>Ga0315312_1001943_pt1 | contig 15035 bp, 9 predicted proteins | sample TDP7_MG_FD_203629 | JGI IMG/M metagenome (GOLD analysis project Ga0315312, IMG submission 203629) | Freshwater sediment microbial communities from Lake Towuti, South Sulawesi, Indonesia - TDP7 | ecosystem: Environmental > Aquatic > Freshwater > Lake > Sediment | place: Indonesia: South Sulawesi... | reverse complement strand
CACTCATGGGAACTATGTGGCTAGCCTCTCCATGCACGTAGCCTCCTACAGCGCGAATCGTGGGTCCTGGGGTTGCCGCGTGGTCGGACACATGAACGTGGTGGAGCAGAACCTTTGCAGACTCTTTCACCGCCCTTTCAATGGGGTCTCCTGCCGCGGACAGGAGGGGTGGGTCGATGATGGCTTTTAGGGCTGGGGATCCGACCTCCTCGATCATGTCAAGGACGTCCTTGTAGGAATGCATTACGGGAAGGTGGTTCTGAAGGCCGAGGGCCACTCCTGCTTCCTCCGCCATTCTTGCGCTATCCTTGAGGCAGTCTTTGCACCATTCCCAGTACTCCGTGTAGGGGTACCGTGGGTCCACCTCGCTCATCCCGGCAGCAAAGATTCTCACTTTGTTCACGTTGAGGTCTCTAGCCAGGTTTATAATCTCCTTCATGTAAACCAGCTCCTTGTCTCTGCGTTCAGCCAGCGGTTCGGCGAAGTTGGTGTAACCCGCAACGATGGAAATCTCCAAACAGTTAGACGCGTAGAGTTCCCTGATCTCCCTTCGAGCCTTTTGGTCAAGGTCGCTTGGAAGCCCATGGGGTCTTTTTGCCGTGAGTTCCACTCCCTTATAGCCATACTTTACAGCCCTTAGAAGCACATCCTTTAAGGGTAGGGCGCTGCCAGCGTAAAAGAAGCCCGCGTAGCTAACGGAATGCAGAGATATCTTGATAGCCAAAGTACCACCTCAAAGGGTTCTTACATCTTTATGTAATTAAGTTTTGTGGTTTGTGATGAAATGAAAAACATCCGAAAAACTTAAAATGGCAAACCTTTATTTGAGCATTCTACTGTAAAGTGATTAGGCAGGTGTAGGCTTCTGATTAAACTAGGGTGCACAACCTATTCCTATAGGGCTCATATGAAATATGTTTATGACTGGATACACAATGTTGTAAGAACCCAGGGTGAAATGGATCTAGAAGCCTTCTTCGAGGAGGCCCATAGACTCAAACTTGACGGCGTCGAGCTCACTGCCTACTATTTCCCCTCAATTGAAGATTTTTACCTTAGAAGCCTTAAGAGGCGCGCCTTATCCTGTGGCCTAGACTTGTATGCGGTGGGTGTTGGCAACAACTTTTGCCTTCCCGAGGAAGCGAGGCGGAAGGAGCAAGTAGACCTAGTCAAAAAATGGATTAATGTAGCGTTTCAACTTGGTGCGCCTTGCTTAAGGGTCTTCGCCGGATCAGTCCCTCCTGGACATACGGAAGAAGAGGCTTACAATTGGACTGTCGACGCCCTTAAAGCCTGCGCCCAATATGCAGAAGAGAAAGGCATCGTCTTGGCCTTGGAGAATCACGGTGGAATTACGACCAAGGCTGAAATTGTTCTGAGGATACTTGAAGACGTAGGATCTGAGTGGGTTCGCCACGTTCTGGACACTGGAAACTACCTTGAACCCCTCTATGACGAGGTCAGAAAGACCGCCCCCTACGCTATCTACGTTCACGCACGACAAGAAGACCAAGTTATTAGTCATCCCCAGTTGAAGGGTCAAAGAAGAAGAATTGACTACAAGAAAATCAGAGACGTTTTGATAGATATCGACTTTAATGGTTACGTCTCAATCGAGTATGAAGGCGAAGAAGACTCCATGGTCGGGGTGCCAAAAACCCTCAACCTGCTGAAAACAATATTCTCTACTTAGTCTTATGGCGAATGGTACGCCTGAAGCTCCACCCATGCGCTAAGTGTTGACTAATGTTACCCTAAACTCCTACTATAAAATGGATGCCTTTTCATTCCATTTAACAACTACACCACAGTTAATCAGATCGGCGGCAAACTGGTGGGAGAATCCATTCTCCATCTTCAGGGGGCGAAACTCTTCACCTTAATTAATGATGACAAGGCTGACTTAACCCTCTGGTTCGTCATAATTACTTTCTATGTCACAAAGTAATCCAGAAAGTCTTCAAGTTCTACATTTCTGTGGTTTTGGCGAACTTCTCAGCGTCATCTTGGGGGCTGTATCCCAAAAGTTTCCTTGCGTTGCTGATGTCCCAGAACTTTCGGGTGTTATCTGATATTCCATAGAATATGCCGAAAGGCAAATTTGTTTCAATACTGCGCCACACGAGTTGTGCCATGTCTCGGTTGCTAATCCATGTGGAAAGGACTCGCCCGCTCAGGGGGCCGGGAGGATCCTTTCCCAGAAAGGACCCAATTCTCAGGCATATGATGGACATGCCGAACTGGTCTACATAATACCTGGCTAAAGCCTCACCGAAGGCTTTGCTAACGCCGTATAGGCTGTCGGGCCGCACGGGCATCTCAACAGTGGTGTAAACCCCTTCCTTTTCCCAAAAGCCCGCAACGTGGTTGCTACTGGCGAAAACTATCTTTTTTATCCCTGACTGACAAGCGGTCTCAAACACGTTGTAGGTTCCAATGATATTAAGGTTCAAAATCCTTTCCCAGGGAGCAAATCCACCAACCGCAGCAGCCAAATGAACAACCGCATCCACCCCCTTCATAGCCTTAAGGATCGAGTCAAAAATCAGGATGTCCCCCATAACCGCCTCCTCGTCTCCTTCAGGCAGAAGAGCCTTCTCATGATACATTAACCTAAGGAGATAACGGTCCCTAAACGCTTCTCGTAAAACACTTCCTATCCTTCCGGCAGCGCCAGTGATAAGCACCCTTTTCTTCCCCATCACCGCTGTCTCCTCGAGTTTATCAGAGGCCCACTCTTCCTACTCTTTACGATATAAACATTCAGTACTTCACAGTATTCGATAGCGTATACCTCATTGCTTATTTAGTAGAGGGCGGGAGCCAAAATCCTTAGGACCTCTAGCGACGTAGCTGAGTCAGAAGAGAAGGTAAACTGAAAAAGACAAAAATTTAAATGTGCACCAAAGCAAAAATCCCACAGCACGCCCTAAGTTGGTGTTTGGATGAAAAGAGTTTTTATAGTTGGATTGGACGCTCTCTCGCCAAAGCTCGTGGAAAGGTTCGCTAAGGATGGAACCTGCCCAAACTTTAAAAAAATTATGGATAATGGAGGTTTTTCTAAGGCTCTAGAAGCCATACCGGCTCAGACACCTGAAAACTGGACAACCATAGCGACAGGGTCCTGGCCTGGAACCCACGGAATAGCCGTCTGGGGTAGACATAGCTACGGTGAAACCGTGATGGAGAAACATGGAGAGGAAGCTATGTCCTCGAACCTCTGTAGGGCTGAGTATCTTTGGGAAGCCGCTGCGAGGCAGGGTTTGAGGAGTGTTCTCCTCTACTTTGTGGGCTATCCACCGACGACCGAGATGGCCATTCACATAGACTGGTTCTGGAGACCGGGACGGTTCTACTTTGAGGTGTGTTCAAATGCTTGTTATACAACTGAAAGGATGAGCGACAGGCTCTCGATCCCTGTTGAATTTAGCAAGGCCGAAGAATGGGCTAATCTACCTGAAAGCAAATCGCCTCCATTAGAGACCACAATAAAGGTTTCGCCGAAAGTTAAAGGCGAAGGATTGTCTTATCACGCCATTTTACTGGATCCTAACGGAGATGGATACACAATATGCCTTTTAACTAGGGAAAAAGATGAACCAAAAGCTTTATGCGCCCTTAAGCTTGGAGAATGGAGCGACTGGTTAAGGGAGACATTCATAGTTGAGGGCGAGGAGAAGGTTGGAACTATAAGGTTTAAGCTTATAGAACTGGCAAAGGACGGGTCGAAGTTTAGGCTTTACAGGTCTCAAGTTTATCCCGTTTCGGGCTTCACGTATCCGCCTGAACTGGCTAAAGAGCTTGTAGATAAATTTGGGCCTTACATTAACGAAGCTGTCTCCACCGCATTTTTCACCGGTCTAGTCGATGAAAAGACAATGGTTGAAGAGTTTGGGTATCAGATAAACTGGATTTCTAATGCCGCTGGATACTTGATGGAAAAATATGAAGCCTCTCTCTATATGATGCACTGGCATTTTATAGACTCATTATTGCATAGAGTCTTGGGGTTAGCGGATCCCGTTGGGGGGAAGTATGACCCCTCTAAGGCTGAAGAAGCGTGGAGCATCCTAAAACTTGGATACCAAATAGCTGACCAGCTCGTGGGAGCCTTTTCAAAGTATATTGATGACAAGACATATCTAATCGTAGTCTCAGACCATGGAAATTCCCCCAATAGAAAAGTCTACTCCATAGTTAAAGTTCTCGCTGACAGGGGGTTAATAACTATTGAAGATTCAATCAAAGGGAAAAGGGTTAACTGGGTTAAGAGTAAAGTCTTTATAGATTTGACCAACGTTTACGTAAACCTCAAGAGCCGATACGTAGGAGGCATCGTCGAAGGCTCTGAATATGAGGAGATTAGAAGCCAAGTTATTGATGCCTTGAGAAGCTGTAAAGATGAAGATGGAGAATACGTCGTATCCTTCGCCCTAAAGAGAGAAGAAGCGGTCACGGTGGGCTTATGGGGTGAACATGTGGGAGACATAGTATTCGTTTATTCGTCAGGCTTCACATGGGGCACCACAACCTTCGAGGGTGGATCCATAAAAGTTGGAGGAGCAAACCATGGGCCTCAAATACCTACAACGGAGACGGAGATCTCCTCAAACTATGCAACATTCATGATCTTGGGAGAAGACATAAACAAGGGATATGTTAGGCCAATCGATAAAATAGGACCAGTTAATCTGGTCGACGTAGCTCCTACAGTCTCTTATATCTTAGGAATAAAGCCTCCTAGGCATTCCCAAGGAAGAATTCTATACGACTTCTTTGATGGTTGGGATGTCTCGTTTATTAAACGGGAAATAAAACCACTGGGATTCCCAGAGAAAGCACCACTAATCGGGGATGTAACAGAGGAAGCATAGTATATGAACATCCATACGTACGGAAATCTACCAAACGAGCTCCACCAAGCCTTCAACTCGGCTGAGTTCATTTGGAACGTGGCTGAGACATCCATCTGAGCGTCTCTAGCTAAAGAGATAAAGTCCGAGGAAGGGCTACCGATGCCCATCTCTGGAACATTTTTTCTACCAAATGACGCCGACACGGTAAAGGAGACCGTCGAGTTCCATCACGTCTATCTGACGCGCTAACCCTCTCCTCTATCTACACGCATTCTCCATTCCTCGTAGATTTGGGTGAGCCCTGCTTGCTCGGCCGCCCTTTCAACCCACTTGTAGACTGGCAATCCACGGCTTACTATAAGCTCTAAGGGATCTATACGGTTACCTAACTTTTCTCTTAGCCACCTACGCATCCTAAGTTCAAGCTCGTCAACTATGTCCGGCCTCTCTTTGGCTAAGCTGCGGTTCTCTTCAGGATCAGCCTCAATATCGTAGAGTTCGATATCCGGAGTGTCCCAAAAGGACTTGTCCAGAGTCTTTATGAGCTTCCATCTTCCCCTTCGCATTGCCCTTTTCGCGGTCCATAAGCCTTGATTAACATAGATTTCGTTGCAGCCTTCCTCCTCTCCTCTGGCTATTTTGATCAGATCCTTCCCTTCCATAACCTTAGGCACTTCTATCCTGAAAAAATTCAGAATCGTGGGTGCGAGGCATATAGTAGATTGAACTAAATCTTTAATCCTCTTGTCTCTAGGGAGTTCTTGAGGATACCTAATTATTAAAGGAATGTGTATGGTTGTTTCGTAAACCTCGTGATGGTCGAAGTAGAAGTGGTGCTCCCCTAAGCTTTCTCCATGGTCGGAAGTAAGTACCATAACCATCTCATCGGAGATCCCTAAATCCTCAAGAAGATCCAATAATTTTCTAAGGTTATCATCTGCATAACGGATTTCACCGTCATATTGGGCTACTACGTACTCAATGTCGGTTACGTTTTCCCCGATAGCGTCCAGATGCCTCTTCACGAACGGCCAAATGGGTTGAGACTTCAAAACGCCCAAGCTGTGGTTTTCGGGGTCACTCTCATTCCCTTTGTAAAATAGCCGTCTATACGGCTCTGGAGGAAGATACAGACTGTGCGGGTCCCAGTAATGGATGAAGATGAAGAAATCCTCATCCTTATGTTCTCTTATCCAGGGTAAAGCCATAGCGTTAATCTCTTCCGCATCAACCTGTTGGAGCCTTCTCCTCGCTCCGGCAACTGGGTTCATGTAATACTTGAAGCCGCGAGCAAACCATGGTCTCATCATGTAAAGAGTGCTTACCGCGGCTGTAGCGACTCCGTGTTGAGCCAATGTCTCTGTTAGGTAGGGCACATCCCCAGCCAAGTTTTCGTTCTCGCTATGGGAAACTATGCCCGTTTGAATGCCCCTCTGTCCAGTGAACATGGAAGTGAAAGACGGCTGGGTCGGCACATCGCTCGGATAAGCATTTTCAAAGAGCACACCTTCTTTAGCTAATCTGTCAATGCAAGGCGACGTTTCACGATTGTAACCATAGCAACAAAGATGGTCGGCTCGAAGAGTATCTATAACAAGTACCATAACTTTCATTCTCAAACCCCCTATCGCCACTAGGATTCATCATCAACCTCATATAAAACCTTAAGTTTACAGCACCAAACACGGCCACAACATTATTATTTACGAATGTAAAATTTTAAAGGCTCATCTCCGTAGAAGTTGTGGGTGTTTTGGATGAGCCTAACATAGTTTTAATCCAATTTCAAAATATGGCTTCAAGCGAAATAAATGATAAATTTTAAAAATCATGTTGGCGTTAGAGGAATTCTTTGAGGCATTGAAAGATGACGCGTTCAGATAAAATAGAGGATAAAATGAAAAATTTACTGTTAAGATATAGAGTGTCTTATGATGCTCCTGCTTTTCGCATGATAGATAACGTCTACTATGTAGGCAGCAGATATGTCAGTAGCCACCTGATCACGAGTGAGGAGGGGCACATATTAATCGACACCTGTATGCCCGACACAGGACCCTTCATCCTGAAAGGCATCATAGACCTAGGATTCAACCCCAAAGATATTAAGTATATACTGATAACTCACGCTCATATTGACCATTTGGGTAGCACCAAGATGTTAGCCGAGGAGACAGGAGCCAAGGTCTGTATAGGCGAGGCTGACATGGAGGCAGCCGAAAAAGGAAGCACCACAAAATTCGGCTTAATAGGATTCACACCCTTCAAGGTTGACACACCACTAAAGGAAGGAGACATTTTAGCCTTAGGGGATAAGGAGATCCATGTATACCACACACCAGGCCACACGCCTGGCTGTTGCTCCTTCGATTTCAAAATCGACTATGAAGGTCGCAAATACAAAGTATTTCTCTTCGGCGGTCCTGGCCAGAACGTCTTCGAAGAAGAGAACATTCGAATGGAAATCTACGGCGGAACCCTTCAAGACTACAAGAAAACCTTGGATAGATTAGAGACCTTCCAAGTAGATGTTTGGTTAGGGGCTCACCCAGGACAGAATAACACCTTCGGTAAGTTAGAGCTTCTAAACGAAGGCGTCACGCCAAACCCGTATATAGACCCAGAAGGGTGGAAAGCTTTCCTAAAAAGACTCAAGGATAGTTTACAAAGGTTCCTATAATTCACCGAACTTGATCATTGGTGAAAAAACCTTTAGCTTTCAACTTGAAAGGTTTCCAATGTCTGTTCTTTAGAGGTTTCAGATTTCTGTTCTGCCTTCACGGTTTTAGTGGGCCCTTTTGTATCAGCCTGTAGATCTTGTATGGCCTGATATATGATTCCGCCTTCAGCGTCCTTGGGTATTGGGAGACCTGTGAGGTGGCATACAGTCGGTACTATATCTGTCGCACGGATAGTTCTCTCAAGTATACAACCTTTCTTCAAGCCAGGTCCCGCCATTATCAGAAGCCCCTTAAGGGAGCCTATGCCGTAATTGGCCGTTGGGAGCTGCCCATGATGACCTCCGTAGTCATCGCTTTCGGCGTATACAACATCTCCTATTCTATCACCGTACAAGCCTAAAAGCCTAGCATCCTTCTTTTTGAGCGCCAGTGCTACGGGTTTCTTATTCGTTTTTGGATCAGTATGCTCGTATAGAGCTTTAATAATTCTTTCTTGTACCTCTTCGTATTCTGTGGGATCAACTATGCCGTGACTATATCTATCTTTGAGGTTTATGTAGATCCACGGACCGTGGACAGGCAGAGCTTTGGATTTATTGAAATCTATGGACATCCTGCTGGTCGTCTGTTTGAGGTATAGGAGACCTGCCTTAACAAGTGGTTCTATCGGAGAGAAAGGGCTTGTCTTAGGCCTGGCTCCGTGATCAGACACGATAACTACTATAGCGTTCTCCTCTGCGGTCTCAAGCATTCTACCAATTGCTTTATCAATGCTCTTATAGACCTCCAACTCTACCTTCTCGTAAAACTTAGCTTTTTCAGGTCCTTCATATTCCTCAGCGGATGGATCCCACTTTTCCGGGGGAGCAGAATAATGGTACATCCAATCTGGAGCATGCATATGCATCAGAAGCAGATCCCACTCCTTATACTTCATAAGATGGGTGGCTGCATCAGCAAACCACTCATGTTCCATATCAACAAGTTCTATGAAGGTTTTCTCATTATACCAACCCCAGCCAAAACCGTCAAATATTATGTGGCTTGGCAGGCATAGCGGATTTACCTCGGCTATCTCAGCAGAAAGGGATTCGGGATAGGAGTAACCTTCAAAGGTGCATATAGGAGTTAATAGAAGACCGACCCTGCTTCCATCTTTACTTAGGTCTAAGAGTTTACATTTGAAAGCACCCTTCTTAAGGCCATCCTCTGTTTGGAACTCGTCTATTATTGTGTTGCTCCACTCACCCGGAGACAGCACCGCGAAGGCATCGCCCACATTTTTAGACTTGGATAATAAAGCCTTGTTGTAACCATCTCCCTTCGTATCCTGGACTAGCATAAACCACCTCTCAGGAGATTTGACTTTCGAATGTTTCTCCCCAGCCTCGCCCGCCTTCATGCAGACTGTGTATTTAAGTTTGAGTTCAGCCTCTAAGCCTGGTGTTGAAGGTTCTAGTCCCATCCATTCTGAAGCCTTCTTTAGAGTTATTTTGACAGCAAAAGGCAGATCCTCAGTTGTAAAGAGCTGCCCATCGCTTAGATCAGCCCTATACAAAAGTCCTTCCTCTGTCCTCCACTCGTTCATAGCTAGCCCATTTCCCCCAAGCTGGTAACCAGCCTTTACAGTAGCGGGGTAAATGCATGGCCAGTTTATTATGATACTCTTTCTTCCAACATTCTCAGCCGCATCCCATAAGTATTCAGCTTTGCATAGAGATGTGTTCCAAGCTGAGCGGGTTTTGTCCAGATCTTCGCCAGGCAAATATACACTGAAGCCGGTTATTCCGTGGGTCCCTATATTGGCTCCTGTTGCTATGGTGGTCCAGCTTTGAGGGGTTACTGTGGGGTATGGAACCAGATAATTCTCCGCATAGACCCCTTCATCTATGAGCCTCTTTATGGCTGGTAATAGTCCTTGCTTGGCATACTTATAAACTCTCGAAGCTATAGGTGCGTCTAATCCTATCATAAGGACCTTCTTGGGATTATCATTCAATCTCAACACCTAGCCTTTTTAATAACTACCTTAGCAACTTTTCCTTTCTTCCTATTAAGAAGGATATTTCTTTTCTTCAACGATGTCTCCAGAGACAGTTATCAAAAGATTGTTCCCGTTTATTGAAACCACTCTGTGTTTTCTTTCCATATTATAAAATCTCCAGAACTTTTCTGGAATCTGAAAAGCCATTTTTTCTCCAGTTCTCTGTATAGGAATTTTTTCTAGAAAACAGGATATCTCCGCCCACTCAGCCACTTCGTTGCCCGAGACTCCTATTGTTGAACTGTCTAATGTATAAACAAAGACATATTCGTTCCAAGCCGGGTTACACATATCCAATAACTTGGTTGGAACTTCTATTATGTTCAATGGCTTCTGAGCTTTTGGATAGACAAGATTTACTCGCCTACCGTTTCTTTCCAGAACTCTGATGAAAATCTTGTCTGCATTTAGAAGTCTCCTTACAGAACCGTCAATATGGCCGGCTTTCCATCCAGATTCCTTTCCTAGTTCATACTGGGAAAGGCCTGGATAGTTCTTTATGATTTCCAATAGGGCCTCGTCTGATTCCTTGCCTCTTTTGTTTCTTTTTGTTTCAAACATTTTGTTCGCCTAACTATTGGTTATGTAAACAATGATCATTCCACTATTTAAACTTTTGGAATATTCCAAAAACCTCCAGAGATAAATAGAAGAAAACACGTTAATATAACGCATGTTTCGTCATCAACCGCAAAGGAGAATCTATTATGCCAAATATTTTTTGACTCTCAACCAATTAATTGGATAAAAAAGCATGGAAGTTTTGCAAGCAGAGAATGGTTTGAAGGCCAAGTAAGGTACGGTATATGGATAAGAGAACGCAACAGGCCAAACCACTATCGAATATATGTGACCGTTACTGAGAAGATAAAGCCAATTACAATTTTAATTAAAATAAAACGCTTTGAAACTCACGTCCTTATTTACCACGCCCATGTCGTAAAAAAGTCCTACTGAAAGTGAAGCCACATTGCTAATAATGTGATAAAAAATGTCTGAAGAAGGAAGAACGGCAATATCGGTTTACCTGACCCCCCAGAACCGCCACGATTCTTAGAAGTTACAGCATTGGCTCGGGCTACGGCTCAGTAAGTAGAACTGTTGAGGAAATAATTCTTGCGTTTGATATAGTATATAAGAACTTCTCGCAAATTAAAGGTATTCTCACCGATCGAGCACGCATACCCCAAAAATGGACGGATTCGGAAAGAGAACCTTTTTAATAATCATTGAAAACGCCGTTCAACGGCTTCAACCCAAAAACCCGACTGTATCACCTTAACAATTGACAAAGAAACTCTCAAAAAACTAAGGCTTACATCTATCCCAATTCTGTGAAAATGCCTTAAACGAAGCGATAAAGCGCCTAGAAGGTTCTAATAATCCAAAAAAAGCACAGGCATTGCTTAAAGAACCCTCAAAATAACAAAGTGGTGGGCCGGGCAGGACTTGAACCTGCGACTTTCTGCGCGTCAGGCAGATGTCCTAACCACGCTAGACGACCGGCCCCCTTAACGCTTTAGAAAAGGAGCTTTTACCTTATTAATTTTCACTCTGGAAAGGCTTAAATGAAGCTTAAACACTCTCTAAAATGGCGGGCCGGTAGATCAGCTTGGAATGATCGCAGCGTTGGCATCGCTGAGGCCGCGGGTTCAAATCCCGCCCGGTCCACCAATGCTTTACCATCATTTTCTTAACGGCGCAGTTAATTTATTCCGATAAACTTAAACCAGCTTGCTTAGGCAATTTAATAGCGTCGTCAAATTCAAAAAGAGCTGATGAAAAATGCCCTATGTTGAGCCCCTTTTCCTTTTCCTCGCGTTTTTGATTTTATTTATGTTAATACTACTATGGTCAGTGTATTACTCAAGAAGGGGTCGGCAGCAGAGAAGAGGGGAGACGCGGGAACCCAAACCCACCTCACCAGAAGAGGAAGGGATCGCACTTAAAGGTACACCTGAGGATTTGGTTAAAGCCGCTCTAACTCAGCGGATAGAGGGAATAAAAAATAGGGACGCCAAATCCATAGCTGGCCTCGTGGATGGGGAAAGTTACACCAAGTTTGACGATTGGCCACCCTTCGAGCGGCAGGACTCCACAGCCCTTAATCGTGAGGCAGAGGCCCTAAAGGTACTCAAGGAGTACGATTATGAAATCGCTAACTGGAAAATCGACATCTTTGATGACGCAGCCCTTGTCTCATTTATAATCCACTATCATGGGATGATTAGAGACATGAAATTCAACATCCGATCCAGGGTCACGGCGTTCCTCCTAAAACGAGGAAAAGATTGGAAAATCGTCCATGAACACTGGTCCCGCATTCCCACACCTGAATAATCTGATGGATGCCTCATCGCCTTGGCTCCCTCTCGAAATCATGTTACTCAGGTGCTGTACATCGTACACAGGACAGAGGGGAATAACCTTATATATTATCTCTTAGCTACGGTTGAAGCAAGTTAAACTTTTCGAGGCGGGTTAAATGAGGGTATTAGAACAGAAAAGAACAACAGCAAGAGATGTGTTTGCTGCACCGAGGGATGGAAGCCATTTGGAGATCAATCCCACAGGTTTTATCTGGTTACCCGTTCCTGATGCGTCGGGATATGAGATTCTAATTTGGGAAAAGGCTAGTGGGAAGAAAATTCTGACTAAACGTGTCTTTAATCATTACTTTGTGCCTGAGACGCCATTCGAACCCGGCAATTACCAGTGGACAATAACGGCTTTAGACAAGAAGGGAGATGTCATCGGAGAGAGAGAACCATGGTTTTTTACCGTTCCTGAAGACGCGTTTAAAGCCGTCTGTCCCTCCGCCGCTTCCGTTCTTAAGAAACTTGAAGATAAGCATCCTATCCTCGTTTTTCCTTGGTTCGAATTGGATCAGGTGCGAGAACGAGTACGGACAGAGCAAAAGGAGGATCTGCAGCTCCTTGAGGCGGCTGTTAAACGGGCTTATGAGATGGGTATGCCGCCACAACCCATATTTCACTTGGCAGAGACAGAGCAACAAAAAAGGATGTACTATGTAAAGTATTTTAGAGAATTAAGTCAGTTTATTGACGCTAATCTGGTTGCGTGTTCTCTATACTACTTGTTTACTAAGGACTCGAAAGCAGGTGAATTCGCTAAGAAAATGATGCTTCACGTATGCGCATGGAATCCGGAAGGACCTAACGCGGTTGATGGACCATGGGGAGATGAGCCTGGCCTCCACTATTCCAGGTGCCTACATGAGTGTTACGACTGGACCCATGACCTATACAACAGTAGGGAGAAGACCTTCATCGAGAACACGCTGGCGATATATTGCAGACAGACCTATCGTAGGCTCAGAAATCAGCAATATCTTTCGAAACCAGGAGACAGCCATAACACACGACTTCCAGGCTATCTCGGCGAACAGGCCATCCTTCTCCGCCACCGCCTAGGTTTAGAGGAAGCAGAGAAGATGCTTCAGTATGTGTTAGATATCTTTACCACCTTCTTCCCCCACTGGGGAGACGAGGATGGAGGATGGGCTCAGGGAGTATCCTACGGGTCAGGATACAACAGGCTTTATATTCCCTTCTTCACCACCTTTGAAAAATTAAGTGGCTTCTCCTTCTGGAATAGACCCTTCTACAAACAGATCAAAGACTTCTTTGTGTATTGTTGCCCCTCCAATGCGGAGAATGTACCCTTCGGCGATGGACAAGAACGCGGCCGAGCCCCATGGGCACTGTTCCGGTTTTACGCCTCGAAATTTAAGGATCCAGTCTGTTCCTGGGTTGCTTCCAGACTGGAACGCCCCATTGAAATTTCAAGTGAACCGTTCCTTTTCCTTTATCCCCCATATGAAGGTAGCATCCAAGATGTCTCCCTGCCTAACACGAAGGTGTTCCGGGGGATTGGATGGGCTGCCCTCCACAGTGACGTAAAGAATCCGGATAGGGACAACTATCTGGTTTTTAAGAGTTCCCCCTTCGGGGGTTGGAGCCATTCACATGCAGACCAGAACTCCTTCTGCATTTTGTCTGGAGGAAAGGCGCTCGCCATCGCTTCGGGATACTACGGCCCCGCATATGGTATGCCTCATCACACCCTTTGGACTCAACAGACAAAGGCTAATAACTGCATTCTCGTGGATGGAAAAGGACAACTGTGGGGAGATTTCGAGGCTACGGGAAAAATAGTCGACTTTGAGAACGAAGAGAGGTATGCGTATGTAAGTGGAGACGCCACCCCCGCCTATAAGGGTAAACTGAGCCGATTCATAAGGCACATCCTCTTCATCAGACCCGAGGTCTTCATCGTATATGATGACTTAGAGGCGGATCACCCAGCTGCATTCAGCTGGCTTCTACACTCTTACGAACCGCCAAAGATAGATAGAGACCGCCAAATAATCAACTTACAGCGGGGAAACGCGCATCTTTGGGCCAAACTTTTCGCAACCACGGCGTTGAACTTCAAGTACACCGACCAATTTGATACGCCCTACAATTTTGGCATGGAAGAGCGGTTCCACGAGGAGAGACCTAACCAGCATCACACATCAGCCACTACCGAGAGAAGCCCCGCCGCCAAAATCGCAGCTGTCATTCAAGTCTGGCCTGACAGGAAAGAAACTGAGATCAAGACAGCCCGCGCTGATGAGTACGTAACGGTCACCGGTCCAGGCTACTCAATCAAAGCCTGGATAGGCCCGGGCCCTCCGCATCTCGAGGGAACGATCAGCGGCGCGCGTGTTACAGTGGTATAAGATTGAAGGTTGGAGTTTACGCCCCTAGAAGACGGCGTTGTCGATTACGCTAAACTTGTAGCGCGCGTGCTTTAATAACTGTTCCATTTGATCATACTTTCGAGGTTTCTTTTCGGCACGTGCAACACTCCTTCATCATCGAGCCAGTATTTTACGTCGTCTCCTTTCATTCTTTCAATTACTGGGGCTTCGGCAGGATACCCAAGGGCGATAACAAGTAGTATTTCAAGGGTTTCAGGTATCTTCAGCACTTGTCTTAACTTTTCTCTGTCTATAGCGCCTAGGATGCACGAGCCGAGTCCTTCATCGTAAGCAACCATAGAGATACTCATCGCCGCAATTCCGGCATCACGATCCGCGTTTGCAGAGATATTCTTGTCTAGAAGAATTACTATGTAAGCCCTTGGCATTTCTTGTTCGGTTGGCGAAAACTGAGGTAGATATCCAGCCCACCTTAGGGTTCCGAACACCCCTTTTAAAGGTCCCTCGCTGTTAACAATGACATATTTTAAGGGCTGACGATTGGCAGCTGAAGGAGATAGTCTGGCGGCGTCCACACATCTAATTAATACCTCTCTTGGCACTTCTTTATTTTTATACCTCCTAATCGTCCTACGCTTAATTATCTTCTCATAAATCACACCCATCACCTTTCTGATCCATTTAGCTTTTAACTGGTCATAGTGCACTTTTATCTTACCCATTAT
>Ga0315312_1001942_pt1 | contig 15043 bp, 18 predicted proteins | sample TDP7_MG_FD_203629 | JGI IMG/M metagenome (GOLD analysis project Ga0315312, IMG submission 203629) | Freshwater sediment microbial communities from Lake Towuti, South Sulawesi, Indonesia - TDP7 | ecosystem: Environmental > Aquatic > Freshwater > Lake > Sediment | place: Indonesia: South Sulawesi... | reverse complement strand
TGTTAGCTAAACCAGATCTTATATGTGAAGAGAGCAACTATCGACAGGGTGAAAGATATGACAGGCTCCCTAACCAAGGCAGAAGTATTCATTATTGAATCCTTAGAATTTGCGGATGAGGAAAAAGACAGACTCGAAGGCAAATTTCTGTCGCATATTCTGCGTTTGAGGGGTAAAAGACCTAAGTACTACTATATCAGAACGAAAAAGGAATTAGAAGAAGTACTAAAGTTGTTCAAACAAAGTGCCTATCGATATTTGCATCTGTCTTGTCATGGAGATCCAACATCAATTTCCACAACTCTGGACTGCATCTCATTTCGAGAGTTGGGACAGCTCGCGAAACCATATCTGAGAAAAAAGCGATTGTTTATATCTGCATGTTCCGCAGTCAACATTGACCTTACTAAAAACATAATTCCTCCTTCAGGATGCCTCTCAACAATCGGACCAGTCACAGATATTGGATTTCCCGACGCAGCAATAATCTACGCTTCGTTCTATCACCTAGTGTTCAAAAGACGCGCAAGCAAGATGACACGAAAAGACGTAGCTTCAGTTTTACAGAAGGTGGCAGACACCTTTGAAATTTCGTTTAACTATTTCTCTATTAGCAAGAAGCATGGCTTCAAAGGAGATCTAGTCACGCCAAGTAAGAAAATGGCTAGAATATATCCTGCAACTAAGCAAAAGCAGAAGAAATCATACGAGCATGGGGACTAAAACCAGAAGAAATCCTAACCCCACAGGCTCTAAGTGAATCCCACAGAACAGTAATCGACCGCAGTTATTCTTCCACCCATGAGGAAGTGGCAAATTTACTTGTCTTTTTTTGCCTCCACATATTCCTTAAGAGAAAAACCTATGCCTTTGTTGTTCTTCGCGTTTTGACAAAAGACCATCGCCTGCACACTTCACATAGAATCATTACACCCTCTTTGTAATCGTCAGTAACTTCTGGCGAACAATGCGGACAGCCTAGTTTCGTAATTGTATTGCACAAATTACGTAGCTAGCATAAATGATATTACATTTTTGACGCTAGCAAACAATGGAATAGGCTTAACTATTGGAGATGTCTTCCATACATTCCCGCTGACTGAAGAGCAAGCTCGATTTCATGTAGTCTTGACCTTGGCTTAAAGAACGAGTTTTTTGCACAGCTCGTCGGCCTGCAATCAATTATTTCCTTTTCTGGCAAAATATACTAGGAGGTAGAAGTTAGATCATTGATAGATTCAAATACTATACATCTCTGGGGTAGAATAAATGACTTACAAATACTTTGTTGTTGTTTCCTACGGTTGAAGCGCTTTTCGATCTACGCAAACCTATAATAGTTCTTAAAAAGTTTGTAGATGCGATTGGAAACAATAGAATTAAGGGCTGTAAGTTAGATGCAAGCCCAGAAGCACAATCACATTTTATGATTTCCGTTCGAGCAATCAGGATTTGATTCATATGTATGAATCTTTTTAAGGAACTAAAGAAATATGGTCTCAACTGGAAAAAAGGTGAGCGTAGCACATGCCCTCGTTTAAACCATCAGTAAATATGGCGCGAGAGTTCTTAGAGATATCGAGCGATTTCGGGGATCCAAGGGAGATCGTCAGAGAAGCGATCAGCAATAGTTTTGATGCAGGTGCTGACAAGATCCTTATATCAGTTGTCATAGACAAATCCTCAGGCGAAGACGAGTTAGTAGTTATCATAGAAGATAATGGGGAAGGCATGCTAGAGGAACAGCTGAAAGAGTTTTTTGGGTTGGGTTTTTCGAATCGTGTGATAACAGATGCTCTTGGCAATAAGATTTCTGATGCGATTGGGGAAAAAGGGCACGGAACTAAGGTCTATTTCAACAGTAAATGTATTGAGCTTGAAACCGTTCGGGATGGAAAGCGTATTGCGGCAGTATTTGATTCTCCAAAAAAGACACTGCGAGGAGGTCAGATTCCAGAAGTAAAATATGATGTCACTGCGACCTCCGCGACACATGGTACAAAAGTCACAGTCCGCGGCTACAATGATAATATCCAGATAGGCTTTAGTCACGCAGAACTCAAAGACTATATTTATTGGTTCACAAAATTCGGTTCTTTCGAGCTAGAACTGGGTATTTCGAAGTGCAAAGATGTGACTATTTGGTTGCAGGGCCTAGGATGGAAAGACACCGTTGGCGAGCCTTTGAGATTTGGTCATCCTTTCCCTGAAGTTGCCACAGATGTTCGATCGTTAAGAAGCAAAGACAAGATATCTCCTCTTGATTACTACGTTGCACGTTGGGTCTTTCGTGGCGAGCCTTTGATAGGTATGCCAGGAGCCAAACTCGATTTGGTGTTCTACATGGAGGGTGACGAAGCAAAAAGGACATATAACAAAATGGTCCATAAGCCGTACGATTACTGGCGTCCAGGGCAGTATCTAGTTCAGGACCGGTACGGTCTCTGGCTATGCAAGGACGGCATCCCAATCGAACGACGAAACTCTTTAGTCGCTGAACGTTCAGAATGGACAAAGTATCATGCCTTTGTCAATTGCCAAGAATTTCGTCTGACTGCGAACCGCCGCGATGTAGGTAATACTCCTCCTCAAGTCATCAAAGCGATAGAGGAAACTGTCAAAGATCTGTTTGAAAGACGCGTAAAGCCTTCGACAGAGTTTCAAAAGTATCGTGAGGAACTCGAAAAAGAAGAGAGAGAGCGGGCTATTGAAAAAACCACAGAAAGGGAAGAGTGGGAGTTTGATCGTAGATCAAAACTCGCAGCTATGGCGAAGGTGGCAAGGCTTGACAACATTGAACTACACGAACCACGCCAGGAAAGCGGGGTTTTCAGTCTAGTACTTCAGCTTCTTGCGGTCAAACCGGAACTCTTTGACTTCAAAGTGATTGACTATGATTCTTCAATGGGTTATGACCTTCTGGTTACTAAGGACTACGCCCTGGAACTTGAGAGAGCATCTAAGCGTTTCGTGGAATTGAAGTTCGAGTTGAAGCGAGATTTCAACCATACTTTCAAGAAGCTGGCAGAAATCATCTGCTGGGATACCAGGCTCTCTAATGAGGATGACGTTCACGACATCGCAGGTGCCAAGAGGAAGATGAAAATAACTCTCCCGGAAAAAGGAACCGCAAACTGCTACACCAAGTACATGCTGGTTTCTGATACAGAACCGCACAACATAGAGGTCATTGTGCTGAAAGACTTTCTTCGTGAGCGTCTGGGATTAGAGTTCAGGCCTAGAACTAAGGGCAGTGAAATCACGTAGTCAAGTGATCTGCAATCTCAAGATTAGAAGGAGTTTTCTCTATAAGCCTTTATGATTAATAACCCCTATTTCTTCTTACTTCGCAAATAAAATTCAATCTCGATGACAACTCCTATATTCCGCACTTTCGACTTATCAGTTAGGGATCAACATGCCTGTCCGCAACGTTTGGTCTTTTGAACCCGGCGAGTGCATAGTAGCCGAGGCGATTCTGGAAAAACTAGGAAAAAGCGGATGCGAAGTCTACTTCCCTGTACACGATGTGGGGGTTGACTTACTGGTTGTTAAGGAGGGCAAACATGTTGGGATCCAAGTTAAAGAATCACGCTACTATGTCAGTCGTGTCTGGAGAAGCGGTCACAGAGGACACAGCTGGCATCAGATAAAGAAAGAGAAATTTTTCAAAGGTAAGAGGAAAGTTGATTTTCACATTTTCCTCACTTACCTTCCTATTGTGGACGAGCACAAAGTAAGCCGTTTTGAGAGCAAGTTTCTAGTTGTGCCGTCTTCTGAATTGGAGAAACGCATGGGTCTCAAGAATGCAGGCAAGAGACAGATTTATTCCTTCTGTTTCCATTTTGGAGAGGGAATAGTCTGGGATGAGCGGGTGACTGTTTCAACACTTGAAAGTCCTCTAACAGACTACAGCGAGTTCTTAGACGCATGGCATCTAATAGAAAAAGCCCTTTAGGGTGAGCAACCTTGTTCCAGCAGACACTGCAGATGGGGAAGAGTTTGCCGGACCACACGTCGCTGATGTCTACTGCGATGGGAGATAACGTGTCCTCATCCCCTTTATCCTCCTCTAATCTTACGATTTGGTTTCTTATGGACACTTAATCCTCTTGTAGGTTTCAATTTCCTCCTTGACCTCGTTTTCCAAGCGCGCTGAAATTCTGGAATCGTTATTCTCATATCTTGGTCTTTAGAAAGTCCAAAGTAATTCAGATCAGCATCCATCCTTTTCTTGATCAAAGCTATTTGAGTAGAAAGAGCGCGGAATTCAGGTCGAACTTTGGTTGCGACTCCAAGGAATCCGATCCCTATTCCACCCAATATCCCAGCAATATTGTGTAAGATGGACTTTCCCGCTAGACCCCATTTGACCATTTCCTTCACTAATTTTTCGAGCACCTTTTGCATATATGGTTGAAAGAGGGATTAGAAGTTCTCCAAGTGGAAGGTCGGTCACTTGGACTCAAGGCCAAAAAACTGAGGGAGATAATGATCTAATTTGCCAATTCTTAATGCTTCTATAAAAACATAAGACAAACCGCTATGGTATATTCAGTTTTCCTACTGAGAGGCTTAGCAGAATACGGGAGGTGAGAATCAATTTGAATCTCTTGAAGGGGATGCTAGTTCCGATATTTCCTATTAATCTAATGTCGACGTACAATAGCTATTCAGAACCCGATCTGATTTTCTATTTTCCCGAGCAATTCTCTAGATAATCTCTTCCGTTGTAAGTATCTCAGCGATCCGGTCTAGAAGCTCATGTAGAGCGGGTTTCTGACCAACTTTAATGTCTTTTGTCTCTTGTAATAAGGCCAAGGCTTCCCGTGTAGACAGGCTAATCGTTATCTTTACTTCCAACATGTTCACATTCTTTTATGCAGGATTAGAGCTAGAACCATGACGAAAACGGATGCCGCTGTTCCATATGGCAATTCTGGTACCACAAATAACGCGAAAACGCCAATAGCTTGATCGTTTAATGTGTCGCCTTCGTCAAACTGATTGTTTCCGTTCGTGTCTACCCAGATATCATATTTTCCTAGTTTCAAGGGAGACGTCCAAATTAAAGTTGTTGCGAGGCTCCCATCAGTCTCTGTAGTTGCATAGGTAACTGTCTCAGCGTTGCTAGGTGTTGCCTCATATCCGTCCATTACTATGTAGATGCCGACTTCAGTGCTCGCCGGATATCCGTTGCCCTTCACATACACGTCGTCAGTAGTCTGAAAGACATCTTTTTCGTTGCCAGCGTGATCACATGAAACAATCGATGGGGACCCAAGACGGCAATATTCATCGTAGAGCGTCTGTTCAAAGTTCTGCTCCGTGAGTATGAGGATGCTAATAATGCTGCTAATCTTGCCGAAAGTCACGTCCACCGGGTTCGTTTGGGGGTTGGAGACACTGAACCAATAGATTCCGAGATCACGTGGGAAGACATATGGGTTTAGCTGCTAGCCGAGTTCGACTCTGAAGGGGTAATTCGTGACGCTGGAGGCTAGGTCAACACTCTGCATTCTAGGCCCTTTGATTTCAAAGTCTATGGGAGCTGTAGAGCTGACTGAACCGTTTATGGCGGTTGGAATTTTATAGAGCTCAACACTATGGAGATAAGACACGTTGAATGATTCGTTAGGCTCCAGACTGATGGTCAATTCGTCCCACATCGGGTTTTCTCTATCAGGTCCAGAAGGATAAGAATCATAAATGTAGATTTCATCAAAGTGCACCCGCCAACCGGCTAATAAGAACATGCCGTAACCGAAGGTTAAGTATAGATCTGCGAGAAAGGGGATGCCCCATAGAAGACCGCCATAACTGCAGACGCTCGCGGTTGGGTCTATCGGGATCCACCCGTCTCTTGTGAACCAACCTAGGCTCTGTGTCTCTCGTATTCTTTCCTCTGTGATTTCAGGCAGAGTTACCATCGTATCGTTGAAACCCATAACGAACTGTTCCCCCTCCAATCCGAGTATTGATTGATTAGCAGCCAAAGCTAAAGCCGTTCCGGTTGGAGAAGGGGACTTAATCTCTACCCATGCATGCCAGTCGCCGATGTAATCGTCGAATAGGTTGTAGATGGGACCACATACGATTCGTATGCGATGTTCAGGCCAGCCTATGCCTCTCAGGAGACTATAGTAGAGACGTGCGAAGTCGCAGCAGACGCCCTTCTTTTGTCTTAAGATTTCTGGAATCGGTTGCCAGGCATGGTCCAAGGTATAGTCATATCTAAACCTCCAGCCCATAGTGTAGAATAAGATTCTCAGGTTCCGCATCAAATTGTCTTCTAACGGGAAAACACAGACTTCTCTAATGATTCGTTGAACTTCTGGATTTTGTGAATCGACGCGACGCCATTCATAGTCATCGTAGGCATAAACACGTATGGGAAGCGTCGGGATTACAATTAGCGGACACAGAAGTAATATAGCTAACCTCTTCATTGTAACAATCATCATGTTTCTCTAGATTCCCCCATTAAGCGACCAACCTTTCGGATTTGATTTTCTTTTCCTCATAGATAAAAAGATCAGCACTAGACCTACTGGCAATAATATGAGAAGCGAAAAAACGAAGAGACCTTGGCAAAAGGAGCTGTACGGATGTGAAGTTATTCTCTCAGTTATTCGTACATGAACAGTTGCAGAAAACCAGTTGGGATTATAAATGTTTAATGTTTGGGGTCCTATTCCTGTGTCGGTGGGGTGTAAGATTGCTTGAGTTACACCTTCAGCACGCCATTCATAAACATTTCCTTGGTAGTTAAGATATGCATTAATGGGCTTGTCGCTGGTTATTTGACCCATTAATTTTCCGCTTCGGGACCAGAAGTTTATGTTTTTCCATTTTAAACCGTCAACAGAAACTGTTTGGTTGAGTAAGTCTGTTTCTTCCGTTATAGTGATGTTTGCGGCGATGAAGAGTGAAAGGAGCATGAGGACTATCGCGATGATGCTCACGGCTAGACCAGGCTTTTTAGACACTAGAATTCCCTCCATAATCTTCTTTCATATCCAACGTGTAAGAAGAAGCAAATTGGACCAAAAGAGTTAAAACCTATTTTCTCTGTTTCTTTCTCGGCCACAATAATTTCTGAAGTCTCCTCGTTGATTGTTTTAAACTTCTCCCTGAACAAGAGCTTCTTAATCTCATTAAAAGCACTTTCAGATGATAAGGCAATAAATCTCTCTCGCACTATCACATCTACACCTTTTCCATCCTCTATTTTATCTGTCTTGCTATGGCGTTAATAAGTCTTGCTGTTGTTCCGCATAGACATAACTTTCGCTAGAGCCTATTCGCTAAACCGTGAAACGAATGTCCGGCAAGATGCAGGAATCCTTGACCATAAGGCTGAGCAAGCTGTACCTAGATGTAATGGACCGCATGATTGAGAAGGGGCTATACGGCAGCAAAAGCGAGATTGTCCGCGAGGCCCTGAGATTGTTCTTCGAGAAGTACGGCGAGAAAATTTGGGAAACCGAGTGATCACGGCTCAGCATCCTCAGCTCCCTTCGCAACGAACGGCTCTATTCTATAGTGGCGGAAGAGACGCCTCAAAGTTCCTTTATTAGCTCAGCGCGATCCACGCAGACGGCTTCTTGGATCAAGCGTTCTAGGGCGTCTAGGTAAGGCTCCGTCAGAGTCACACAAACTCGTTTCTTGACCTTCTCAGACAATATGGACACCGTAAGATAAAATAAGACAATAGCGTATATGGGTTTTGTCTTATATTGTAAGGTAAGTTAGAAAAGGATAGGAGGCAATATGATAGAAGAGGGCGAAACAGTGGCTAGAACAAAGATCACCGTCACCATAGACCCCGAAGTCATCAGGAAGGTTGACGCGTTGGTGAAGGCTCAGGTTTACCGGAACAGATCTCACGCTGTCGAAGTTGCCCTAATGATCTTGGTGGAAAAACGAACGAGTAAGTGACCTATGATGCCGGATTTTCCTCGGAAGACTCTCAAAATGAATGTTATGTCCCAAAAGAAAGGAGCAGAAAACGAAAGACTGGCAAGTGAATACTACCAAAGCAAAGGATACGTAGTCTTCAATGTCAACAAGGATTTTCCCGATCTAATACTGGTGAAGGATGGTGCTGTGAAAGGATTTGTCGAGGTCAAGGGGCCTGAACACTCCGTGCATCCTTCTCAGAGAAGAACTTTAGAAAGCCTAAGGAAACTGGGTTTTCAGGCTATAGTGGCGACAGTAGTAGAAAACAAAGTCATGGAAAGCCTAAACACTACACAAAATAAGGAGGTGAATGATTCTGGCTAAGAAGTGCCCTCTAATAATGTTGTACCACGGCAAGCCTACACCAAAATCGGTGGCACAGGCAAAGGAGCTTGGAAGATCCTCCACTAGTGAGTGCATTGGTGAACATTGTGCGTGGTGGATAAAAGGCGAATGCGCCGTCATAACGATCGCACGAAAATAGTTGAGGGATGAATCGATCGAAATCAAAGTTAAGATGTCAAGGCATCGATGAGGAGCAGGTGAGAATCAAACGGAGTATGAATTCGAAGGTCGATGTCCTCTTTGTCCAAACCAAAGAGCTATGTCAAAACCTACCAAGAACATAACTTGTGATAGAAAATCGTTCACTTTTCCGTTTTGGATTTACTGGTGTGAGAAACATGGCTATTGGTTCTATAGGAAACGCGAGGGTAGACACACGTTGCTAGACCTTGCCAGGCATCAGCGTTTAGCCAAGGTAGAACTACTGCCTGTTGGGATCTGGAGTGCGACTTGGGATGACTTCCAGATAATAAGAGCCAAATGCCCTGTGTGTGATGATGAATGGGAGCAGATGAAAGCACCCTGGGAAAACAAGAACGTCAGGATATTCTGCTGCAATTGTGGAAGCGAGATTCAACGTTAGGATAATCGATTTGTGGTTCGGAAATTTCTGTTAACACTAGTTAACGATCGATCAATTACGTCTTAGCGCGTGCCCACATGCGAGAAAAAGTAGGTGGTCCGACCGTTCCGCTTCTTTAGGTAGTTCATCCTTGCTAGCCAGTTGAGGTTGCTGCTCTCGGTGGCCCTAGACTTGCTCAGGCGTGATCCCGAGATTGTGGCCTCAGGTTCAGCGCGTTCGACAGTGCCCAGCTTGGTCTTTTTCTCTTTCTGAAGTAGAGCTTGAATCTCGAGCATGGTATCCTTCACTTGCTTCTTATTTAAGCTGAGGATGCCTGAGAGTTCTTCCCATATGGGCTCTAGAAGCTGGTTATACGACTTATCAATAAGCTCCTCTAAAACTGGTACGCCTTTGGTTACGATCTCATCCAGCTCTTCTGCGGACTTGCCTATGACATCCGCGAATGGCTTAATGGCTTCCCGAATCTTAGGGTCGCGTGCCATCCTCAAGTTTAGTTTGAAATAGCTTATGAGCGAGCCTGAGAGCAACATCACAAGAAATGTGAGTTCCTCTAATCTCTTATTAGTTTTAACGTCTGGAGATTTTTCAAGTTTATATTTTGCTGGAGGCCTACCATGCTTGGCATTTCTACTTCCAGGCTTACCAAACATGCCCTTCTTAGACTCTCGCTTAGTTCTAATGCAAAATCCTGGGACCGAATCAAAGATCTCCAAGTATTTTCCTTTTATTTTGTCAACAAGCTTCTCCGCGTAGAGATCTTTATAGTTGAGGTCTCTAACTTTTTCAATCATTTCATCTCTGGTAGAACCTTGCATTATTAGCGTGTGTACTGCGGAAGCGGCTTTCAACTTTTTACCTGAAAATCTGTGCTTTTGCTCTGCCTCTTCTAGTTTATCGCATAATATCCATAGCATACGGTCCCGTTTTAACAAAAGATAAAGCTCTGCGGGCTTCAAGCATAACTCATCGGGAAACGGATTTACCGACATTTTTTGACGCTCCTTCTGTCGGGAAATATTCTTCCTTCCAATATAAATCTTGTTTACTATGAGAAACTGGACGAGGTCGTTGTAGACATGGCGGAGAAAAGTGTGATCGAAACCACGACTGTATCCACACGGATCACTAAACCAACACATCGAGCTCTATTGGACTTCCTAGCGCGGAACGCCCACATAAACGTAGCCGACTACCTGCGGGACCTCATTAGAAAGGATTTGGAGAGGCATGGAGTAGGAGTTGTGGGGGGCACTACTGACTGAAAGGTGGAAAAAATGCGCGGATCCCCGATCGATTTGATGAAGCCTGAAGAGGCTGAGGCTAAGGGGCTCTTGAAGGTTGAGCGTTCACTCAACCGTGCCACAGTTTCGAGAAGGCTCAATATCCGAGGAGGAGGGTCTTTAAAGGTGACTAGGGAAGAGGCTGAAGCTCCGAGATGCCCCAACTGTGGAGGCAGCGAAACCGTTCCCTGCTTCATTGAGGCACTTAGAACACATGATTAAAAAAAAATTAAACCGCGTATGGTGGTGAGTTTCAGTTTGCCAGCGGAAGACGAAGGATTACTTCAAAGTTTCGACCGTCAGGCTCAGATGGAATACGGAAGGAGTAAAGGCCGCTCAAAACTAATCAGAAGAGCCATCGAGGAATATTTGGAGCGCCACGGCCAACGAAGCCCTCAAACAGTATTAACTGAGATTGATGATCGAGCAACTCAAGATTTAGCTCGACTCGAGGCTGGAGTACGTTATCTCAAGGCGAAGGCCGGACTTAGCATTAGGCAGATCGCTCGAATAACGTATTTTAGCCGTGGTAAAGTATACAGGATCGTCAGAGGAATTAATGTCAAGCCAGTCCGCGTCAAGAATTTTGACGTTAACGCATGGAGACAAAGGTGGCAGTTGTTTGAGACGGAAACATCAGTTGAGGAGGCCTTTAGTTGGTAGTGTCACAAATGTATTACAATGGGACAAAAATCCAATCGATCAGATAGTCTCACCAGTGAGAAAAAAGGGTGTAGCGAAATAGAGGGAGCATGTTGAATAACGGAACTATTTTGAGCGACTATGAGGAGCAGAAGATCTGGAAGGAGGATGCAACTGTCCCACTTACTGTCCCAAACTGTCCCAAATGTTCCGTTGTAATACAGTGTGACAATCCCCCTTAGCCTCCCCCTTTAAATAAGTTTGGTGAAAGGAGGGTCAAGAACAGCTCTAAAACACTGTATTAAATACTGAGACAATTCGAGAGCGTTATGTACGATTCGTAGAGTAGAGGAGATTATATTGAAAAAAAGAGAAGGAAAGAAAATGGCGACCCGTCACGTGTAAATACAAAAGAAGTTGGAAAGTGTCCTGTATTTAATACAAATTTACGAAAATCGTAGAAATGAGGGTGAATCAATAAAAAAGCCATGTGACGGTTTCGAGAAGAGTAATCGAAGGTGAACGGCTGTGACGTCTACGTCTGACCTGGTTCTGAAGGTGCTGCCTAAGGCCGTTGCTCAGGTGAGCGACGGCGACCGCATGGTCTACAGCATGCGAAACCTCTTCTACGAGGTCCGCCGGCTCTTCCTCACCAGGTTCATGGTCTGCCCTAAATGCGGAGGCAGCGTCCGCCTCGTTGAGCCTCCGGACCAGTTTATCTGTGAAGCGTGCGACCAGCAGGCTGGTAGCGGAGATCTCAGGTCCAGGTATCCGGGCGTCGGCTTCTACAGCCAGTATGACAGTTTCACCCAGGGCTTCCTGAGACAGTACGAGAAGACTCACGGCAAACTCAAGGGCATGTACCGGGAGGAACGCGGAAAATACACCTATCCAGGCGAGTGTGGAGGCAGCAGTAGCGTCGACGTCATAGTCATGGAGCACGCAGACCTTGAGGCCCTTCTCCTGGGCCTCGGCCAAGATCTCCCGGGCCGCCTCTATGCCGTAGCCTTCGGTGCTCAGGATCATGGCGTCCTGGAGCGCGGCGTAATCGACGAGGAACAGCAGCGCTTCTTCTTAGGCCGAACCAACGAGGTTTACGAAGCATGGAAGAGAGACGAGAAAGTAGGCGTCAAGACAGTCTTGGCCAGAGGCTTCAGGGTTGAACTCAACGCTTTAAGGCCTACGGAGCTGATCGAGTGGCTTGAGAGCCGGCTGATAGATCTAGGTCTCGGGAAAACCCTTCCCACCCAGGAAGAGCTAGACGAACGCCTCAAGGAACGCATAAGGCAAAATCTCGAGGCCACGAAACGCCACCTTATAGACGAGCTGGCCGACACCGCCGAAGAAGAGATAGGCCTAGACCATGTTCGAGATGCCCTATTCATCGTCAGGAAAGCCCTAGAAAACGCGTTCTCAGTAGCCGTGGAGCAGCACATGGAAGGCCTCGAGATCCCAACCATCAGCTTCGAAGAGTTCAAGGCCAAGCTTGAGGAGGAGATGACCACCTACTGGACCAAGCTCGCCGACGCCTTGGCCAGCAGGCTGTCGCATGATCTTGAGCAGCCGGTGAGATCCTCCGTTGAAGAGGAAAGCAATAACATCGTCCAGGATGCTCTCGAGGATCCTAATGTGAAGAGCGCGGAAACGGCACTAGCCGAGGAGATGAGGACCCATCTGAGGAAGAGGGGCTAAATAATTTTGGAAGACAAGAAGTTAACGTTTCCCGTCTGCGGAGCTCCGGGGACAGGTCCATACGCCAGGTACGTGTTGAATGATAGGAAGCGGCGGTTTGAGCCCTACTACTACTTCGCGCATAAGGGCGGCGGACGGGTCAAGTGGTGCTATCTGAAGCGATCTCTCGTCAAGGAGTTATCTAACCGAGTCTCGGCAAACCAAGAAACGTTATCTAACCAGCAAGAAATGACGTGTCGCCGCTGCCGGCACCTCACAACCCTGGCCGACCGGCCCTTCTGCTGGTGGCTACGATCGTTCCTAGCCGTTGAATCGTTCAATCAGCCATGTAACTCGAGGAGGAGTAATCAGGGGTGACCGAGGGAGAGATTGATCTTCCACAGGCGCCTCGAGGCGCATCTCGGCAAAGCGAGTCTAACAGTGGGAAGTCGGCTCGACCAAGCCGCTCGCGTCAATCCCCCATACGGTGCCCTGATTGTGGCTCCTCTCAAACCTGGAAGGACGGCCTCCGCAAGACCGGATCCAGTGTGATCCAGAGGTACCTATGCCGGGACTGTGGCCTCAGGTTCAGCGAGTCGGCAGCGAACCTTAAGGTAGAGGTCGACGTCTCCGGCCAAGTCCTCGAAAAGCCTGACTCGGGAAAGGATCTTCCTAACCCTGATGTCGCCGCCGGGGATCTCATTGTTCAGCCATCCCGTGAGGATGCTTTTCTCCAGCGAGGTGAAGATGTAGGTTCTCATCAAGCTCACCAAGTGTCTATTACAGAGAAACCCTTAAATAGTTTGCGTGGCTATAGTAGAGAACGCCGAGTATGCGCTGAGAAAGACGAGGCGAGAAACTTGGCCGAAGTGGAGTCCCGAACAGAGAAATGGGCCGCGGGAGCCACAACGACGGACATCAAAAGCCTACTATTCCAGTACGCCTGGTTTCTTAAGAAAGAAGGATACGCCGAATCAACCATAGAGAGCAGAGTCCGCGTGTTAAAGGTGCTTGCCCAAAGAGGCGCCGGCCTCTCAGACCCCGAAACCGTGAAAGACGCGATCGCGCGCCAAGACGTCTGGTGCAACAGACATAAGATGAACGCGGTAGACGCGTACACGTCCTTTCTGCGCATGATCGGAGGAACGTGGAATCCTCCCAGGTATGGGCTCGCGTCTAAGCTGCCCTTCATACCCACGGAGCGGGAGCTTGACGCGTTGATAGCGGGCTGCGGACCTAAGACCTCAACATTCCTTCAGCTGTTGAAGGAGACGGCTATGAGGGCCGGAGAAGCTAACGGCCTCAGATGGACCGAGATAGACTTTGAAAGGGGCACCGTCAGAGTGACGCCTGAAAAGGGAAGTGACCCACGGATCTTCAAGCTCTCTGGGAAGCTGCTGAGCATGCTTTCCTCCTTTAGGGCGAAGAACAGAGTCATGGATCCTGACCGAATATTCGCTAAGGATCTGAGAACCGTCAGAAAAGTCTTCGAGAAGCAACGCGCCACCATAACGCGGAAACTGCAGAACCCACGGCTGCGGCAGATCCACTTTCACACCTTCAGGCATTGGAAGGCGACCATGCTCTACCATCAGACCAAGGACATCCTCTACGTCATGAAGTTCCTAGGCCACAGGAACATCAAGAACACCTTGAAGTACATCCAGCTTGAAGAGGCAATCTTCAAGGAAGAGAGCGAAGAGTTCATCTGCAAGGTTGCTAGGACGGCTGAGGAGGCCAAGCCCCTGATCGAGGCCGGCTTCACCTACGAGTGCGAGATCAACGGAGACCTATTATTCAAGAAGCGCAAGTAGCGCCAGAGTGGGGTAGCTGTATCCAAAAGTGGGGCCGCTGGGATTTGAACCCAGGACCTCGCACGCCCCAGGCGCGAATCTTAGACCAAGCTAGACCACGGCCCCATTTCTTTGAGATCTTAGTTATGAGGAAAATCCACTACTTTCTTGTATGGGTTTGCTTTATCCGTCCTAGCTTGACTAGATTATTCATTCTCTGGTTTTTATGCTTTCGCTAAAAAGACATTTAAACCAGATATGATGTACAAGAGAGCAATATGCATCTCAAATTCAGCATATTTGTCCCGGTCTACCAAGAGTCAGAGTTTCTTAAACCTTTGCTTGCTAGTCTTCTAGTTGACCCGTATGAAGAGAAGGAGATTTTTGTGGTTGTAGACGAACCGACTGCTGGAAGCCTGGGTCTGGTCAAGGATTTCTCTGGAAAAGTCCATTTTATATGGAATGGGAAGAGAAAGGGGAAAGCCAATGCCCTAAACGAGATCGTGGAGGAATCCAAAGGCGAGGTTCTCCTATTCCTTGATTCAGATATAGTTATCGACGGGAAATCTGGAAGTTTTCTCAAAGTGATCTCTGAAGCAATGACTGAGGCAGATATAGTCGAAGTAAAGAAGGATATAATACGAGATTCGTTTCTTGCAAAGATCATAAGCTATGATTATCTTAGCTTCAGCTTTACGAACTGGTTCTTCTCGCGTAGACTGAAGAAATGCTTGGGTCTGAATGGTGCAGCCTTCGCGATTAAGAGA
>Ga0315312_1001941_pt1 | contig 15044 bp, 18 predicted proteins | sample TDP7_MG_FD_203629 | JGI IMG/M metagenome (GOLD analysis project Ga0315312, IMG submission 203629) | Freshwater sediment microbial communities from Lake Towuti, South Sulawesi, Indonesia - TDP7 | ecosystem: Environmental > Aquatic > Freshwater > Lake > Sediment | place: Indonesia: South Sulawesi... | reverse complement strand
ACTCGAAGCGGAAGGCGCGATCTAACGAGAGTTCACTCTCGGAGCGTTTGAGGAGAGCTATACGTATCGTCCATAACGTACAATAGCTCCTTGGAACGCTTGAGACGGAACGGTGCGGAAGATCTTGGTCGGCCCTCTCTGGTTCGTCGGCTTCGACAGCCTCATGGAGTTCGTGGCCTTCATCATCGCTCTCGCCGTAGCTTACCAAGCCTTCAAAGGATACAGACTGACGAAACAGAAGACGCTGCTGTACGTTCACTTCAGTTTCGCACTGCTGTCAGCTGGTCTCCTGATCGATTCTCTCGCAGGTTTCCTCGGCATCTTGGCACGTACGCTGAGAGGAGCCGTAGCTGTTACGGTGGTTGGTTACGCGATATACTTTCTTGCGCAGGCACTCGCGTATGGCATACTGATCTTCGCCTACGTGTCTCAGACAAGAACCATGAGCACCGCATCGATCTCGCTTTGGATCACTCCCCTTCTTGGCTCCGTAACGCTACAAGCCGCGCAGGCTCCTCCGATCAAACTGCTCGGCCCCCTCGTTGAGTACCATCCGGTTTCGGAGATTGTGCTGCTCTTCCTCGTCTTCTACATCACCGTTCAAACTGGCCTCAACTACTCGGCGACAAAAGACGGAAACGCCCTGCTCGTGTTTCTGGGCTTCCTCCTGCTCGCGCTAAGCCACCTGCTCTTCATCCTGACGCCGGTCGGCGCAGTGTTATTCGTGATCGGGCACGTGCTTCAGCTCCTCGGGTTTGTCTCGCTGCTCGCGATGCTTCTGCGGGTGACCAGCAGCAAATGACGCAGAAATTGCCGAAGTACCGGTCACAGATGAGAATCTACGTAGACGTTATGCGGGTCATCCAGCGCGAAGATAATCGCGCCAAGCCAACTCGCATCCTGTATGGCGCTAACCTATCTCACGACCGATTGATCAAATACCTAGAGGAGCTGAAGACCCTCGGCGTCATAGAAGAGATCGCCAACGAGGACGACCGATTCTACAAGCTTACACAGAAAGGTATCGAGTTCCTCAACCAGTTCAGAGCGATTGAGAGATTCGCGGGGGCATTTGGTTTCGCCATCTGACCTTCGCGCGCGGACACTGATTGACGAGTGATGCAATTTGCCAATTGTATATTGGCAATAGGCCATAGGCGCCATACGACATAGCGAAATGAGCTCCATTTTGCTTATCTTCACGTTCAACACACACAGGGACACTGGATTGTGGATGTCAGCCTAGGACAAGGACGAACAGCTAATAACGCAACTCATAAGAACGGAGTTCAAGTCCTATGGATCTGGCGAAGATGAAATGGTTTCTCTTGCCTCTAGCGTAACCGCAACAGTCATCGCGGGCGTAGTATGGTTCGCGTTCATTGTGCTGTATCTCGCCTTCTACGCGGGAAACATGGATCTCTGGCAAAAGACAGCAGTATTCCTCGCCTCCGGAGCGATCGTGGGAGGCATAGTTGCAGTCTTCTGGACAAGATACGCTTTCAAGGCCGGAGCCTGACCGGCTATTCCAAGAACTGAAGCTTGCTAGGCTCGCTGTAGCGAGGGAATCCCCTAACGGATAGACCCATTGGAGCGGACGCACCAAGCATCGCACACAGAATGGCGGAAAGCAGGTAACAATGTTTAAGATGCGGAGCAATCTCCGCAACACACGTAGGCGTCGAGATGCACTTCGGTCAGATGCTTTGGGTCCGCAGACTGGTTCCGGTCTGTGTGTTCGAGAAGTCACGACCGAGCTTGTTTAGGTCGAATGTTCGTGTCATCTTCTTGGGTCGGCTGCTAGTTTTGCCTGTCCTCTTTTGTAGGCGTGAATGGATATTTCGCGACATATCTGACCAGCACCGCTTGCGGTCGGCGATCTTGTCCGAACTGAAGCGGGTCATGTCAGCCGCGAACCTTGACGACACCTACCGCGTTGTGGACTGGTTCATGAAGAAGGAGCGACTGTTTGTTCACGTGACAAGGAACGCACAGAAATTGAGGAGCGGCCTGGATTCGCCACGGAAAAGAGTCGCATCATGGCTGAGACGGCTATTGGCTGAATTGTCATAGACGCGCTCTCAGAACCTTTATAGTTTCGCTGACTGTGTGATGATGCGCGTTTCGTGATGGGCTCATCTTCCAAACCTGAGTGGGTAAGGGCAAAGGCCCCTCTGGGACCGACCTATGCGCGCCTGAAGGAACTGATGAAACAGTACTCATTGCATACCGTATGCGAAGAAGCTCACTGCCCAAATGTCGGAGAATGCTGGGGCAGCGGCACCGCGACCTTCATGATAATGGGTGAGATTTGCACGCGGGCTTGTCGGTTCTGTAATGTTAAGAGCGGTAAGCCAAACGGCGTCTTGGACCCTCAGGAGCCCACCAACGTCGCAAAAGCGGTCAAAGACCTCGGACTGAAGTATGTCGTGATCACCTCCGTTGACCGAGATGATTTGCCGGATGGCGGTGCCTCGCATTTCGCTCAGACGATCACTGCCCTAAGGACTCTCGCTCCTGATGTGTCGATCGAAGCTTTGATTCCCGATTTCGGAGGAAACCTCGCGGAGATTCAAACAGTCGTTCAAGCAGGCCCCAATGTGATTGGTCACAATCTTGAAACTACCGAGTCGCTCACCCCAAAGGTGAGGGATCCGAGAGCAAGCTATCGTCGGTCACTCGCAGTCCTTAAACGCGTGAAAGAACTCGACCAGCGCACCTTCACGAAATCTTCGCTTATGCTCGGATTGGGCGAGCGAGAGGAACACGTCCTTCAGACGCTGCGTGACCTTCGAACAGTCGATACGGATTTTCTAACGTTCGGCCAGTACCTTAGACCTTCACCACGCAACCTGCCCGTGGTGGAATACGTCACGCCTGAAAGGTTCGACTACTACCGAAAGTTGGCTGAACTGTTGGGGTTTCGGTACGTGGCTTCAGGCCCGTTGGTCAGGAGCTCCTACCGAGCGGGAGAGTACTTCATACACAAGATGATTGAGCGGACTCCTCGCACGATCTCCTGACAGGAAAAGGCGGAGGTTTTGGATCTGAGCTTTAGCTGGGTGATCGACAAGAAACTTGCGGGGTCGAGAACCCCGCGGTCGAAATCTGAGCTGATCGCCTTGAAGCATCAAGGTATCCGCGCTTTGGTGAGACTCGTCGAGCCCCACGAGTCGCGAGTGACAACAAGTGAGATTCACGAGGTCGGTTTGGAGGATCATAATGAGCCGGTTCCAGACTTCGAGGCGCCAACCCCAGCTCAGATCGACAAGATCACCGCGTACATAGACTCGCGCCTAGAAGCCGGCGTTGCAGTCGGGGTCTCGTGCAACGCAGGTATCGGTAGGTCCGGCGTGATACTGGCATGCTACCTCGTACACAAAGGTCTCACCGCGAAGGATGCCTTAGAACTTGTCCGCAGGAAGCGCGGCCGAGGCCCCGAGGTTCCGGAGCAGATCGAAGCAGTCGAAGCCTATTGGCTTCGGGTCAATCCTCTCCCCATTTAGCGGAGCGCAGGCACCGTCTTCTGGAATCCCATTCTTCATTTCCCCATTCCATTTCTGCTGCATCCAGAACGCGAAAAGGAACTTTAAGGACGTATGAATGAATGATGATTCTCACACTCATGATAGGAGAGCAGCCGCTTGGATCTACAGAATTTGCTTGGGCCTCTGCAGACGGCCTTGGTCCCCGTTGTGTTATCTTCGACCGGCGGACTTCTGTGCCTCGTAGTCCAAACCAGATACGGTCGAATTGTCGACCACACAAGACAACTTCTGAAACTTCCAGCGCCTGATGCCGAAGTGCAACAAGTGCTGGAGATGTTGTTCAAACGGGCACGCTACGCCAAGTGGGCGCTCTTCGGCCTCTTCCTCGGAGTGTCCTGCTTTCTCACGCTTTCTCTGGTCATTCTAGCTTCCATGCTATTTCCAACACCAGTTCAGGTTGTCCTAGTCGTAGGAATCTTCGGCGTTGGATGGGGCTCTATGCTGCTAGGCCTATGGTTCGAAGTCTTGGAGCTATGGGATTCCTTCAGAGGAATAACCCTCGAGTACTCCATATTCCAGAAGAAGACTGGTGAACAGTCTAAACTCTAGATGTCCGTGCAATGGGCTTTGCCCTGCAGCAGGCCAAACAGCACGATAATTAATGGGCCTGTACAACCGTAGCGTCGCCCGCGGGAAGTGCATCGACCATGCAGAACCATGTAGAGAATCTAATAATCGGTGCTGGCCCAGGCGGCTACGTGGCTGCAATCAGACTCAGACAACTGGGCCGAGAAACCACGTTGGTTGAGAAGGAAGCACTTGGCGGTGTATGTCTGAATGTTGGATGCATCCCAAGTAAGACAATTGTACGTGCCGCCAGATTGATTAAGCAAATTCAGAGAGCCCAAGATTTCGGAATCGAGACATCTCAACCGAAAGTGGATCTTCAGAAACTTCAGATTTGGAAGAAGAGAGTCGTCGACAAGGTCACGTCAGGCGTCGCCTACCTTTGCAGAGGCAACCACGTGAATGTCATCTACGGCGAGGCAAAGTTCCGAACTCCACACCAAATCGAAATCAAAACCAAAGAGGACTCGAGCGTCGTTACTGCGGATAATGTGATTATCGCAACAGGCTCACGTCCAGTGGAGATTCCCGGGTTCAAGTTCGATGGAAAGTTTGTCATTACCCCAACAGAGGCGCTCTCATTTCCAGAAGCCCCCCGCAACTTTGTCATCATAGGAGGCGGAGTCAGCGGACTCGAACTTGGAACAGCCTACGCGCAGTTCGGCAGCCACGTCACAGTCATCGAGATGCTCGACCAACTGTTGCCCGGCATCGACCTCGAACTAGTGAAAGTCGTCGAACGCACACTTAGAAGAATGAGAGTAGAAACGCATGTGAAAGCCCGAGCGAAATGGGCCAAGGATGGAAAGGTTGGCGCCCAACTTTCTGACGGAAAAGAGATTGAAGTCCCAGCCGACAAGGTGATGGTTGTGGTCGGACGACGACCCAACTCCGACCAGGTCGGACTTGAGGCAACAGGCGTCAAGACAGACGCGGCAGGATTCATTCAGGTGAACGCACAGATGCAGACCAACGTGCCCGGAATATACGCGATCGGAGATGTTGTCGGAATGCCGCTGCTCGCTCACAAGGCTTCGAAGCAAGCAATCGTGGCGGCGGAAGTCATATCCGGCCAAGCGAGCGCAGCCGATTTCAAGGCGATCCCAAGCGCTATCTGGACCGACCCGGAGATCGCGACTGTAGGCTTGACGGAAGCGGAAGCAAAGACACAGGGATACGACCCGATCGTCGGAAAGTTCCCGTTCACGGCTCTGGGCCGTGCGTCGGCAGTAGGGGAGACTGACGGGTTCGTCAAGGTCGTGGCAGACAAAGAAAGCGAACAGATACTTGGAGTACACATGGTGGGCGCGGACGTAACAGACCTTATCAGCGAAGCGGCGCTCGCGATTGAGATGGGCGCAACCCTAGACGACCTAGCGTTGACCGTTCACCCTCACCCGACGCTCCCTGAAAGCCTCATGGAAGCCGCCGAAGCAGCCAAAGGAAAGGCAATCAACATCTTGAGATCGCCATGAACAGGACTCTGCTCGTTGATCTGCAGACCCGCGACTACAAGGAGATTTGGGAGCTACAACACAGGCTCGTAGAACTGCGTGGACAAGCGCGGCTCCCTGACGTCTTGCTAGTTGTGGAACATCCGCACGTCATAACTATGGGAAAATCAGCGAAGCCTGAGAACATTCTATCCAAGACGCTTCCAATCTTTGAAGTCGAAAGGGGAGGAGATGTCACATATCACGGGTATGGCCAGCTGGTCGGATACCCGATTCTAGACCTCTCGCCACGAGGCAGAGACATCAGAGACTATCTGAGAAAACTCGAACGCATGCTCATCGAGACCCTTGCTCACTTTGGGATCACGGCACAGCGGATAGAGGGTCGCACGGGAGTATGGGTTGGCCAGAAGAAGATAGCTTCGATTGGTGTTGCCGTTCGCAGCTGGATCACGTTTCACGGTTTCGCTCTCAATGTCTCAACGGATCTTTCGTATTTTGCCACGATCAACCCTTGCGGATACGACAGCGCAATCATGACATCAATGACAGAACATCTAGGACGACAAGTGTCAATTTCAGAGGTCAAAGGACCTCTCATGCGTGTTTTCGAGAGTGTTTTCGACACTCGACTTGAGACGACAAGCGAAGAAAAGCTTGCAGCCCTGCACGAACTGGATGCGTCAGGAAGAATCTGACGGGGCTAATCCTGGCAGGGTCCAGAGAATGTGCGCGGCGGTGCTAACACGGGCACGCCAATTTCATGAGTCTTGAAGAACGGTTCGCGCAGCAGTACTGCCCGCTTGAATATCTCCGCGATCTCGTCGTCTGAAGCGCCCGCTCTCATCCTAGTTAGAAAGTCCATGTGGTTATCGTCCCTGAGTAGGCATGGCTTGAATTTGCCGTCATGCGTGATTCGTATTCTGTTGTTTTTCATGCAGAATTCTGAGTTGTGCATTGGACGCACAACTTCAACTGTGACTCCGTCTGGCAGAATGTATCTTGGGCGGTTGTGTATGCCTCGCCTGTAGACCGCTACTGCGTCAGCCTTCAAACGCTCTTCTATCGGCGTGAGGTCGCAGTGGTATTTCGAGTAGAACGCTGGGTCTGTCACAACGAGTTCTATCACTTGGAGCACTACTTCGCCGTCGCCCCCCAACTTGTGAACCAAGCGGATCATGTCCTCAATCTCGTCGTCGTTGACATTCTTCATCAATGTCATGTTCAACTTGACCGGGATGAGCTTGGCCTCTATTGCCGCAGTTACAGCGCTCAATGCTTCATCGTATCCGTCGACTCCCGCGATGAATTGAAAACGATCTCTCCGGAGGCTGTGGAGACTGATGTTCACCCTCGACAGGCCGGCGCCATGCAACGGTTCTGCCAGCTTCGAGAAACGAGTGCCGTTGGTAGTCATAGAAATCTCACGGAGGCCGAGGGCCCTGAGCTTCTTCACAATTTCCAGGATGTCTCGGCGGAGCATTGGCTCGCCGCCAGTAAGCTTGACAGCCTCGACCCCGAAACCGAACAGAACTCGAACCACGTGCTGTATCTCGTCGGCGGTCATCAGCGTGGACGAGACCGACTTGATACCTTCCATGTGACAATGAATGCATCTGAAGTTGCAGTTTGAACTCGAATTAAGTGAGATCCTAGCGTTGGTAACCGGCCTTCCAAACCTGTCTGTAAGCGCGTGACGCGCATTGACTCCCCTGTCATCGATGAAGTTCGGGAGATACAGGGGAGGCTTGTCGAAACTCAAAGCTGTGCCGTAAGAACGACAACATGCCCAATTTAAAGGATTTCAATGTTCAGCCCTGCGATTGGACTGAAACGAAACGATGCATACTCACTAGTATCACAGAGCAATATCGAATACGGCTGGAAAGGACGAAGAACGTTCGAGACACATCGGTATTCTTATAGGGTCAATGGAGAAGTTACACACGGCCATACCTTCACCAAGCAAGGGATAGCCCAGATCCAGCAACTCTATCTTCAGCGTGAACACCGTCATGGAACAACCAAACTTGGTTCGCATCGGCAAGAAGCCGATCATGAATTACGTCGTTGCATGCGTGACATTGTTCAACTCGGGCGCTGAAGAGGTTATGGTCCGCGCTCGAGGGCAAGCGATAACGAAGGCTGTTGACACAGTCCTGATGCTTAGGAACTCATTTCTGAAGAACCTTGAGATCGAGGACATAGCGATAGGATCCGAAGAAGTAACTCGCCAAGACGGATCACGCGGAACCATTTCAACGATAGAGATCCTGCTCGGAAAGTAGCAAGATCGAACCTGCAACCCTACGAGCTTCCCAAACGCTTTTTGACCCGACAGGCGTAGCGTCCCGCCTGTTGGTGAAACTGGGATGAGCGGGAAAGCGCCGTATCCGAAGATAGTAGTGACGCCGCCCGGACCCAAAGCGCGCGAACTCATCCGCGCCGATGAATCCTACATCTCAAAGTCGATGGTGAGATGGTACCCGCTCGCCGCGGAATCCGGCTCAGGATGTATTGTCAGAGACGTCGACGGTAACGAATACATTGACTTCAACTCCGGGTTAGCTGTTCTCAACGTGGGCCATTGTCACCCAAGAGTTGTCAGCGCAATCAATGAGCAGACAAATAAGTTGATTCACTACTCGTACACGGATTTCTACTATCGGGCCATAGTGGACCTCAGCGTAGAGCTTACTAAGATCACGCCTGGCACATTCCCGAAGAGAGTCTTCTTGTCCAACAGCGGCACCGAGGCCGTCGAGGCAGCCATGAAGATGGCTAAGTGGCACACGCGTAACAGCCTCTTCCTCGCCTATACTGGGGCGTTTCACGGACGAACGCAGGGCGCTATGAGCTTGACCGCGAGCAAGCCTGTCCAGCGCAGACACTTCTTTCCACTCGTTCCAGGCGTGACGCATGTCCCGTATCCCTACTGCTACCGCTGCCCGTTCCATCTTTCGTATCCTGAATGCCATCTCTGGTGCGTGGACTTCATCGATGAAGAAGTGCTCAGCAAATACGTCCCGCCTGAAGATGTTGCTGCGATGTTTGTGGAAGCCATACAGGGCGAGGGAGGGTACGTAGTCCCGCCGGACGACTATTTCACCCGATTACGAAAGATCCTGGACAAATATAACCTAATCATGATTGACGATGAGATTCAGTCGGGGGTTGGACGAACTGGAAAATGGTTTGCAATTGAGCACTTCAACGTCGTTCCGGAGGCTGTGTGCGTAGCGAAAGCCATTGGTTCCGGCCTTCCCATTGGAGCGCTCGTCAGCAAAGATGAACTAATGGACTGGGAAGGCGGATCGCACGCCACGACGTTTGGAGGGAACCCGGTCGCCTGCGCGGCTGGCCTCGCCGTGATTGAAGCGATCAGAGAGGAGCGACTGCTCGAAAACGCAACCAAGCAGGGGGCGCACCTGCTGAATCGACTCAAAGAGATGCAAAGCAAGTATCGGATACTTGGAGACGTACGCGGCAAAGGACTCATGGTAGGTGCTGAGATCGTCAAGGACCCCGACACGAGGCAAGCCGGGCCTGAACTCGCGCAGGAGATCATGATGAAATGCTTCAAGAGAGGACTTGCAATAATAACCGCCGGCAAGTCCACAATGCGCTTCATACCACCGCTAGTGATCACCCGTGAGCTATTAGACGCCGGCCTCGATGTCTTCGAGGGCGTAGTCAAGGAAGTAGCTAGCTCAGTGAGGTAGAAGACTGAGGAGCTTGTGAGCAGTTCCGGTCGCGTGCCGACAGCTTGTGTTTGTGCGCACCGCTTTTCTAACCTAGTCACGGTCCCTCGAGATGCCTTCATGACGTCTCTTAGCAGAGGCTTGTAACGGGCCAGCAAGACTTGAAAGGGCAGGCAAGTCTCGGTCTCAGAGGGGGGGATGCTGCATGCGAATGAGACGCTCATCGCTCGCTTCACAGAGACATATGCTCGGAAAGATCTTGCCTCGGTATCGGGTGCGAAGCTGGTCTGGATCCGCGACATCGTTCGAGACCCTTGTCGGAACCATCCTGTCGCAGAACACTAACGACCTGAACCGGGATAAGGCGATGAGCAGACTCAAGAGTCGATTTGAGATCACACCGAAAGCCCTCTCGCAGGCTCCGATCCATGACCTTATCGAGTGCATCAGACCTGCGGGCCTGTACAGGGTCAAGGCGCCTAGGATCAAAGAGGTCTCAAAGATTATTCTTGATCGGTTCGGCGGTCACTTGGATTCGATCCTAGAGAAGAGGCCCATCGAAGCTAGATCGATCCTGACGGAGTTACCTGGCGTCGGGTACAAGACGGCGGACGTTCTCCTCGCTTTCGTGGCAAATCACCCGACCATCCCAGTCGATACGCATGTAATGAGAGTCAGTAAAAGGCTGGGGGTGGTTCGAAGGAATGCTGGGTACGAAGAGACGAGGCTGGCCCTCGAAAGACTCGTTCCAGCCAAGCGCAGGATAAGGATGCACCTTTCCCTCATTCGGTTCGGGCGCGAGATCTGCAAAGCGCCCACGCCACTGTGCCCAAAGTGCTTGGTAAACCGAACCTGCCCGAGCAGTACCACGCGCAGAACACGCTTGAGACGCACGTAGAAGTGCGAGGGGCAGAAGGATTTGTTACCAAATGCAATGCTACTGTAGGCGACATACATTGAGCACTGCTGTTGGGGTGATGCTGAACAGAACGAGCATCAGACGATTTACAAGGGATGCCGTTGCAGAAGACGCCTTAAACAGGATCCTCCTCGTGGGTCAGAGAGCCCCCAGTCCAGGCGGTTTCCAAGCCTACAGTCTAATCATCGTGGACGACGCTGAGAAGCTGTCCAAGATCGGCGAGGCAACTCGACAGAGGTTCATTGCGAAAGCACCCGTCTTCATCCTAGTCTGTGTTGACATCCGCAGGTTTCGTATGATGCTTGACCACCTCGGACACGACTATCACCTGAAACACGGCGAGGGCCTGTACGCCAAGCTCTTCTCGATAGTTGAGGCCAGCATAGTTGCTCAGAACATGGCCACGGCCGCCCTCCTGATGGGGTTGGGGAGCTGCTTCGTTGGAGCAGTTTTCTACGCGATGAAGGGTGTCTCCGAAGTGCTGGATCTCCCTCAGGGAGTAATACCGCTCCTCGGCCTTTGCATTGGCTATCCTGAAGAGTCGCCTCCGCTCAGGCCGAGATGGCCCCTTGCAACCATAGTTCATAGGAACAAGTACAGGGAAATCACGACAGAAGAGATTGACAACTACCTCAGACTCGCGGATGAAGCAATGAAGCGAGAGGGATACTATCAAAAGTACTCCGGGCGGGAAACCACTCACACAGAGCACTTGAAGTGGAAAACGCAAGCTACTGAATGGATTAGCGAGCACGATAAATCCGCTAGAGATTTCCTTGTCCAAAACGGCTTTGCGTTGACATAGTCTAGCGGAAGAAGGCCCCGTTCGAGTTCAATATCCGAAGCCTCTCCTGAGCAGCTTCTGAGATCTGGTGTTCCCAGACGCAAGACGAACCCGCCTCAGGTCAAGGGGCGTGTCCACGTCGAGCTGCAGCGATCGCGCCGTCAAGATTCGGGCCCTCAGCCCTTTCTTTCGGGCCAACCTGCAATGTCGTTTGAAACTGTTCCTCCCGTAAGAGACCCGCATTATGTCCGGTGGACGTAGAAGTAAAGCGTTGGTTCCTCCGCCGTCGTATGAGGGAACGATAAGAACGCTCGTCTCGCGTCCCGCTCTAAGTATTCTGTTGAGATCCTTCGGTTTGGCTAGTGGAACGTCGGCCGGGACTACGAGCACCCGCTCAGCGCCTTCACGCTCTGCAAACCGAATGCCAGTCCTAAGCGCAGGATTCAAGCCGTGAGAGCGACCTTCTGAGAGAACGCGGGCACGTTTTGCCATTCCTAAACGAGCTGCGTTGATGTCGCGCGTAACGAGCACGATACTACCAACCTCTTTCGTTCGGCGTAATGCGTCTAAGACATCCGACAACATAGCGAGACTAAGAGCCGCGCGCTGTTTCTTGTTGAGTACGCGGGCAAGGCGTGTCTTCGCTGCGGACAACACGCGAACCGGAACTATTGCATACGTCGACAGGCCGCACCAACCTCGTGTGATTTTATCCTGCAACGCACGAATCCTCACGGGTGCCGGTCTTCAAGCGCTGTTTCTGCGAGCCGGATCTTGTCCTCCATTGTTGTCATAATCGTGTTTGTCGCAACTGCCTCAATTCCCATCGAGGCAATGTCGTCGATCAATTCCTTGTCTGCATGGTCTAGGATTAGTAAATCGAGAAAGTCTCGGTAGAGTTGAGCCACCCCTCTCGGTGAAACTTCCACGCCACGATGCCGCATGAATTTGTCAGCCGGACCTTTCAGAGGCGCGCCAGCTACGATTGGGCTGATTGCGATGACCGGCCTTTTCCTCCGTTGTAGCGTTTCTCTAATCCCCGGGACGGCGAGGATTGTTCCTATGCTGACAACCGGATTGCTAGGAGCGACGATAACCTTGTCCGCGTCACCTAGCGCTTCCAAGACTCCGGAAGCAGGCTGCGCTCTATCGGCGCCGCGGAACTGGATACCTCTCACGTCGTCTCTACAGGCTCTCCGCACATAGTACTCTTGGAAATGCATCCAGCCGGCGTTCGTTTGAACCCAAGTCTCGAAGTTGTCATTCGTCATTGGAGAAACTCGGGATATGACTCCAAGGCGTTTGCAGAGATCAGCCGTGACTTCTGAAAGAGAGAGCCCGTTTCTCAGTAGCTCTGATCTGTAGAGGTGCGTTGCAAGGTCCCTGTCTCCGAGCCTGAACCATTCGTCAGATCCCAAGTTCCTAAGCGCTTCATAGCAGTTGAAAGTGTCTTGACAGATGCCCCATCCTTTTTCGCTGTCAACTATGTCAGCGAGGGTGTAGGTGATTGTGTCCAAGTCGGGTGAGATGTGCAGTCCATGTAGAACAATATCATCACCTGTGTTGACCACGCATGACAAGTCTGTGGGGGCCACAATCTTTGCGAGCCCTTGCAGAAACCTCGCTCCTCCCACGCCGCCCGCGAGCAGGACGACATGCAATCCAAGAACCCTAGAAGTTATGGCTTGGTACGATCCTCTATAGTCTAACTGTTCGGGCCTCAATACATGACGCAAACGCAGCCATATAATGTCCTCATTCACAATTGTTGATAACATGCACGACAGCTCTTATAGCAGTAGGCGTGTTTACAGCAGACTAGGCCACGACTTTGACTCTCTCAGTCAAAGATCTGACGTTCGCCCTCTCGATGGGCGCGGTCGGCAATGTTTTGGCCGCGATCACAATCGCGCCCACGATGGTCCGCCAAGTTGCGCTGGACTTCTCGTCCCTTCCGGTATTCATCGCGGCAGTTTTCGCGGGTCCCGCAGTAGGCGGGTTGTCCGGCTTTCTAGCCGGCATCCTCCCCTCGGCCTTCTTCGGATTCATAGGAGGCCAGCTGGGCATACTGGGGTTCGGCACGAGCATCGGAAAAGCGATCAGCGGGTTCTCTGTTGGAGTACTCACCCGAATAGTGAGGTCTTCACAGAGCCGAACGGCTCTCCTAATCCCGATAGTATTGCTTGGGTTCGTGCCTGAGGCCGCGTGGATCTACGTGCTCTTCACAGTATTCATCCCGGTTTTCATGCCGAACCAAGCCTTTCTGTCAGCTTTCTTGGTACCTATTCTCACGAAAGCGTGGTTCGAAATCGTGGTGATGAGCGTGTTCACCAGCGCCATAGCTGGCCACAGTGGTTTCAGAGCTTTTCTGGCCCACTATGTGCGGACAACTACTTTCCGGAGCCTGCAGACTAACTAGGCCGAGACCTCTTTCGTCCTTTGGAGGAGTTCACTGATCAGGTCTGGTTTTCGCGGCGTGAGAACTCGAGACCTTCCTACCTCAAAGACCTCTAGCAGTCTGGCCGTTCTCAGAACGTGGACGTGCCTGTACACGGCTGCGTAGTCCATGTTGAGGTTACGGGCCACGGCCTTTATGTGAAGCGGCTTCTTCGTCTCGATGAGCATTTTCAGAATTCTCAGCCTTACAACGCTGCCTAGCGCGTTGAACGTCGCGGACGCGGATCTCAGATCTTCTTCTGGAAGCATCTCTCTCGATCCTGAATAGGAGGAAGATGCCATTTATGATATCTTTGCTAAGAACGCTCCTCCGTTACCCGTGCGCTCAATCGCTCTCCGATCCTCAACTCACGTAGGAGAGTTCTCGGTCGGAGGCCGGTCTACGAGCCCCGGTTCGGCCCCATCCTATGCCGGCCTCCTTGGCTCGGTCGACCGCGTCCTTGTTCTCCTTTGCCCGCTTTTCAAGATGTGACATATCGACCTGAAAGCCCACCATTTTGGAGATGACTTCCAGCACGGCGCGGGCCGCGCCCGCGTCAAACGACAGGTAACCCGGAGTCTCCGCCAGCAGACAGATCGCCTGGATGTTCCTAGGCTTGGCCAGGCCGAAGAGCAACCCGTTGGTTCCGGTTATGGACCCGCCTACAAGCTTCAGAACGCCGTGTTTCTCAAGTTCGCCCATGAGCGTTAGGTCTGTGCTTCCGCCGTAGACTTTGGGCGAGTCTGTGAATCGATCCGTGGCCATTCCGCCCATCGTGATCAGTCTCTTAACGGATAGTTTTTCGGCGAATTCGAGAACTCGGTCTGCCAGCTCGTACTGGCCCTCAGGTGAGTGCGGCTGCTCGCTAGCGGTGAAGAATACAAGATCTCCGGTTGCTTTGCTCTTCGTGAAGTGGAAGTCTCCTTTCGCAAGGTTGACCGTTCCGTCCTCTGCTAACCAGACTTTGGGAGAGAATGAGGGAGAGTACAGCTCGGCAAATAGCTCCGCTTTGAGTTCTCTCACTAGATGATCTACGGCGAGCCATGCGACTGATCCGATTCCTGGAAGGCCTGCGATCATCACTGGGCTGCTGAGCACTGGCTGCTCGTACACTCTCAGAGTGGTGGCCACGTTCAGGCCTCCAGCAATAATCGTGGTAAGAATCTCGGTAGCCTCCTATTACAGGTAGCTATCTCCAGATGCGAAGACGCTGACGCTTCGCCTTGTTACGGACTCAACCGTTGTTGGCCGAACTTTGTAAGCGTCCACAAGTACGGTCGCTGCCTCGATCGCTCGACAAGACGCTCCTTTGTCATCGACCTGAGGTGGTATGTGACGCAGGCGTAACTGAGGCCGCTCCGTTTCGAGATGTCGGGAGCGCCTCTCTTCCCTTCCTCCAACACGAATAGGATCTTTGAGCGAGCTCTCAGCCCCGCTTTCACGTTTCGTTTCGTGGTCAAGTATGCCTTTGGATGCATCTCGCTCGTTGTCATTATGCACCACGATGCTCAGATGAAATCCGCTAGAGCTGGCTGTTTCTTCTCTTCGCTCTCTTCGTGGAATAGGGACTTGAGCTCCTCCTGAAGAAGAAGAAGCCTTTGTGCGTTGTAGGTTCCGAGGTCGTAGCGTCGAAC
>Ga0315312_1001940_pt1 | contig 15049 bp, 18 predicted proteins | sample TDP7_MG_FD_203629 | JGI IMG/M metagenome (GOLD analysis project Ga0315312, IMG submission 203629) | Freshwater sediment microbial communities from Lake Towuti, South Sulawesi, Indonesia - TDP7 | ecosystem: Environmental > Aquatic > Freshwater > Lake > Sediment | place: Indonesia: South Sulawesi... | reverse complement strand
TGAAAGAAATAGCTGACATCGGTAAGAAGTATGAGAAATGGGAAACGAGCGACGACAGGGAGAGAGTTTTCTTGAAGATATACTCTGGAGCCTTGGTCAACGCAATTAGAAAGGCGGATATGAAGAACCTTCCTCCCCACATGGTTCGTCCCTTAAGTACTCTCAGCCGCCAGTTTTAGTCCCAAAGCCGACAAAGAGAGAATAAGCCTAAGTGATCAATTTTAGGCTAGTGCCAAATATATCATAGATCAATTCTTAAAAAATCCGTTCCATAGCTGATGTGAAGCTGTATCTGATATCGACGTCTCAAAACTGGTACCCTTTAAGAGGGCATCGGCCTTAGCGATGGATGAAGAGACGGACCTGGTAGGCTACAAGCATTTCATGGATGCCATAAAGACGTTTGAGGTCAACGTGAACGAAAGGATCAAGAACATACAGGATACGGGAAGTAAGCTTGAGAGGCTTGAGAACGTGAACAGGAAGCTAAGAAGCTAAGGAAAGAGCGTAAAGACGATCCTCGACTGAAAGGATTGGTCGAGGGTATCTAAACCATTTTGGAGGATGATAAACATGGAACTTGACCTAGAGGCGTTAAATAGGATTCGAGCGAAAGGATACAAAATAATGCTGGTAGACGTTGAATATGAAGACCTATGGTATGTGATATTTCCTAATGGGCAGAGAAGCGTCTACTTCAGAAGAATAAAGGACCTGATTGAAGCCTTTGACAGACAAGAGTAACCATTTTTGAGATGAAAATCGATGAGTCAATCGGAGAAATACGGAGTGCTGAAGGCTCAAGAGGAGTTCTACGAAAAGATACTGAGGCGGGAAGACCCTCTCCGTAAACCTCTACCTCTCGATGAAGAAGCTCTTAAAGAGATTAAGAGGCAGCTAAAAAAGCTGAAAGAGTTGGAGTTAGCGATGGCCAAAACTAAGGAGGAAACGCCGTCTGAAGCGCCAACTGAATAAAAGGCTAAGCTCTAGAGGAAAAGATGGATCCTGATGAAAGATGAGGAAGCGCCTCATAGGATTCGCTCAAGGGGAAGGAGAAAACTCTCAAAGGCTTTGCTAGCAACTTTTCCGCAAGAAGTTATTGGGGTGTTCGCTCGTCTCCCAAAGGTCTTCAGGAAGTCAAATATGGACCATTACTTGGGGAATCGAATCTCTAGGAGTATGAAGTGGAAGTATCTCCATAAGATGGAGAAGTACGGTCTAATAAGACATACAACCAAGAAATACTATCGAAAAATCTACGACAGCGTCTCAGACTGGGTTGAGAAGGAGATTATACCCAAAATAAGGAGAACAGAAGCAAGACCGAACTAGGATGAAAAGCCAGGAAAGGTAAATGAGATAGCTGCTGCAATTACGCTTGCAATCGTAAGAATGTTCATATGGGCTTTGAGTCAAATTCAATTTGAGTAACCTACAATGGCGATTTGCAGCTGGTGCGGCAGGTCGATAATGCAAGGATATGCGAAATGCTGTCTATGCTTGAGAGTGTACTGCAGAAGTTGCGCCCTCGATTTAAGAAGCTGCCCAAGCTGCGGAGGAGAAATAGGATGAAACTTCTCTCAACGAGCTGGCAGAGAGATAACGGATTGAGACAACGGAAATCTTTTTGAAAAGCCTCTAGGCTAGGCGTATGTAGAGGATCGCCAAACGATTTATCGAGTTTGTCCATTTCAAATCGTGTTATCATACCTTGTATGTTTTCAGAGGCTTAGGAACTATCACTTGGACATTAGGGGATTCCTTTCGAAGCCTCTCTCGGAAGCCTGATGCTTCCTCTTCAGAGCCGTGTATCGGCAGAGCGGTGCTACATCCTAGAGTCTTAACTATCTTAACGGCGTCTCCAACGGAGGCGGTTGGGGAGGGCTTTCCGACAGGGACGAACGCAACCTTCGCTCTACCTCCATACTTCCTCACGGCGCTTGTGTAGCCAGAGTCCGATCCGTGGAAGAGCGAAAGTTCATCCGCATCTACAATGAACATGATGGGCTTCTTGCCAGCATGGACTGACTTGATAGCTGTTATTTTAGCGCCCTTCACCTCAGCAGTTTTATCGGGCTCCATGAACACAAGCTTCTCCGATGCAACTCTACCCTTCAGCTGGGAGTAAGCCCCTGGATTGCATACTATGATGGCGCCTGTTGCCTCCTGCATCTTCACAGTGCTGGAAGCATCGAAATGGTCGGAGTGCTCATGAGTGACCAAAATAACGTCAAGCCCGCCTAACGATTTAATTTCTTCAAGGTTGAAGTAGTCTGCAGGGTCTATGAGGAATCCGTGGCGGCAGGTCTTCACGGCCAAGGCTGAGATCTTATAGAAGATAAATGCAACCTCGCCCATCCCTACCTCAAGCCGACTTAATTCCAAGAATGCCTTCGCAATCTCACTCAAAACTCATACCACCATCATTAGATTTGATTAACTCATATTTGATAGAAGCTCCTCCGATATATACAGCCATATTCGAAGTTTCAAACTGTTGAAAGCGACCATCAACCTCGAAGAAAAATCTCTTTAGAAACATTTGCACAAGATTGATGTGGAGCCCAGAGTTCTAGGGAAAAAAGAGGAAGAATGGCGAAGAAGAAAGCCGCAAAGCCCGCTTAACCAAGATTAGCCGCTTAGGTCTTAACTCCCTCATTTCTTTGTTTGATTCGACATGTACTAAAAGCCTAGCCTTATTCAAGACAGTGGATTCATTTAATTCTTCAGGATTACCTCAACAAGATTTGAACCAGCTGTAAAGACTTCATACTTTTCGATACTTCTCGGACTGGGTGGACCTCGCAATCTCAGAGGCTTGGGTCTCCATATGCCGCCTCAGTTTGGCCAACGAGCTTTGGAAACATGCCTCAATCTTCTCATTTGTTAATCCAAGCCAGTTCAGATAGCAGAGGCCAACTACAATCATATCAGTGACCTCTTCAGGTATATCAACGGCTTCTCTACCCTCATGCCAATATGCCTTAGCGATATCACCCACCTGCTCAGCTATCAGCGTGATAAACCCCGCCGAAGTCGTAATCTTCTGCCTCTGAACCTCAAGAGCCACTTCCCTACAAAGGTTAGCAGCCGACTCTAGACTCAAACTCTCTCTTCCCTCCCTTCCTGTACTTACTAAGCATCCCACGTTTTCATATACTATTCGAAAATCCACCATTTTTCTAGTGCAAGGAGATTCCGCTGAATACGCTGTTTTGGCCAGTCCGTTTGTCTATTTCTTGCCGCGTTTCATGAAAGGGATTGTTCTTGGAACTTTCTTTGCATACTCTTCGTATCTTTCTCCGAACATAGCTCTAAGCTCCTCTTCCTCAAAACGAGCTACAACAAAACTGAACCACAACAAGAGAAGGATCGCAGAAACAAGTAGAAAGCTGTAGTCTAAGATTAGCCACCAGCCGATGATGATCACAACCACGCCAAAATACAACGGATGCCTCACATATCTGTAGGGTCCCTCGATCACAAGAGGTTCCGTCCTGCTCAACCGCTTCTCCAAGAGATCCCCCCTCCTCACTTTCAAGAAGGTTACATAAGAGGAGACGATGATATCAACCGGCTTTCTATACTTGAACAACCAACCAAGAAATAGGAAGTCAGAAAAAAGCACTAACGTGCCAAACAAACGGATCGGAATCGCCAGACCAAGGCTGAAAGGCATTCCAAGAACCAGCGTTAACAAGTAACCAAACGCAAAGAAGACCGTTATAACACCGAAGACTATCAACGGAACTAAGAGAATGGCTTTCATGGAATCGCGCACATGTCTGTCCTCTTAATTGTGCTGGAATGAAACCGTCAGTTCTTCAAGTATAGAGAAAGTGCCTTCTCTCTGAGATCGCCTCTTAAGGGCTTTCATATCGACCTTAGCATACCTTAGTATTGCTTTCACATCATCCTCGTCCTTGAGCGCCCTCTCTCTTGGGACAGTTGCCTTTATCATTCGGAGCTTTGACAGAATTAGTCCTTCAGGAGTTTGATAGAAAGTCGGCAGACCAAGGATCGTTCCGCTTTTCTTCTCAAGTTTCCCATCTGAGAATATAATGTCGAGGGTGAAAGGCGTTCTCTTATCCTTAAGAGTAATCATTCTAAAGCCAGATTCAAACGCTTCAATCATTCTCCGCTCATCAAGTTGCATCTCAGCCTTCCTCAACGAGGCTGCAAGAGTCTGCAGGTCTTCTCGAGCGACTTTAACCACGATATCTACGTCCATGGTGGTTCGAGGCATACCATAGTAGCTTGCTGCTAAAGCTCCGGTAAACATGTACTCGATTCCGGCGGCGTTAAGGTTCTTAACTACTCTTCTGATCAAACCTTCAAATCCATTCACTTTCTAAACCTCGTGGTGGCGACGCTTCTGATACATCGTTCTCGCCCTAACCTTATCCAGAAGCTCTTCTTCCTTGATGCCCTCAACTTGATCTTTGACAGAATCAGCGCAAATATTGACACAAACATCAGTCATGCTTATCGACAGTTTCACCTTCTCCTCTGGCTTCAACTTCTCAACGGACAACAGACTACCCAATATTCTAAGTGGCGTTTTAGCCTTAAGAGTCATTCCTGACTTGAGAAAATTGGAAAGCTCAGTCCCCAGTACCAAACGTCGTAAATGGAGGCAAGACCACCGATAGGTCCATCTGGATGAGTCGGCATTCTTCGTTTTTTCGCCAAGTACCCAGAATACCATCAGCCAGGAGATGACACCGCGCTCGTTGATCCAGCCAAGCTCCAGATCAGCGGAATGCTAGCAGGCTGCTCAGCATGGAAGGTCGCCCAATACACTACACAACCTTCAGTATCAGCAGAACCCACGGTTTACCCAGCAATAGGCGCAAGACACATAATCGTGCTTCCAGCAGGCGAAGTTGTCTAATCCTTAACACAACTCCCTTTTTTCTCAAACTAAAAATTATTCCGGGAGAAACGACTGATCTATCACTGTTTCTTTAGCCCAAGCAGATTCCTTTTATTTTCGGAACGATTCGGATAGAAAAATAATTAGGCTTCGTGTATAGATAGCAACCGCCGGATGTGTTGGACGATGAATAAGGATAAGAACCGAATTTTGCTTGGAGCGCTCATTATCGCGATAATGCTCGGAGCGATTCCGATCGTTGCTGCAGAATCTTCACCTCAAACGCAACCATACGCGGCTGCCAGAAGAGAGGTACCCATCAATGTTAAGATCGTCTTCATAGGTATCGATCAGAGCCTTGTTGACAAAGAGTACATGACTTGGAACAATCCGCAATACAAGTACCAGTCATACGTCATACCTGGGATAAGCACTAACGTGGTCTTCACAATGAACTACGACTACGTCTTTGTCGACCCACAGTTCGAAGACAACTTCGTCAGCTACCTCTCCTCAATCGCACGCCTAGAAAAACATTCAAACGTCTTATGGAACCTAACATACTTCGGGATAGATGAAAACCTCGTACTCAACTACACGAGCTTCAAGATAACCACCCTGAACACTCTGTATAGCGCGGATGATGTTGAGCGTTGGCTTATAGATCATGCGGATGGATACGCCGGATTACCTTCCAACGGTTACACTTTGATAGTTGCCGACCTATCCTCAAAGGTTCCATCAGTGACCACTGAGCAGTACGATGCTATCATGAAAGAACGTATCGTTGAACCCACACCCCACTACTACAACAAGACGTTCACAGACCCAGATCTGGGAATAGTGAGAAACCGGCGTTGGATGACCTCTTGGGGCGGGCACACCCGACTATACTATATCGACCTCTCCGCCGGACCCAGCCTCGTAACAACACAGCTTCCAATTCAATTAGCCGCAAGCATCAACAATATCGATTTTCACACTACATACGGGAAGAACTGGCTCAATCAATACGTCTCCAGCTACGTGTATGGCGCCGTGTACAACCTATTCACTCCTGACTTTATCTACCAAATTAACTACGCAAAGGAATACAGAATCAAGATCATGGCTATCGACAATCGAACCAGCCAGAACCAGCCGCCACTGGAAAAGACGATTAACACGAATCTAATCAAGAGCGAACTGCAGAAACTATTATTATTCTCCAAGGTTGAGGTAGAAGCAAAGTTTAGCAAGATAAGCGACTACCCAGAACTGATGCGAATCATAATAGACTCAACAATCCCCAGTACACAAGTTCCTTCAATCGAACCCACTAAAGCCGTGGACGCCATTCCAGTCTACGAATGGCTTAACGAGCAAGGAGAAAACCACTCGAGAGACTTCTTCAACATCACCCGTAACGTAGATGAGTATGATATCCCTGTCTTCGTATTCGCCTTCGACGACAACTATCAGTTCGCTTTCACCTTCAAAGAATGGATATCCGACCTGAGCGACGGGGAACGAACCATCTGGGGCGTATCGCTATACGATATGGTGCTGATCGGCCACTCTACCAGAGACTTCAACAGGGGTGATATGCTTATCAATGAGCCGAAACAACCCGGCAAAGGATTCGGCTTCTCAAACACGATAATCCACGAAGTCGGACATATGCTCGGCCTTAACCATCCATTCATCTATGATCCAACTGAAGACTTTGTCTCTTCGGTCATGGCGTACTATCCATACGATAGTCAGTTCAGCCAATTCGATATAGATGCGCTGCAACGAGGCCTCGCAGATCAGCTGATAATATACACCTCCTCAACCCTCTCCGAAACTGCCTCAGTCCTAGTTAATTACATGGGCATGAACTCAGCGAGAAACTATCTTCAAGCCGCTGAGGAAAGATACTCGAAGATGGACTATTCTGGTTCAATTAATTCTGCGTATGATGCGGCTATGCAGGCGGCCCAGGCGAAGATGCTTTCACCTAACTTCCTCGTAACATCTGGGCTGCTGATAGGACTCGGCGCGGGTGGCGTTGTAGGCTTGGTCGTAGGATCTTCCCTCTGGAAGAGAAAAACACCTACCTCGGCATCTGCACAAAGATGGATGCAAACCCAGACATCCACTTCCCAGTACCCATGCCCCTTCTGCAACCAAACCCTTACGTGGATACCTGAATATCAGCTTCAAGAAGCCCGGAGCTTTATATGTGATTGAGAGGGAGCACGAGAACAGCAGGTGAAGCTTGGCAGAGTCTAGCTAGAACTGTGAGCTTCTATTTCTGTAGCGCAAGCAGATTTCGCTGAATCCTTTTATGTCTACAGCCAGCAAACTAAAGATCATGCAGGTAAGAAGCTACGATCTGTTTCTCGACTTAGACTTTCAGAACCTACAGTTCAAGGGCAGAGTACTCATAGAACTTGAGTCCGAGGGAGACGTAATCCTAAACTCGATAGGCCTTAGAATCTTAAACTCGAGGGCTGATGGGAAGACTTTTCATTTTGAGCAGAGCGGCGAGAATCTGGTAATTAAAACTGGCCCATTCAAAGGTACACTTGAAGTCGAGTATGCTGGTTCGATTCCAGATCTACTTGTCGGAATCTACAGGGCTCCTTACAATGGCGCATACATAGTAACGACTCAGTTCGAAGCCGCTCACGCGAGGAGAATGCTTCCTTGCATTGACCATCCAGATTATAAAGCTGAGTTCAAACTCACTTTGAAGATCAACAAGGACTTGGACGCCATCTCGAACATGCCTATCGAATCCGTAGAAGTAGAGGACGATAAGAAAGTAGTCTCATTCCAGAAGACACCGAGGATGTCAACTTACCTGCTCTACCTAGGCATAGGCAAGTTCGAAGAAGCAAAGGAAAGACTCGGCGATATCGATGTAATATTCGCAACCAGCATTGGCAAGGCGAGAAAAGGACAATTCGCCCTAGAAGCGGCTAAGAGGTCATTAGAGTTCTATCAATCCTACTTCGGCATATCATACATGCTGCCAAAGGTTCACTTGATAACCGTACCGGAGTTTGCGGCTGGAGCAATGGAGAACTGGGGTGCCATAACCTTTAGAGAAGCAGCGCTAGAGGTCGATGAGAACAGCAGTTTCAAGACAAGAAGGAGAGTAGCTGAGGTCGTAGCCCATGAGCTGGCGCATCAATGGTTTGGAAACCTTGTCACTATGAAGTGGTGGAACGACCTCTGGTTGAACGAGAGCTTCGCCACCTTTATGGCCTACAAAGTAGTTGACTCAGCATATCCAGAATGGAGAGCGTGGCAGGAATTTCTGGTAAGTCAAGCTTCCGGAGCGATGGCTAGGGATTCTCTGAAGAATACCCATCCTATAGAAGTTGATATCACTTCGCCGAACGAGATTGAGCAGATCTTCGACGAGATAAGCTATGGTAAAGGTGCATGTATACTGAGGATGATCGAGGCATACTTAGGAGCTGATGACTTCAGGAATGGGGTGAACAGCTATCTGACCAAGCACAAGTTCTCCAACGCCACTGGGAAGGATCTTTGGAGTTCCCTTGAGCAAGTTTCTGGAAAGCATGTAGAGAGGATCATGAGTGAATGGATAAAGAAACCAGGGTACCCAGTAGTAACTGCCATGATGAGTAAAGGAAAGCTGATACTGAGACAGGAAAGATTCCTTCTATCAGGCGAGTATGAAAAAGACGTTTGGCCAATACCAGTTACCATGAAGTTGGATGGCGAGTCCAATAAACTGCTATTGGACAAAGAAGAGATAGCGATCGACATCAAGGACGCGAAGTCTCTCAAATTGAACGTTGACCATACTGGCTTCTATAGAGTCTACTGTAAGGGGATTTACGACCTCTTATGGAGAAGCGAATTATCAGCATTTGACCGTTGGGCGCTAATATTTGACGCTGTAGCTTTCCTAATAGCTGGGAAGATGCATTTCAGCGAATATCTGAGCCTCGTGAGAAGGTACTATCGCGAACAGGACTACCTACCTGCACGCGAAGCCTCAGATCAGCTGACATTCCTATACTTGATCATGCCCTCAAGAGTCGCTGAGATTTCAAGAGAGTTCCACAGATCGCAGCTCAAGATCCTTGAGGGAAAGACCGACGAAAACAGCTCAATATTGCGCAGCATTATGGCAGGTAGACTGGCTATGGTCGACGAGGCTTACGCCAAGGAATTAGGGACTGAGTTCCATGAATACGAGAAGGTCGAACCAGATATGAGAGGGGCAGTTGCTATAGCATATGCTAGAGCGTTCAGCAACCTTGAGGAGATCGTAAGCCGATACAGGAAGAGCCTTTCAGACGAGGAGAGAAGCAGGCTGCTCGATGCGATGACAAGTTTCAAGGAAACATCGCTGGTTGCTCTTTCGCTTGGCTTAGCTCTAAGCGGCGAGGTGAAGAGACAGGATGTTGGATCCATGATCCTCGCGGCTGCAGCAAACCCTGATGCGAGGGACTTGGCTTGGACATGGTTAAAGGTCAACATTGGGAGGCTTTTGAAGCTCTACGAGGGTACTGGAAGGCTTTCTCGAATCTTGCTATCTGTAATTCCCATTCTTGGAATCGGTAGGGTTGAGGAAGTGGAGAGATTCTTCGAGGAGAATAGAATACCAGAGGCCGAGAAGGGAGTCGAGGCAGGCATAGAGAAGCTCAAAATATACGATAGGCTAGTCAAAAAAGCTTAGAAAAAAAGAAAGGGGTCTCATTTTTTGTTTTCCCAGATTGCAAATTGGTTTCTTTCCGGATCTAACGCTATGGCGAAATACCCCATCCCTGTTACTTCTTGTTTGGGTACAATGATTCTTCCGCCATTGTCCTCTATTCTCTTTGCGTAGTCCTCAACCGACTCGACCAGTATGTAGTTGGTTGGGCGCTGTTCCGGGCGCTCTCTTTTCATCATTCCACCGTTTACGCCGGGCTCGATTAGTCTTCCAGACGAATCGGTTGGTACAGTTTCAATGAGCCAGTAATCCACTGGACCAGGAAGTTTCTCGACCTTCCAGTTGAAGACTTTTTTATAGAAACTTGCTAGCTTCTCGACGTCGTCAGCAGGAATGTCAAAGTGGACAATTGTGTGATGCAACTTCCATCGACAGAATCTTGGTCTATTAGCTATATAACGATTAGACGTGGCTGCAAATGAATAATAAGGAAGAGGGTTGGACACTTAATCCGCAGGAGATTTTTCGTATATTAACGCAAGTATTATGCGGCACTATCTTCTTTTAACTTCGCGAGCGTTAGCGAGCAGTAAGCGTAGGGAAGTGGGGTAAAGTTGGGTTATAGAATTCGGGTCTATCGCCATTATGGAAGAAAGAAGATTCAAAAGAGCATAGAGTCGAGCCAAGGGCAGCCTTTTTTCGGGTCCCACAAACTTGTGGAGTGATGGAACAAATCAGATCTCTTGGCCATGATGCAGCAGCGCAGCGTTGTACCCTTACCAAGACAGCAAAAATAGCAAACTCCGTCAGGGTATGTAGCTATCCTAAACCTTAACTGTCAACTTGAAATGAACTCATAAACTGAATGAGGGCATGGTCCGATGGACGAAACCAGTGGCCTTCAAGGTTCGAAACACTTCCGGCTTGAGCGACTCGCCGATGGCCTCTATGTCTCCATCGCGTCTGACACCGGAGCCGCGACCTGTAACGCCGGGATTGTCGACCTTGGCGATCGCACGCTTATCTTCGATCCGTTTCTTACTCCAACGGCTGCCGAGGACTTGCGCGTCGCAGCCGTGCAGTTAACCAATCGTCCAGTGGCTTACGTCGTTAACAGCCATTACCACAACGACCACATTCGGGGGAATCAAGTCTTCTCCGCCGATACAGACATCATCTCCACCACGCTGACGCGTGAGTTGATCGCGACGAAGGGCGTAGACGAAATCCATTGGGATAAAGGCAACTCGCCCCAGCAGCTACATGTCTTCGAGGAGCGACTCAAGACGGAGACCGATGCGAACAAGCGCAAAGACATCGCCTTCTGGGCGGCGTACCATCGCAGCATCATCGAATCCCTCCCGACGTTAGAACTCAGATCGCCCAATCGGACGTTCGATAAGCGTCTAGTCTTTCACGGCTCGCGCCGGACAGCAGAAGTGATCAGCTTCGGCGGAGGCCACACCGAAAGTGATTCTATCCTGTATTTGCCTGCCGAGAGGATCGCGTTTATGGGCGACCTGCTTTTCATCGGATACCATCCCTATCTCGCGGATGGCGACCCGGAGGAGTGGCTGCGGAGCGTCGTGCAGACCGAATTGCTCGCTCTGGAAACCCTTGTTCCAGGCCACGGACCCGTCGGCACCGCGGACGATCTCGCGGTGATGCGCCAGTACATAACCGAACTGGAGACGCTGGCGGCCGAAGTGGTCAAAGCGGAAGGATCGGCGGATCAAGCGGCTGAACAAGCAATCCCCTCGCGATTTGAGATGTGGCGCTTCACGCGTTTCTTTCCGACGAATATGCGGTTTCTGCACGAGCGCATATCGAAAGCGCGCGGGTGTCAAATTCCGAAATCCTAGAAAACCCAATACTAAAGAAAACTTTCCGTGTTCGCTAGCATGGTGCGCAGACACCAACTTGAATGAAGTAAAGGTCAACCATTTAAGAAGGAACTCTTACGATGAAAGCGTTGATCGTTTATGGAACCCGTTATGGGGCAACTGCTGGCACCTCCGAGGAGATCGCAAAGGTACTCCGCGACGAAGGCTTCATTACAGCCCTCTTCCCTCTCTTCATGTTCTCACCCAACTTTCTCGATGCTATTTAGAAAGGACAGGTTACCATAATTTGAAAGGCTGTGATTTCTAGATTAATAAATGGATGAGACTGTGATAGCTCATCTCTATTTGCAAACCTAAATCTTTCGCTCTGTTACTGTAACTGGTTTCTCGAGTGCTTGGGCTTGGCACGGTCATGGCTGAATGAAGCCGATGACTTACACTTCCTATCGATAGGAGGCGCGCTCATCCCCCATGAATTGAAAGATTAGTTTTTAAAGTGCGGTAGATCGACTTATCTAGGAATAGAAAGTGACTCAGTCGAGTGAAAGGGCAGCAATAGCGTTCGCACTCTTAGTTCTCGCTTTCAGTTTTTCTGTTTTAGCAATATCCCGTATCAACTACCGCACAATGATACTTAATCCAGAGGGCTCAAGCCCATCCGACCGGGCCGAAGGGTTGGCACGCGAAGATGTTGCTAGCGGAGAGCGAGGAAATGAATCCTCAGGAACGGGGCAAGGTCTAAAACTAGAACCTGTTCAGCTTTCTGTGACGGTCTTGGAGGAAAACTCTCAGAGACTACGTTTCGTTCAAGGCGTGCCGATAAACGTGAGCATCATGACACCTGAAGGTGAAATCCAAGTTGCGTACAGCGTAACCAACGGGACAGGGTCTGTGGTCTTCAAGCTGACACCCGGCAGCTACACTATTCTCGCTATGCATTTTGGCATTCTTGGAAACTTTTCAGTTGCTCTTCTCGAGTCAGATCCGGAGGTATCTATGCGATGGATTTTTCACAACAGTTTCGAGACGCCTGTCTTAGTCCAAATGAACGACATCAACGCAGACGGTTTGATCTCGCCTGATGAAACCATCGCACTTTTCTATCGGGAGGTTGGCCTTGAGAAGCCGCAGCGAATCATTATGGATATAAGCGGTGAGAGAAAAGTATCGGTTGATTTGGCGATCGTGAGTTTCTCCGTTTTTCCGCATGGGACCTACATCGTACTTTCCCCGCTACAACCTATCTCCGTAAGCGCCCTAGGATCGGAGTCGACCCTTCTGATCGGGACCGTATGGTACGAGGTATCGATTGTCGTTTGATCCCTCTTGTTCTACAAGTCATTACAGGCGTTGCGATTTTGCTCGGCCTAGTTATTGCTGTCGAGTTGGGGTACCTGCTTTATAAGAGGGGGATGAAGCGAGTGCCAGTAAGAGTGCCCACCATTCTTCCGAAAGCGGAGGAAAGAATTGAGGAGACTGTTCGGTTGATCAGAAGCGTTGGAACTCTGCAAGCAGTGACACATGGCTACCGCGAAGTCAAAAGAGCCCTCGTCTCACTCGTCGGGCTCGAGGAGAAGAAAGGTCGGACGGAGCGCGAGGTCGTACAGGAGATCATGGCAAACCCAACTCTCAAGTCGGTTCAAGATGAGTTGGAGAGGATCTACAGAACTTACGAGCGGGTAAGGTTTGGATCTCAGGGCATTTCGAGGCAAGAGGTTGAGTTGTTCCTAGGCGATCTTCGTGAGGTCTATAGAAATCTAGTTGAGAAAGGCTACGAAGAGCAGGTAGTTGGCTAATGGTTTCATTCCTTGAACTTGGGCCATTGTTCTTTGCCGGGACCGCTGTGATCAGCCTCTACTTTGTCTACAGACTGTCCAAGATCACCCGCCAACCTGAAATTCCTCGAGAAGAGGAATCCAAGGTATATCGAAAGTGTTTGGTAGCTCAGGCACTCTATGAGCTTGGGAAGGCGAACCCTGATTTCTCTCCTTTGCTTATGATGATGCGCGACGACGTAAGACGCGCTGGAGGCGAAAGAATCCAAGCCTGTAAGATGTTTCTTTACGATTGTGAACATCTTGATCTTCAAGGCGTCCTGGACGCCTCAACCTTTCGCCGTCTCTATTACGGTTACCTAGATGCTATCAAGCAAACTGAAGGGAGGAGATGATGACAGATTCTTCGGACGTGAGGAACCTGTACTTAAGGCTTCAGGCTGAGTTCTCAAAAGTCATCGTCGGCAAGTCAGAGATTCTGAAACTGATGACAGTCGCTCTACTTTCGGACGGACATATCTTGCTTGAGGGCGTCCCCGGTGTCGCGAAGACGCTGATGGCGAAAGCTTTCTCGCAATCCCTCAGCTTTAGCTTCAAACGCATCCAATTCACCCCAGACATGTTGCCTTCGGATGTCATGGGTACGTTCGTTTTCAACGCCAAGACTCAAGAGTTCACTTTCAGACGAGGGCCGATTTTCGCCAACGTCATATTAGCCGACGAGATCAATCGCGCAACGCCAAAAACCCAATCATCGCTTTTGGAAGCGATGCAGGAACGACAGGTAACCGTCGAAGGCTACACTGAGAAACTGGAGGAGCCGTTCATGGTGCTCGCAACACAGAACCCGGTGGAGCTGGAAGGGACCTACGCCCTCCCCGAATCACAGCTGGACAGATTCATGTTCAGGCTTATGATCGACTACCCCAGCCACGAGGAAGGGGTGCGCATTCTCGAATACGCCCTAAAGGGCACGGACATCCCGGACGTCGCTAAGATCGCGTCGCGCCAAGAAGTCTTAGACGCGAAGGAGCTCATTCGGACATCCGTTCACGTCGAGCCAGACCTTTTGGAGTACGTGGTCAAGATAATTGAAGCAACAAGGAATGAGGATGCAAAAATAGCTCTCGGTGGAAGCCCGAAGGCTTCGGTGCATCTCCTGAACGCGTCCAGAGCATTAGCGGTCCTAGAAGGAAGAGACTACATAATCCCCGACGACATCAAAGAGTTGGCGTTTCCGATTCTCAACCACCGTATCATGCTTAAACCTCAATACGTCTCAGAGGTAGGCGCCCTTGAAAGCCCATTCCAATACAAGGTACTTAACCAATTGATCTCCGATCTCGTGTCAACGATTGAGGTCCCTAGGTGAGCTGATGCTAACGCGTCAGGGAGCATCAGCACTCTTAGCAATAGTGTTATTCTCCTTCATGGGTTGGTTGTCCAGCAACCCAACATTCGCCATCGCATCTCTAACACTCATCTTGATCTTTCTAATTGAAAATATCCAGCTCAATCTCGCTCTCAAAACTGTTAAGAAACTCAAGATTGAACGGCATGTCGCCGATTCCAGACTCGAGGTAGGTAGAGGAACAGACGTCTTTCTGAAACTATCAAACCCAACAAGCCGCGCCGCTGGATACCTCATCGTCAAGGAGGAAGTGCCAGAGGCTTTTGCGATAACATCCGGATCGCGGAGATCAATCCTCAAGATAAACGGCAACGAGGAAGTCACAATACGCTACTCGATAGAGGCGGTTCAGATCGGCGACTACGAGATAGGCGATTTATCTATTACGACAGCCGATCATTTAGGTTTCGCTACTTTCACGATATGCTTGCCAGTCAGATCGAGGCTTGAGGTTTACCCACGATTACGAGTAATACAAGT
>Ga0315312_1001939_pt1 | contig 15051 bp, 16 predicted proteins | sample TDP7_MG_FD_203629 | JGI IMG/M metagenome (GOLD analysis project Ga0315312, IMG submission 203629) | Freshwater sediment microbial communities from Lake Towuti, South Sulawesi, Indonesia - TDP7 | ecosystem: Environmental > Aquatic > Freshwater > Lake > Sediment | place: Indonesia: South Sulawesi... | reverse complement strand
CTTGACGCGGTGAAGTTTGGGAGCGCCCTTCTCGTTGACCTTCACGTGGTAGAAGCCTTTTTCGAGTTGAGCATCCTCGTAGCTCGCGGTTTCGGTGCACCCGCTGTAAACGAGGAGTCCGTTCTTTAATGGACCTGTGGTCGGAACGTGAACATGACCACCTGCATAATAGTTGAAGCCTTCTGGGAGGAGTTCTGGTGGAGCCTCTGCTTCCATTTGGGGGCGACTAATGCTGGGAATGTCCAATGCCATGTGAAAAACGAAGATGTTGAAGAGGGAAGAGTTGGGTGTTGGCTTGTTTTCCTCCATAAAAACGGGCAACTGCTCCTCGGTTCTTTGCCTAGTTCGGAAGTTGGGAACTCCGTAAACGTAACAGCTCTCGTTTCGCCAACAAGCTCCCTCATGACGGGGCAGATGGTGAATCAGACCAGCACTGTCCAGCGGGTTTAGAATTGTGCCTGTGATCACGTTGGGCGCTGAGTCGTGGGAGCCGTCCACCGTCAGCACAGGTATCCCGGCGTCCCTGAGCCGTTTGAAACTGGTTATAGCGTCTTCGAGGGTGGTGTTGGATGGGCGGGCGTGCTGAAACAGGTCTCCTGCAATGATCATGAAATCCGGCTTCAGCTCAACTGTTTTGTCTACTACCTCTCGAAACGCTGCGTTGAAGTCTTCACGTCGAGCATCCGAATTATATTGCATGTAGCCCAAGTGCAGATCAGCCACGTGGACGAAACTGAAAGGTTTCATCGACGTTTCCCTTCCTCTCTTATCACACTCTGACTTTTCAAACTTTAGTGGGTGGAGCGCTTTTTAAAATTGCTTGAGCATAGAGCTAACTGCCAAATTTCAAAGACCTAGCTTGGGAGATGCGGTAGAAGACTAACCTTAAATTCAGAGCATAACGTTGAACCCTATCATATTTGGAGCCTAATAACAGAAGAATGTTGAAAACAGCATTTTTTCAGAAAAACTGCTTGCACTAAAAAAAGTATGAAGGCCCTTCTTGACATTTTCAATGTTCTATTGTGTAACAGAATGATACCAATTGATTATGTATTCTGGCAGCTTCAGTCCCCTTTCACTCAACCTTTCAGCCAGTTTAACCGGCAGAGGACTCAAAACGTATGCTGCCCTCATGTAAAACCTCCTAGGTTGACCCGGCTTAACCGTCTCTTCCAAGGTTATTTGGAAGTCCGACTTCTCAGCTAATGTTGACTTTTTTGTTCCAGTGATTGACAAGACAATCCCATTCAGTTTTTTAAAGATGTCACACCAGCTGATGACAGGCTTGGTTTCTCCAGAACACGACACCAAAATCTCAAGGTCTCCAGGCCTCGGATGCGGAGTGTTCACGCCCCTAGCCGTGTAAACATTGTCTCCCAAGAAACCCTTAATGTGAAACAGCCTTATAGCAGTCATCTTGACAATTTCGTTTGCTGTGCCCTTCCCGCCCATAAACACGTTGTTCCGCCTCTCCAGCATATCGACAATGCGCGTGTAAGTTTCTGACTCTACATTCGAGTCAATCATGGGTCCCAGCTTAGCGAATTCTTCCTCGCACAGTTGAAAAACTCCGTCTACACCTAGGTTTCGGACAATCGCTTCAGTCATCATGCAGAGAAGGAGCAAGCTTCCCAGCTCGAACATGTCACCCATGATGCCTATCTCGCTGTATTCAAAAGAGGGCTTCGATTTTCCTCGCCCCTTCAGCTCCACTACATGTCCATGTTCGCTGACTACTTTGGCTAACGGAGATTCCACGTTAGAAGTTATGAGCCCCATGGAAAACCTCGACGTTTTTCTCTCCTCTACATATCTCGCCAAATCTTCCGCCAAGGATTCCGGATCTTCAGAGAGACCGCTTCCAGAGTTGATCAAGAGCAAAGTCCTTTTGTACCGTCTTTCAAGCTCGGCTGCCGCATCGTACATGTTTTTTCCAGGAAAACCCGGATCGTCTGGAGTCAATACAACCTTGTTTCTCCAGCCTATCTGACTCATCGCGATCTGGCTCATCGCAGCGTTCAAGGAGCACAGCGACCTACCCGATCCACCACAGACCACGCAGTTGGCGGATTTCAGGTCTTCGTACAGCGGCAACAATTTTTTTCCTTGTAAAGCAAGAAGGTTATCTCTAATCCTATTGACGTATCCTATGCTGCTGATCTTGCTTCTGATTTCACCCACACTCCCTCAAGAAATATTGCTAGAGCTTTCCAAACAAAAGTAGGGGCATTTATCTGAAAAATTTTTCTCTAAGCATCATGACGAAGGCTTAATGTGTGCGTGTGCTCACGAAAACTTTATATTCGTCCTTCGCCGTAGAAGGCGAAACTCCCATGGTGATGCTGGTGGCGAATAGAACCAGTCTCGAAATTATGGCAGAGATACTAAGTTTGTGCAAACAGCCACAAACCCAAACGAAAGTGATGTACGGAACAAACTTATCATATAAAATGCTCAAAAAGTACCTCTCCGAACTACAATCACTAGGTTTTCTAGAAGTTCACTACAGTTTAACAAAGTATAGGACAACCCAGAAAGGACTCAGTTTCCTCAAGAAATGGAGAGAACTGGAAGAACTTCTTTAAGTCCACGTGCGCGCGCTATCAATCTATTCCTAAAATAAATTATGGCTGTGATCGGAGAAGGATTAAATCCTTAGACTGTATTTTATACAATCGTAGCAAAGCAGTAAATGACTTGTGTAATTATGGAGGGGAAAACCTGAGATGCCAATGGCGAACATCAATGGAATAAACATAAATTACAGGGTTCAGGGACAAGGAGAACCCCTGATTATGATCAGTGGGTTTCCTTCTACTAACTGGAGGCCCCAGACAAAAGCATTCAAGAAATATTACCGCACAATCACCTTCGATAATAGAGGCTCTGGGAAGTCTGACAAACCAGCTGGGCCTTACACTATGAAAATTATGGCCGACGACACTGTAGGCTTAATGGATCACTTAGGCATCAAGAAGGCTCATGTCCTCGGCATGTCGGCAGGCGGAATGATTGCGCAGGAGCTTGCAATTAATCATCCAGAGAGGGTGAATAAGCTGGTTCTGGCATGTACATTTGCCCGTAGGGATGGAACGAGCGGGTACACCTCGGAGATTAACAAGGCAATAGAGGCTTATGAGAGATCTCCACGCGATAAGGGGAGTCAGCGAAGGTTGGCTGGTGTTACCATGGATGCAGTATTCAATAAGTGGTCTTACAGAGTTCTCCTTCCATTGATTAAGCTCGCGATTAGGTTCTCTGCGATTAAAGAATCGGCTGAGCAGTCTGAAGCTTTGATGGCTCATGATGCAGCTGATAGGTTAGGAATGATCAAGGCTCCAACCTTGGTCTTGACTGGGACTGAGGATAGGTTGGTTAACCCGGTCTCTTCTGAGGTGATTGCAAGCCTTATACCAAAGGCTAAGCTATTTAAAGTGTCAGGTGGGGGACATGCTTTCAGTGCGGAGATGAGTGGCGAGTTCAACAAGGAAGTTCTGGACTTCCTAAGAAATTAGTTGATTGAGAATAATACTAACTACTACTGAGTTAAAGCGCGATATTGCAGAACTTGAATCATATTCTAATAGCGCGCGCATAATGCAACCTATTATGACTGAAAGACAAATATGTTAAAGCGATTTAGTTGAGCATGTCTCAACTGTAGAAACATCGTTGTCGGAGGCGCTGGTTTGAAGCGAGAATATCCCACACAGCCTATTGTGGGCGTTGGAGCACTCATCGTGCATGAGGGAAAGCTCCTCCTCGTGAAAAGGGGAGTGGAGCCAGCGAAGGGGAAATGGAGCATTCCAGGTGGAGCGGTTGAACTTGGGGAGAGTGTTCGAGACGCGCTCGTTCGAGAGGTGAAGGAGGAGTGTGGCTTAGACGTGGAGATAGCATTGGAAAGACCCATGGACGCTATTGACAATATCATAAGGAGCAGAGAGGGACGTCTCCAGTATCACTACGTTTTGCTCCAGTTTCTAGCTCAGCTCAAAGGAGGAAACCTAAAGCCCTCAAGCGACGCGCTGGAAGTCAGATGGGTTCCCCTAGACGAGGTGGAAGAATACGACCTAACAAAATCCTTTCGTTCCTTCTTCAAAAAGCATCAAGAAGAACTGAGAAGAGTTTAGTTGTTGACGAAGAAAAGCCTTGTCTGCCCCATCGTTTGAACGTCGAGAGCCTTCACCCTAACTACGATGGGGAAATCCTTCACTGCCCTCCCAAGAACCAGACAGTGGTGGGGTGGCAAGTCTCGCGCGATAGACTTCACCGTTTCAGCGTCCACCTTGGCTGCTCGAGAAACGGTTTCCAGATCGTGTTCGTTGGTGAAGTTGAAGAGGAAGACGTTATCGGCTTGGCGGTAGATGTTCTCCTGAATGGTGTTGGGCTGATTCGTCACGAAAGTAGTGAAAACCCCGAAGTGCCTCATCCTAGTGACAATGTCATCCCAGTAGGTTTCGCGGAGGTAAAGATGAGCCTCCTCAGCAAGGAGAAAAACAGCCATTATCTTCCACTGAGACAAAAGCTCAACAAGCTTTCCAAGCACATACTCCACTGCAATCTGTCGATCCACCAAAGAAATGTCGTGCAAGTCTATGACTAGGACCCCGCCATTTCGAATCTTACGAAAGTTGTCCTCAAGATCAGTTGCCTCCGGCGGGTTGTCAGTGAAAAAGCCAGAGTTTAAGAGGCTATAGTAGCGGGAGAAGAGGGCATCTCGCACATGTTGATTGCACCTCCAGTTTCTGATAGCCTCACCGAGATCGTGCAAGGTGAGGGTTCCATGCTCTTGGAGGAAACACCATATGCGTCGAAACTCCCTAGCAGAGGTGCCTGGGAGGTGAAGAGCGTTAATGAGAACGTTCAGCATAACCCGCAGCTTCATCTGGGTAAGCGTTATCTTGAAATTGTCTCCTGGGGTGAGTACCTGAACCTTGTTAAAATGTTCATTCTTTTCTCCATTTGATGAGAAACCTAGGTGGGTGTATTCTCCGTTTAGGTCTAGAACCACCACGGCGGCTCCATAATCAATGAGACCTAGAACCAACAGCTTAGAAAGATGAGACTTCCCAGTTTCCTTCTTTCCAGTTATAATGTTCAATTTTCCGTCGAGAGCCCGAGCGTCAATGCTGAAGGGCGACAATTCATTTGTCTCGCCTAGCTGGATGGGAAGACCGTCACTGATCTTTGCAAGGGTTAAGAGGGATGTTGTTGGAAGTCTTTTGATCGTGGACTGGGAGCGTGAGGGAAGCCACGAGGCGCTTATGCTTAGCTTTTCGTCATCCATGGTCCCGCGAATCTTGCAGACGAGCAGCCGCGAGTCCTGAATGTACGTCACATGAGAGGCTATTCCTAGGGGATCAAAGCTCTCTTCATGAATAGATTCGTTGGTAGTGGAGTCTCGCAGAAGCTCTTCTAAGATACCGGGAACGTTGGCGAACTGGATGTCGATCACCTGGGTGATGAGGCTTCTATGAGCTGTAGGATCTTCTATGAGGAGGTACTCTCCCTTCTCAACGTCCTCGCTTGGAAGGGCGAGAATTTGAATTGTGTTTCCTTCTTTTCTATATAGTCGCACTGCTAGCCCTCTGAGCCTTTTCCGTAGGGTCCGAAAAGGAGTCGACGCACGTCTGGTCGCGTAACCATTTTCAGCCCACATTTCTGGGCAATGAAGCGTTGAATGCCGATCACCTCGTTGGCGGTGAAAGTTGAGAATATGTGAGCCAGGCGCAGGGTTTCTGGATAGCTCTGAAGGAACAGATCGTTTCCAAGGAGTCTTTGTACCGCTTCTAATTCTTGTTCCCACGGAATCTCTCTGTCGATGTCCAAGCGAAAGGAACAGCTCCCTTCGGTGAGCCTTGCCACATAAATGTTTCCTAGAAAGCACACTGTGCCTGAAGCTTGGGTGGGGAAGTCGTTGATCTGGAGAAGAGAGGGTGGTGGATATCTCCATGCTAGGTCGGTGAGTCGGTGTCCGGAGAGGCCTAGGCGGGTTACCTTGGAGAAAGCCAATACCGTGTTTAGGCGATTTCTGGCCATTTCTAAGAGTTGAGAAACGATTTTCACTGGGCTGTCTAAGGTTCCAGCTGTTAGGGAGCCATCCCACAAGATGACACTGCGTTGTAGGGAGCAGCTGACACCCATCTGAAGCCATCGTTCGAGCAGGCTGCACATTCGATTTTGCATGTTTACGAGGCTGGGGGCGTGAGTTTCTCCTGAAACTTTGAAGCAGAATCGTCTGAGCATGGCGTAAATCTCCCTCTTATTTTCCTCTGTTATGTGGAAGGGGAAAGGTCCGATTCGGAGACACCTGTAACGACTCTTTTCCTTCCAAACTATGGCTCCCCTCAAGGCGCACAGCACTCCGGTTTCTGTTTCTCCAACTTTTATGCTTGAAACGTCTACTGCAGCAATTGTGGTTTCGTCTGGAAGGGGTTTCAAGGGTATAGGTTGCAACATGAAAGAGTTGTGGGGCGGAAAAGCTAGTGTAAGGTCCTCAGAAGTTTCTCTTGGGGGCTCGTAAGGTGTTATTTCGTTAGGTTGAAAACATTCTCCGTTGATTTTTTTCATGGATTTGAGGCTGAATTCTATGAACCGTTGTGGGAGTTGCAGGTCTTGGAGGGACTGAGGAAAATTATATTTTGGTGTTGTTGCATAGTGTAGTTGTTCAATCACCAATATTCACCAATAGTCAAGTTATGGGGCGAGTTGAGTATTTAAATGTTGCGCATGAACAACATGTTCAATACAATAAACAATAAGGGAAAACCATGCCAGAAGAACTAAAACCCCCAATCCGCCTAAAGATAAAGGTCGGAGACATGGAATTCGAAATAGAGTGCAGGGAAGACCAGCTAGAAGAAGCCGTCAAAAAAATCCTATCAACGGTCAAGGAGTACGCGAGAGAGCCAATAGTGGCGCCAGAGAGAGAAACCTGTAAGGGACTCATTCAGAAACTTTGGTCAGAGGGCTGGTTTGCATCTCCCAGAGGACTGGGGGAGGTGCACGGTGAAATGGCGCGGAAGGGCTACCACTACGACCGCACCGCAGTGGCCCACGCCCTCATAGACCTAGTGAAAGATGGCATCCTAACAAGAGAAGGCAGACCAAGACGCTATCAATATGCCCAAAAGAGACCGCCTCCTCATGAGACTAAAAAATAATTTCTGTTCGGAACTCGCCCAAACTACATCAAGTGTTATCTCGTATAACGATTTATCGAAGATGATGGTAAAATAATGTCAAATTTTCTTCGTATTGTCGAAATTTTTTTGATACTTAATGTGGCTTTTATGTATTATCCAAAAATTTAACAGAAGTACTCAAAAGTCAAGATGAGCTCAATAACCGCCTGAAAATGGTTTTTACCTAGAAAAAAAGATTATTTGTGAACAAGAAAATTAAATCTATTATTTTTTTATTTAATGCAATCAAATAACGTCAAGTCGTAGTTAGAAATCGATTTTTCGAAATATCAGTAAAAGGCAATAAGAGACATGAATTGGGCATCATTTTAGTTGTCTTTTTGGGAATCATTTGTGATTATTCAGATTAAGGAAGCTTTAAATATCAGTCTCGAGGATCTGTATTTTGTGGCTTGACGTAATGAGTGACGTAAACTATCGGATTAAGGTAAGAAAAGGCGATTTTGAAGTCGAAGTGCAAGGGGACAAAGTCTGGGTTGAAAGCAAGTTTAAGGAGTTGACAACTCAAGGAGTTGCTGTTTCAATAGCAAAGGAAGTTGAAGCAAAGGGCATGCCAGCTACTCTCGGTGAGTTTCTTGACCAGAAAGGAAACCCTTCTAAACACACTGATTCCATCGCAGTGTTTGCATACTGGCTATTTAAGGTAGAAAAGATGGAGTCATTTAATGTAAAGGATATCATTGATTGCTATGACAAGACCAGGAAGGCGAAGCCAAGCAATCCAAATCAGATGATTAACCAAAACGTTGAACGTCATATTTTTGCTGAAGCCTCAGCTAAGAAAGATGGTCTTAAAGCTTGGGTGATTACACGAACAGGGGAAGAATACGTGGAGCAAATGAAGTAGTGAGGGCTATTCATGTCTGAGGTAAAATCTCGCTTCAAAATTAAGAACGGAGAGATCGAAATAGAATATGAAGGTTTGGTGAAGGACGTAAACGAGCGATACAAAGAGGCGTTCGATTGGCTCAAATCGGTTCCTCGCAAGAAAGAAGAAGAAAGAGAAAAGGAAGTAGAAGAAGAGGAAAGGAAGAAGGGAACAAGGGGTCCAGAGATATGGTCCCCAGCAATTGACAGCTTGATAAAAGAGGGATTTTTCAAACTCCCCAATAGAAGAACCACAAAAGAGGTCATGAAAGCATTGGAAGATAAAGCACTACCAGTTAAAGGCAAATCTGGCAGGATTGTAACAACCCTTACTCGGAAAGTTCGAAGAGGCGACTTGAAAGGAACTAAAGGTCCTGAGGGATGGAATTTTTGGACTGAATGAAGATAATGCAACATGGAGAATAATCATTGTCTCTTGAAATTCCTGAACTCATAGGAAGAGAAAAGGAACACTACAATACACTTGAAGACCTTTACGCATATTCTTCCAAAGAAGAAAGATCTGAGGAAACGCTGTGTACTGGACTCAAAGATACAGTCAGCGACTGGGACAAAATGATGGGCGGTCGAAGCAACCTTCAAACTACTATTGAACCCTACCTTCAAGCGATAAGAAAGTCTGATAGAGACAAAGCAAGGAATTTGTATCTTTTCTTAAGCCCAGCATTCTTCTACATTCATATCCTTTATGAAATGAGAAGAAGAGCCTGGAGAAATGCAATAACATGGGGTGGGATATTTTGTGAGAGAATCGTCAGAAACCTCTTTCAAGCAATTGACAAGAAAGAGTCTCTACATATATGGCAAGAAATTTCAAAAGACCCCAAGTTTGAGCATCGTAGCAACAGACTAAGAGTTGAACTGGAAAAAAGACAATATGAAGAAGCAGATAGCTTAGCCAGTTTCCTAAAGAGTATCTATTTTACTCGAAGCCACAGGGGACCCCATGATGTTCCGCCGCCAGAGCCAATTCAGGCCGATATGAATCAAAGATTATGCTTGCCATTATACGTTAAATATCTTGAAAGTCTAATTCTGTTAGGCAATGATTTAACGGCGGACTTTTCAACATTTGTTTCATTCTTTCACAAGCTCGCAGAGACCCATGTCGCTTTATTATTTTCGGAAGAAGAAATTCAAACAACACCAAAAGAAATCATTAAAGGCTTGTATCGCCAAGGTTTTTTCAAAGGTGGTAGAAACCTCAAAGAAACAATGGCAAGAATGGGAGAACTAGGATTTCATTGGGATGCTTCAAGAATAGCTCATGAGTTAGAATGTTGGTCTAAAGGCAAGAAAGCCTTTTTGACACGTAGGGGAAAAAGAGGATTCTACCAATATTTCGAACGTTACCCACCAGAGGAATTCTTCAGAACAACAATGTAAGATATACGAACCTAAAGAACGGTGAGAAGTCAGTGACTGAAAAGATAAAGGAAATTGAAGAGCGAATTAAAGAACATGAAAAACGAATTGCCGAATTAGAAAAAGCGATTTTACTGCAAAAAGTCAAGCCTGAAGAAAGGCCAAAGTTCAAAGGACTTCCGGAAAAAATTTTGGCTTTGCGAGACAATAATTTTTTTAGAAGCCCCAGAACTGATGTAGAGGTACATGCTGAAATTATGAAGACGTACCCTTGCGATCTAAATAGAGTAAGCGTTGCTCTCTTACGACTATCCAGGAAAAAAGAACTGCGAAGAACAACGAAGGTTAAAGGAAGCAAGGAATATGTTGCCTACGCTTGGTAGATTCTTGGTGGATAGAATGAAATACAGCTAAGTAAACGCCTTAGACAAAACTTTCGGCAACACTTCCTTCTGCAAGCGCACTATTGCCACGGTATTTATCTTATAACTTCCATCATCAGTTTTGGTCACCTTACCTTCCTTCAACAATTCACCCAGCCTCGTGGTTGTAATCTTAATGTTTTTTCCAAGCTTGGCTGACAATTCTTCTCTTCTCATGGTTTCGTTGGGTAGTTTTCCCAGTCTGTAGCCTATGTAGGCTGCTAGTAGGTAGAGTTGTAGGGTTTCGCTGTCTGTCAACTTCTCCTTTGATATGAGTAGTTCGGGTCCTTCAGGCGCAATGGCGATTACATCTTTAAAGTCTTCAATTAGTTTAGCTAGGTCAACAGTCAAAGTCACCTTGCGAGCAATATCCAACGCTGGAATCATTTGGCTGAAGAATCGGTTCACGCTAACCCAAACGTCATCCACATTACCAACGAACGTCTGCTCAACGTCTCTGTACTTAATATGAACCGTTATTTTCTCTTCACTCAACTCATTGCCCTCTAAGCCTAGCCAACAACTCTTCCTCGATCCACTTCTCACCTTGCACAGTTAACTTAAACTCTGGCCTGGCAGGGTCTGGCTTAAACACCAGTCCTCGTTTGGTCATCTCGTTGAGACGCGCTGGCACCATGCTCTTGATTCCAGTTGAACTGAGCAGCCGGCTGATTTGGGTGGCAGTGCTGACTTTTTCTTCAGAAGCATACAAGACCAGTCCGATTGCTTCATAGTGGGTCAGCTTCTCTCGGGTTGTTATTACAGGTCCGTCCGTGGTTAGTTCAACGACTCCCTCAAGCTGTGCCTTTATTGGCGGAGCCAGTTTTGTGGAGACTAGAATGCTTATCTCGCTCATGAACTGGATGGGCATCGCTCTCAGCGTCTCAAGGATTTCTTGGGCGCTGTCTCCCTCCAAAACGATCTCGCCAAAAGGAGCCCTAATCTGCACCCTGATCTTCCCCATTTTTACGCCTCCTTTCCAGCCAAAGCATACACGTAGCCCCTGTCCGTCTTCCACCTTTTAATCCTACTCTTCTTAACCAGCCACACAAGCACCCCGGAGAGGGTGGTAGGTGGATAGTGCAACGCGTTCGCCTTCATAGCTTCTACCAGCTCTGGCATGGTTCTGGGCTGCTTTTTCGCCCAATTTGTTTCAAGTAGCTTCAGAACCGCCTCACTGCAGTTGGCAGAAGACGAGATGGTAGGATAGGTTGTGGGGGTAGATTGAGGCGGAGTTACGCTGATGTTGACTGAATCAAAAGCTTTGGAAACGCTTGCAACCAGACTCGGAAGTTCCTCTATGGTTTCTATCACTTCCTCACGGGTTCCGCTAATCTCTATCTCATGACTGCCGAGTTTAACACGAATTGAAAATGACATCCACCGTTTGCTCCATACTTCGAATATACCGCCATCCCTTTTAGAATTTACGACAACTGTTAAATATAACGGAAATCACACCAATTGTGTTGAGAAAGGAGAGGAAGAAAAACGAAGATAAAAGCAACTACAGCAATATTTATAACACTGCTTCTAGTGAGCACGCTAAGCCTCATGGCGCACAACATATCGGCGCAAACTCCTACCGCCAAATGGACTTTTATGGTCTACATGGATGCTGACAACAACCTTTACCCTTGGGCTTACCAGAATCTGGACCTTATGGAAGAGGTTGGATCGAATGAAGATGTTAGCATTGTCGTCTTATGGGATGACTACTATGAGCCTGCCTATCTCTACAAAGTTATTCTAGGCGACATTGAGCTGGTCAGCGGATTCCCCTTGAACGGGGAAGAAGTGAACATGGGTGATCCAGAGACCTTAGAAGCTTTCGTGGATTTTGTAGCTGAGAACTTCGCAGCGGATCATTACTTCCTTGACTTATGGGATCATGGGAACTCGTTCTTAGGCGGTTGTGTAGATGAGCACATTGATGTACCAGGTGCCAGAGACCGCTTGTACAACGACGAAGTGGCAACAGCTCTTGAAGGACATCACATTGACATCATAGCTTGGGACGCTTGCCTAATGGCCATGATGGAAGTTGCCTACGAATATGTCGCTTTAGGTGTAGATGCAGACTATTTGGTTGGCAGCGAAAATTATGTTCCAGTCTATGGCTATCCATACGATGTAATCTTGAATGCCCTAGTCGAAGAACCGGAAATGTCAGAACTTGACTTCGCCATAACGGTTGCAAGCGAATACGCGGAATATTATAGGCCGAGAGCCCACTGGAATGGAGGCGTGATGGCAACCCTTTCAGTTATTGACCTTGCAACTATCGAGGAAGCTGCAGCTGAGCTTTCTGCGTTGATCGCATTGCTTGAAACAAAACTAGAAACGGACTTCGACACTTACCGAGACCTAATAAGTGAAGCTAGAGGCGATGGAAACCTTCCATGGGCAGAATATGGATGGGAATACTACGTTGACCTTCCCAGCTTCACGCTAGGCCTTCTAGATCGAACTTCAGATGAGGACATAAGGGCATTAGCTGGACAGATATCAGACACGCTCATCAACGAGACCATTAAGTACGTCGGCAACACCGAACCCATGGAGTCTGTCTCAGCATTGGGAATAGGAATATGGTTCCCACCATCCTTCCACAGCTTACGCAATGCAAACCACCCCACTAACATCCTAGCTCGTTACAGAGCCCTACAGTTTGACTCCACAGGATGGCTTGATTTCCTGCACGCCTACTGGAACGACGACCAAGGCGGGTCTGGAAACAAGCATCTACACCGCTGAATTTCCACAACAGCCAAACGTCCCTTCTCTTTTTTTGTAAACGTCAAAGCTGCTAAACGAACTCTTTCAACTTTCTTTTCAACATCTCGCTAACTGACGCAGCCTCGACTCGCCCTCTGCTTCTCTTCATAACCATGCCCATTAGAGGCCCAAACGCTCCCTCTTTTCTCTCCTCTATCAAGCTTCTGTTTTCTCTTATCAAATCCTCTATCATTTTTTCCAGTTCCTCTTGCGAAATCATCGCTAATCCCAGACTTTCAACAGCCTCCCTTGCTGTAGCGCCTTCGTGCTTCGAAAGCCAAGTGATGATGTTGGGTATGGCTTCTTTAGCGGTTTCTCCGGCGTCCACTAGATGAAACAGTTCTCTTAACTGCTCGTCGCTAACCTTCTCCACCTCGATTCCGTCACGCCTCAACGCTTTCATGGTCTCTGTCAATGCAGCTGCCATGACTGTGGGAGAAACCTTGGTTTCTTGAGTAAGCATTTCAAGCAAATCCGTGTACTCTGAATCTAGAATCTGCCTAGCCAACTTCGGATTCAAACCGTACTCTTTTGTTAAGCGCCTCACCTTCTGGTCAGGCAACTCCGGAAGACCAGCGCGTACCTTTTCCACATACTCTTCACTCAACTGGATTGGAGGCACATCTGTCTCCGGATACATTCTAGCAGCCCCGGGTCTCGGACGCATGTATCGGGTGGTTCCATCAGGGTTTGCCGCCCGCGTTTCCTCGGGAACACCCATCACCGCTTCTCTGGCTCTCAGGGTCACGGCTTTCAGGGCGTCGGTTGCGTTTTCCATACTATCTGCCACGAACACAGCAGCGTCTTGGGATTCCGCTTTCACAAACTCTTTAAGATCATCTGTTTCTTTGGCGGTAACACCATAGGCTGGAAGCTCATCTGTGTGAAAGATTCCTCCTACCCTTCCCCAGAAATGAGCAATGTCCGCCATCTCCATTCCAAGCCTCATGCCGGGCGCCAGCTCCATCTTGAGCAATCCAGCAAACTTGGGCAATTTGACCGCTAACACCCGTTGGTTTTGGCTGAGCGCTTTTTGGATGACCCGACACTTTGTCTGTTCAAAGATGGATGTGACTTCTACAAACTCTTCTTTGATGTCTTTCTCTGTTACTCCGCGCTTTTTCAGCTCCTCTCTTATCTTGAGGAGACCGAGCTGGCGTTGAACCTCGTATTCAACAACCTTTGAGACCAGTTCGAGCTGTTGTACTCCCTTAATTTCTGTTAGGGCTCCGTCCCGAATGGATATGTTCAGATCTTGACGAATGGTTCCCAGCCCTCGCTTAACCTTTCGTGTGGCTCTGAGGATTCGTCCGATGGTTAGGGCGGTTTTTTCTGCCTCCTGAGGAGAGTAGATGACTGGTGCTGTGGCGATCTCTATGAGGGGGATTCCGAGACGGTCGATACGGTATCTGATGATGAAGTCTTTTTCTCCAATCTTTCTAGCAGCGTCTTCTTCAAGGCTTACGTGTTGTATGGGAACCCTTTTCCCTTCGATGTCCAGTTTTCCGTCGAGGGCAATGACGCATGTCCGCTGGAAGCCTGTGGTGTTTGACCCGTCTATGACGGTTTTGCGCATCACGTGTATCTCGTCCACGGGTTTGGCGTCCGTCATGAGAGCGACTATGAGTGCAAGTTCCACTGCCTCTCGATTTAGATCGTGGGGGGGCTCCTCGTCCATCTCTACGAGGCATGAGGTTTCTCTGTTGGCCTCGTACAGTATTTTCACGCCTTTCTGAAACTCAAAGAAGGCTGCTGGATCAATCTGACCCAACTCGCTCTGGGTGGGTCTTAGTCTCCTTAGAAACGTGATTTCCGGTTCTTCTTTGAAGAGTTTAGGCTCGCAGGAGCAGAAAAGCTTGGTCTCTGTGTCGAGTTGCTGATGCACCTCAAGCCCAGTTTTCAGTCCGACTTTGGAATAGTCGATGTTCATTTGTTGTCTACTCCTCTTCTTCTGGGGCGGTTCTAGGCGAGATCTCATGGGCTATATTGGTGATGAGAAGCTTTTTGACTTCTTCAACATCCTTTGTCTGTCCTAGAGTCCACATAAGCTTCACGAGGGCAGTTTCAGGCAGCATGTCTTCAAGCGGGATTACGCCCATTGCTAGAAGGTCTCGACCAGTGTCGTAAACGTTCATGCCCAAGCGCCCCCAAATGCACTGGGAAGTCATGGCGACAACCAAGTCGTTTTTGACAGCTTTCTTGATTGCTGGGAAACATTGGTTGCTCACGTGCCCAAGTCCAGATCCCTCGAGGACTATGCCTCTGTAACCTTCTTCGACGTACCACTCGAGGATTTTTGGGTTTAAACCGGGGTGAAACTTGACTAGCGCCGCTTTCTCATCAAAGTCTGGTTTCAAGACCAGCTTTCTTGAGGGGTCGCGTTGGCGATA
>Ga0315312_1001937_pt1 | contig 15083 bp, 14 predicted proteins | sample TDP7_MG_FD_203629 | JGI IMG/M metagenome (GOLD analysis project Ga0315312, IMG submission 203629) | Freshwater sediment microbial communities from Lake Towuti, South Sulawesi, Indonesia - TDP7 | ecosystem: Environmental > Aquatic > Freshwater > Lake > Sediment | place: Indonesia: South Sulawesi... | reverse complement strand
GATTTGCCTTGTAAGCCAAACTCCCAATCGGAAAGAATGTCGTAAAGAAGTAATTCAAAATGATATAGGTTGGGTATCCCGTCGCATGAGGGGTGCCTAGGACTCTCCCTACAAACTGGAATTTAGCTGTATCACCTGAATACCCAACTCCCGGTAGTAATGTCGCCATGTAGACTGCTTCCAGTGTCAGAATTAGCAAAACTGAACAAAAGAATGAATTTGAGAAGAGATTTCGAAGTGCCTTTTTTGCATGGACTTTGTTGGCTAAGATACCGGATGACAAGCCTCTCAGAACATTCATTCTTCTAACGCACATAGTCTTAGCGCAGGCCATGATCATGCATCTTCTGAGCTTGATCTCTCTAGGCGTTTTATCCATTTCAAAAGTTTCGTTAGGCCGTGATTTATTGGCGAGGATCTGCATCCGTAGATCTTGGTCTTGCCCGCTGAGAGTGCTTCCATCGGATCGCCGTGTAGCTCTGTTATCCCATTGCCTATCTCGTTTTTTAAGTGGGCATCGCTACCGGCTGTGATCGCCAACCCAAACTTGACTGCAAATTCGATAGCGCTCAGGTTGTACTTCAAGAATAGACATCTAGAGTTGAACCCCTCAATGCAATGTACGACCCTAGCATCATCCTCATCGGGGCTGAATGTTGACCTTCTCAGTCTGTCGAAGGGATGAGGAATAATTACGATTCCACTCTGAGATTTGATCTCCTCTATTACTTTCTGAGAATCCCTTGACCTAATCTCATCTTTCACGAAAAGGCCGATTAACTCACCCCTCTCAGTGGAAATCTCCGAGCCTATTATCACCTCAAGACTCCCTCCGCTGTATTTCTTCGCCATCAACCCGCCCTTGATCGTATTGTGATCAGTTATTGCAATGCCATCCAACCCCTTTTTGATCGCAGTGTTCACTATGGATCTTGGTTCCATTATTCCATCGAACGAGTACTTTGAGTGTACATGCAGGTCGTATTTCATGCAATCATCCCTGACTGAACATAGTCGACTATCTCTTCTCTCTCTGCAAATAGTTCTCCTCTCAAGCAAATCTTAATAGCGTATAGTGGTATCGGACAGTCATAATATAACTGCTTGTGAGGTCAATGACAATTGCTTAAGGTAAGAGCAGCGATTCGTCTGATGAGACCTCATCAATGGTATAAGAACCTACTTTTGTTTCTGGGTCCACTCTTTGCGCTCAAGATCACAACAGTGGATTTGTGGCCGCGGCTTTTGATAGGATTTCTTGTTCTCTGTCTATGCTCATCTTCGAACTATGTCTTCAACGACCTTCTCGACATGGAAAGAGACAAGCTTCATCCTAGAAAGAAGAACCGGCCACTTTCTTCTGGCGCCATTTCACCAATGTGGGCTGTTGCCATATTCATAATCGGGGGAATCATATCATTATGGGTTGCGTTTGAACTCGGCTTCGATTTCTTCCTAATGGTATTAGCCTTGTTCGCTACAAGCCAAGTCTACTCTCTCGTACTTGGAAGAATTGCTTTTCTAGACGTTTTAACGGTCTCAGCGGACCACGTTTGGAGAGCGCTCTCGGGCTGCTATCTGATATCCGTCAGAGTATCGCCTTGGCTCATAGTATGCGTCTTTCTGCTTGCACTACTGTTAGCGTTGGGGAAAAGGAGAATTGAATTGGAGTCCTTGAGCGAGAAAGCTGTCAGTCATAGAGATGTGTTTAGGACCTACTCCCAAAAGTTGCTGGATCAGTTGATCTCTGTGATTGCCACGTCTCTACTTCTTTCGTACTCACTATACTGTTTTATGTCTGGGACTGGGGGTGGCCTATTGATCTTGACTTTGCCTGTTGCAACCTACATTGTCTTCAGGTACATGTATCTAATCGTGCAGAGCAAGTTGCTCGCCGAGGACCCGTATGAACTGATCAAGGATAAGCAGCTTCTGGCGGCGGGAATCGTTTGGATTATCATGATCGCGATTGTGCTATACCTCGGTACGATGTATCTCGGCCTACTAGACAGCATCGTCGAACCGCCGCCGGCTACAACAGAGTAATATCGTCTAGCGTCTAATGATCTGATCTTTCTCGGTCTTTGGGCCGATCGGAGAAGCCCTGTCATAAAGCTCTTTTCCTACGGAAGAAACTCCGCGACGTCCATTGACATATTGGATTCGAAGTCTACTGCGTTTGAATATTAGGAAAGGTTGACAGAGCCTCTGGCAGACAGAGATAGTAATATAACGCATCCGGGTCTATCAGGAGTGATGATGGGTACGTAAAGATCGAAGTGCGGTTCTGTCGGAGCGGCTCAGGTCTGAGCCGATATACTGAGGAGGGCGTGAAGGAGAAATGAAGCCTTTGCATGCAATCGAACTGGATCCCATAAGACCTAGGGATTACTCGAAGAGACTTGTCAGGTTAGCTGATGGAGAGATCGTTGCTGTCAGACCGATCTTGCCGACTGATATCTTCGGTTGCTATGCGATGTATCAGTCTCTGTCCCCGGAGACAAGGAGGTATACGCAGCCAGTCACTGGCAGATCGATCAATCGGTATATGTCAGCAGTCCCCCTCGCTCTATCCTCCATTGGTCTGCTCAGAAGAATCCTAAAGAAGTTGCTCCCTACGGCTGTGATGTTAGCCTATGTTGCGACAAACCTCAAGGGGAAGATCATCGCCTTGACCTATCTCAAACTTCGATCGCTCACCTCTGAAGGCTATGTCGCCGACTCCGGGACTTTCATAGTTGAAGATTATCAAAGTCGAGGCTTGGGCACCTATCTCGTCAGATTGAAGATAGAGGAGGGTCGGCTTTTCGGGGTTCGGGAGCTCCTAGCAGATGTTCACTCAGAGAACCGGAAAGTGATCGAGCTGGATAGGAAAATCGGCTTCACCCTCTTGAAGGAGATTCCTCCTAACCGTTTGTTGTTGCACCTCATCCTTAACAACGAGAAGCGGAAAGGGCTTATCCAGTGAGCCCAAATTGAACGTCATCGGGGTTCTGAGGCTGATATCATCGAGAACAGGATCCCACAAAGAACATTTTAGATACGAGTGATTAGGGTGCGTGGGAACAAGGATCGCGACTTCATACCGGTGAATAGCGGTATCTGCCTCTGATAAGACCGTAGAGGAAGCCTATTCCATATGCGATATGAATCAGTGGAAAGCCTAACATAAGTATGGGAATTACTTTCATCTCCGTTTTCTCTCTCAGTGCCACCTCAATTGAGGCGTATGCGGATAGAAGAAGATACAGAAATATTACTGACGAGTAGAGGAGCAAGATCAATGGATTCATCAGAGACAGAAGGAGCCCCGCTATGAGTCCTAGGACGAAGAGAGAAGGAAGCGCGTATATGGGCTTTAGTGATCGCCTTTCTTTCTTGATTAGGCAAGCTCTTCCATGCGCGTACCAGATGATCTGTTTCAAGAACGGTTTGAAGAGAGGGCGTCTTTGATGCCAGACATATAGAGTTGGAACATGAAGCAGTTTGAATCCGAGCTTTTTCATCTTGTAGAGCAGTGCGTTCTCTTCGCAGGAATCTAGGTCTTGGTTAAATGTTCCGGCTTGAGTCAGAGCGGTTCTGCGGCAGAAGAGGTTGCAAGAGATAAGTTCGGATTCGTCAACCTCTCGGTATTCACCCTCGCTACCAGTTATCGCGTATCTACTGAAGCTCGGTCCGGATCCAAATCTAGAGGCTAGAATGTAGCCTGCGCACCTCTCATACAATGGAGCTTCGATCCTCGTTAAGTTTGGACCTCCAACCGCGCCTACTTTCTCGTCGTTAAAGTATCTGCAACCTTTCGCTATCCAGTCGGTTGGAACAGTGCAGTCTTGATCTGTGAAGGCGATTATGTCGCCGCCGGTGTATTCTAATCCTATATTGTTCTTTTCTGCTGTGTTCTTGTTTGGAGTGTGGATCAATCTCACTGGATATCTTGAGACGATCTCTCTTGTTCGGTCCGCTGAATCGTCTACGACGATAAGTTCATGAAGATCGGTGTTGGCTAGTACGGAGGAGAGGCATGGCTCGATAGTCTTCTCCCCGTTCTTCGTCGTGACGAGAACAGAAACCTTTGGCTTCAAGACCGCCGCCAACAAGTTGTCGCTCTATTTGACTTTGGCTTTAATGCTTTTGATTATGAAGTCGATGTCTCTGATCTTCAACTCTGGATAGAGCGGGAGCGTTAGAACCTCTCTTCCAGCCTCCTCTGCGAAAGGGAGGGACTGTGCTGGGCGGTACGCCTTGAACAATGGTTGGAGATGAACAGGGTGGAAGTAGACTCTAGCGTCTATTCCTCGATCGTTGAGATGTCTAATGAGCGAGTCTCTCGAGATACCCGCCTCCTTCCTCTTGACTCTAATCGTATACATCTGGTAGGCGTGGCGAACATCGCTGGACTCAAAGGGCGGAATAATCCCTTTGATTTCTCTCAATCTGCTCGACATATACCTTGCCCTCGCGACCTTTCGTGCAATAGTTCGTTCAAGCTTCCTCAGTTGAACGCGCCCTAGAGCAGCTTGGATATCAGTCATCTTATAGTTATATCCTAGACGGGTATGAAGATCTCTACGACCGATTCGAGCTTTGCCGTGATTCCTCAAGCTTTCGACGGCTCTTGCTACGTCCTCGTCGTTCGTGGTAACCATTCCCCCTTCCCCTGTCGTTAGATCCTTGTTCCAAGCAAAACTGAAACATCCTGCGTCACCTATCGAGCCGACCTTCCTACCCTTGTAGATGGCTCCAACAGCTTCAGCGGCGTCCTCGATCACCCTCAGGCCATTTTCAGTTGCGATATCAATTATTTGGTTCATCTCGGCAGGTTGGCCAGCATAGTGTACAGGTATTATGGCTTTGGTCCTTCTTGTCAAGGCTTTCTTCACGCAGGAAGGATCTATGTTGTACGTGCTTGGATCTATGTCGACGAAGGTTGGCTTGGCTCCTGTGTACAAGACAGCGTTTGCTGTAGCGATGTAAGTGAATGTTGGTACGATGACTTCGTCTCCAGGGCCTATGGAATGGGGTAAGAGGGCTAAGTGCAAGGCGGCTGTTCCAGAGCTCACTGCTACAGCGAAGTTCGTTCCGATATAGTTTGCGAATTTTCTCTCGAACTCCTCGACCTCTGGTCCTTGTCCTAGCCAACGTGAAAGCAAAACTCGTTCGACTGCTTGCAACTCATCCTTACCTACCCAAGGCATTGCTATCGGAATGGCTCTATCCCTTCGTTTCATCGACCTTGACAAGTCTAAATTCTCCCTCCAGATACGAGGCCCATATCTAGAACTGGGCTTATTCAAAAATAGCTTTTTCCCATTTTTCCCCGACCGGTTAATCTACGAGAAAGATCGACTTCTAAGGATTCAAATGCTCCACAAGCGTAGCCGTATAGCTTGATCGCCCTTATTTGTCAAATACTGGAGCTATTATAGGTCTCGTCGAGGCATAGGTTCTTCTCTTTCCAGCTGACATATACTTCGGTAATTGGAGAAGGAATGGACAAAGCAATTAGTTGCACTCGAACTATTGCAATTCCCAGGTTGGCCTGCTCATGTATTGCCTAACGACCTGTATAACAGAGGGCGTGATCGTATGAGAATCTCAATGAAACCTCATGCAAGATTGAGGATGAGAGACAGAAAGATAACATTGCCTCAGATCGCCAAGGTGTTAGAAGACCCTGTTGAGATTATCGCTGTGAGATTTGGTAGGTTTGCCGGCTACAGTAAGATTAATGATAAGCCTTTGGTTGTTATCTATGAGAAGAAAGAGAGATCAATTGAAGTAGTTACCGTACTTTGGGCTGATAGTAGGAGGCTAAGAAGGCTTGGCTTCAGTGGAATATGACCCCACCTGCAATGCGCTTTACATAAGATTAAAGAGAGGAAAAGCTGTAGAGAGCGAACCTCTATCCGACAACCTAATCCTAGACCTAGATGGGAAGAAAGAGATAATCGGAATTGAAATGCTCGGTCCAACCCCGATAGATGTCAAGAAGTTTTCAATCCCGATAAAGGTTATTTCCAGAAAGTCAAGATTTAACAAGTGATAATTTGTTTGATGATACGCTAGGAGTCTTCAGGAGAGAGTTAATGCATCCTCTTTCTTAATCTCTAAAGCATTCAAGATCTCTTGATAAACTCTTGTACGAGTTATATTCTCTGTGTTCCTAGCTGTTGATTATGTTAGGGCAAAGATGCTCGCTACCTTGGTCGCCTTCACTTTTCTTCGAGTCTCTTCAAAGAGGTACCTGACATAGCTCTCCGCGAAAACCTTTGAGTTGACTGTCGCTACGCCATAGTAAGCCGCGCATAGCGCCAGCAAACGTGTGTGCACCATGTAGGGCACATCAAACTACGTCTCGCTGGTTTCCACATATCCAAGTATCCTTACAATATCGTCGTGGTGTGAAACATTTTTCATGAAGTCCAGGTATTCAGACCTTGATCTGATTTCAGCATTGATTTCATTCCATCGCGCTAGGTGTGAAAGTAGAGGTGGCCAAAGGGCTCCTATTGCGAGAGACGTTGGCTTCTCAAAGAAATCCATTTTAACCATTCCATATCTCGATAGCAAGGGCATGAACCCTAGCAACAAGGTGACCAGAATGGGTCCGGCGAGGATAAGCCAATTGAGGCTTTCATGAAATAGGAGATCAATGAATACAGCTACCAGCGCTAGCATCACGCCGCCCGCAAAATATGCTAGCTGGAAAGTCGAGTAGATCGCGGTTCCACGGTATTCCTCGGATACTTTGAGCCACTCTTTCGCAATCTCCGTATATGCGTTGGCAAGCCTTTGATCACATGTTTTGCTCGCTAACTTCGAGTATGCAAAGAAATTCACGTCAGCCATCCTAAATTCATGTACAGTTCTTTGACGAATGGACCAAATGAAGCTCAGCAAGAAAATGCTGATCGTAAGTAGGATTGTGAGGAGCAGAGTTGCCATTGAACCACAATTTCTAAGAGCTCGCTTTTAATATTTGGTTATTCCTCACCTAAAGCATTACTATCGGAATATATCTACCGCTTCGTCTCATCAACCTTGACAAGTCTAGAGGCTCCCTTCCAGATATGAGTTCCTATCTAGAAGTGGGCTTGTTTAAAAATAGCCTTTTCCAAGGATTGGATGCGGCACGGGTGCACCACACAGCTGGGAATTTTCCGCGATAGACCGCGGCTTTTAAAGCGTAGTTAAAGATATCGAATCCTTTGTTAAGGTCGGATCGCGATATCGTGCGCTAAAAACTAAGAACCTCAAAAAATATGTGTTCCAAACTTTTTCCCGTATTTATGTAAGTGAGGTTGTCAGCAACGTACTTGTGGCCATTGTTCGCCAGCCGTTTACAAAGTTCAACGTCTCTAAATAATCTTAACAATGCGTCAGCTAGTGCCAGAGGATTCCTTGGCGGAACGAGGAGAGCAACCTGCTCATTCAAAACCTCCGACACACCTGCTCCCCTAGAAACAATGACTGGCTTGCGGCAAAACATCGCTTCAAGAGGGGCTAGCCCCCATGTCTGCTGATCGCACGGCCAAACGAATACGTCCGTGCACTTGTACATACGCAATAACTCCAAGTCACTCAACTCACCGAGAAATGAAACATTGCTGTCTAATCCCATTTCTATGATTAGTCGATTTAAATAGCTTACATAGCTTGGGCCAAAGCCTATTGATCCAGACACATATAGTGCGATGTCTTCCTCGATCTTTTCCTTAACCTCGGCTAGCGCAACCAATAAATCTTCTAACCTCCGTCTGGGTATTAAGATTCCATGGAAAAGGATTTTTTTCACACGGCCTTTTTGGAACAAAAATCTTTTTTCATCCCGACTAACAGCGTAGAAGCCACGAATTACATTGGGATGTATGCCCAGTCTTATCACAGTAACTTTCGTGTTTTTCAAATTTTCCCTTACGTAACCCTTCATATTGCCGTCCAATACCAACACTAGGTCTATGGCGTTTATCTTCATAAAGAACCTTATGAGTCGACTTTTTAAATAATCCTGATTAATAAAATCCACCTCCTCCTTATCATACAGAAAACAAATATTCTTCAGTTTACCTAAAGACAGAATCTTAGCTATAGAGGATGAAATAGTTCCAGATACTCCGTGAGAGTTCAGGATATTCACGCTTTTGAAAAGTGAGATTAACAAAATAAATATAGGAGCTGCGATGAGATCGGGAACCAAGATCTTTCTTGTAGTTCTAGGGAATTCCTCATGAAAATTTGGATAGAGTTTTCTTCCTATAACGAATAGTAATGCTCTCTCACGAAAGTAATGAATAAGGGTTGAGACAGATCTTGAAATTCCAGACCTAGCATCAAGCGCCGAAACGATACCAATCTTAAGCCTACCTTGCCTGAGCAATGTCACAGCTCTTCTTCGAGCACTTATTGTTTTCGAGTCGTCGCGGAAAGCTCGCTTGACCATATCAAGGGTTAATAATGTCCCCTTATCATCTGAAAAAGCGCCCCTTTCCCGGGACTAAATGCTAAGGATCCTCACCTCTATCCATTTCCCCCCGGCTTACTATGTAAAGGAGCCTCCAGTTCTCGGCGGAACCAATCTATAGTCTTTACAATGCCCTCTTCAAACGATACTCGTGGTTGCCAGCCAAGCTCTTTATTAGCCTTGGAGTAGCTTCCATAACTACGAGAGATATCAACTCTTCTTGCAGTAGGATTCCACTCGACTTCAGATCTAAAACCCGCCAATTCAACAATCGTTTCTACGATTTCTTTAACAGACTTTTCAACACCGGAGCAGAATTGATAGATTTCCTTTGGCTTTCCGAATTCCGCCAAGAGAATGTATCCGTTAACGATATCATCAACGTAAGAGAAATCTCTTGTTGGTTTAGGGTCCCCGAGATTAAGTTTCTCTTTGCGCAACAGCTTTGTGATGACTGTGGGAATCAGAAATTCCTCTCTTTGACGAGGGCCGAAATGGTTGAATGCCCTTGAAATCGAGACATCTAACCCGTACATCTCGATGAATGAAGTGCATATATGCTCCCCAGCGAGCTTACTGGCAGAGTATATGTCAATCGGCATCGGAATATTTTCTTCGGTTATCGGAAAATTGTTCTGTTTCCCATACACGTGGCAAGTGCTTATATATACGACCTTTCCTACGCAATTCTCCTTTGATGCTAACAGAACATTTAGGGTCCCCACTGCGTTAACGTTGAAAGTTCCTGATACCATTGCCCGTGTTTCGGGAATTAATGTTATCGCAGCTCCGTGGAAGACAACTTCTATATCTCGCGTCGAACGGACCAGGCTCGGGTAGTCTAGAACGTCACCTTTGACGATCTCGACTACATTTGTCAGTTCCCCAAGATTCTTTAGTACGCCTGTCTTTACAAGCCCTCTCACCTTCGCACCTTTCTCAACAAGCCTCTTACACAAGTGGTAGCCTGTGTATCCGTCCGCGCCAGTTACCAGAACCTTCTTGTCTTTCCAGAACACTGCACTCTCCTCCGCAGGCACGTACGATCTCTCGTAACAACGTTGTAGGTTGTTACGCTCAAAAATAAGAGTCTTGTGGCGCGACCTAAGAGCTCACAACGTTTTTATGTATTAACGCTGGAAGATCGTTCTATGCCCTGATTGTCTAAGGGGCTGTCATATTGCATAAGACGGAGATCACCGAAAAGATTAGGCAGTATGTCAAGAATTACTTTACGCTTGGAAGAGAGAAATTTGTCCCTGGAAAGACAAGGATCCCGCTCGCGGTGCCCGCGTATGGATGGCGGGAAGTGAGCGAATCCATAGACTCGCTTCTCACGACATGGGTTACGATGGGTGACAAAGTTCTCAAGTTCGAATTGCTTTTTTCCAGGTATATCGGAGTGTCAGATTGTGCTATGGTAAATTCGGGGTCCTCTGCAAATCTCATAGCTCTTTCAATTCTAACGAACCCCGCTCTCAAGGACGGGATACGACCTCGGGAGGAGATCATAACACCTGCAGTTACGTGGTCAACAACTGTCTACCCTATTGTCAATGTCGGTGCGACGCCAGTATTTGTAGATGTAAACCTAGAGACCTACAACATAGATGTAGAAAATCTGGAAAAGGCTGTGACGAAAAAAACGAGGGCTATAATGCCGGTTCACCTGCTCGGAAACCCTTGCGAAATAAAGAGAATTCTTGAAATCGCCCAAGAACATGATCTATATGTAATCGAAGACTGTTGCGAGGCTCACGGCGCAATGGTCAATGGTAGGAAAGTAGGTACATTTGGAGATCTAGCAACATTCAGCTTCTTCATGTCACACCATATCACGACAATAGAAGGAGGAGCCGTTGTCACAAACAACAAAGAATATGCTGAGATCGCTAGAACGTTGAGGGCACATGGTTGGATACGTGATCTAAAGGATAGAAAACGCATGGCACGAAAATACAAGGATTTGGATGAGAGGTTTCTGTTCGTGAATTTAGGCTATAACATGCGTCCAACGGAAATTCAGGGCGCTTTTGGGATACATCAAATTAAGAAACTCGAAGAACTCATTGAAATGAGAAGAGATAACGCAAGATTCTGGACAAAAGAGTTGGAAAGGCACTCAGACTACCTAGTTTTGCCAAGTGAGAAGGAGGGTACCCGGCATGTTTGGTTCGGATACCCCATAACGATTAGAGATAAGGCGCCTTTTACAAGAGAAGAGATGACAGCATTTCTGGAAAAGAGATTGATTGAGACGAGACCAATAATGGCTGGAAACGTCACACAGCAACCTGTGATTCGGTTTATCAAACACCGAAGGGCAGGCGAGCTACGAAATTCAAAGACTATTATGAAAAGATCTTTCTTCTTCGGTAGCCATCATGGCATCGGCAAAGAAGAGAGAAAATACATCGCGGACAGCATACATCAATTTATAAAGACCAAGAGTTCATAGCACCGCTAGATTCGAGGGGAAGAGCCATTGAAAAACCAGAAGTTAAAGACAAGATGTCTGGTGAGAAGTGGCGAGAACTTCACAACAACCAGCTCTATCGTTGGTCAACTCAAGAACGCACGACTGACTAGGAAAAAACGGTTTCTTCATAGGATGCCATCCGGGGCTGACAAACGAGGAACTCGATTGTTTGACCTCGAAATTTGAATCATTCTTTAGGCGTAACCGAAGATGAGATTAAGATACCCTCGAATCCTTACGTTGAGATTCTTCGATTTGCTTGACTATCTCGAACGGTCCCTAAGAAATAAAAAGCATATCCCGCCGTTAAGCTTGAGACTTCTATATTCTGGGCAATCTACCATATGGGAGTTTGAAGAGGTGGGGACCGTCTATTCCAACCTCGTAATGAATTTTCTGGGCACGAAGCACACCCTCAAAGTCTTAGATCTAGGATGTGGTGTAGGCAAGCTAGCTTTAGCTTTTGCCAACTGTTATTCAACATGCGACTACATAGGGATCGACATTAGTAAGCAAGCTATAACGTGGTGTTGCGAAAACATTTCAGAAAAATTCCCAAACTTTACGTTTTATCACCTGGATACTTACCATCCAATTTATAACCCTACTGGAAAGATACTGAAACAATACTTGCCATTTCCTCATGGGGCATTTGATCAGGTGATCGCGATTTCAGTATTCACTCATCTGTTGCCAGACGAGCAGCTAAATTACCTTAGTGAAATATCCAGGTGCCTGAAGCTAGATGGCAAATTTTTCCTCACATTTTTTATAATTGACAAAAAAACTCAACAGAATATTCAGAGAATATCGCATTTTCAGTTCAAAAAATATCAAAATTTTTACACGTTAAATGCATCTAACCCTCGGGAAGGAGTGGCAATGGATTTAGAGATGCTGAAATCTTCCTTTTTTGGTGCTAAGCTTTATATCAGTCAAATTTTTTGGGGAAATTGGAGGTATCGCGCACCCAATCCAAGGACGATAATTCAGGATATACTTATCGGCTCTAAAGTAGACACATGGGGAAGTTAAGAGAATTTCCCCCAACCTCAAGCCCCTTAACGATGAGGTTTCGGATACGAGTCATTCTTGTAAAGGATTTTATTCAGCTTCAAACCTAGGATAATTTCGTAAGAGGCAAAAAGTATCGTGATGGTAGAGTGATTTCAATAGTCGTTGTCTATAATGATCGGTGGGCTTTAAATGAAATTCTGTTGAAAAGTCTGAAAAATCAAACCTCGAAATATGAGCTTATTGCAGTCGAGAATACTGAAAGGAAATTCGTATCGGCGGCTGAAGCACTGAATTATGGTGGAAGGCAAGCGAACGGAGAATATATCGCATTTATTCATCAAGATGTACAGCTAGACTCTGCTTCATGGTTGGAAAGAGTGGAAAGAATTTTGGATGGCATCCCTGATCTTGGAATCGCAGGTGTTGCGGGTATGAGCGAAAAAGGGGAAAGTGACAAGGAGAGAGGAAGGGGATGCATTAGTGATTGCGGCGAAATATGGCAATGGAGCAACCCTGTTCAATATCCAGAAGAGGTGCAGACTCTCGATGAATGTCTCTTAATAGTGCCTAAATTGGTATTCAGTAAAATGAAATTCGATGAAAAAACGTTCGATGGTTGGCATTGTCATGGCGCAGATTATTGTCTGCGCGTAAGACAGATGGGATTAAAGGCTTACGTAATCCCAGCATTTGTCTATCACAGATCTCTAAGAAAAAATGTTAAGGCCCTCTTGGAATATCAGAAAAGGTTATACAATAAACATAGAGGAAGTTACAAGCACATTTTCACGACCAGCGGAGAGATTTCTTGGCCAAGACTCAAATTACGCATACTCACCAAATCTTTTGAACCGTTATACAAGAAACTGTTTCCGAGTTGGATTTGCTACTTGAGGAAAGAACTTGCTGGCTCCCGCACTGTTCTAGACTTGGGATGTGGTTATAATTCTCCACTTCGTCATTGCGACGTGCCTTTACTCGTTGGAATTGAATTGTTCGAACCATATTTGCAAGAAAGCAAGATGAAAAACATTCATGACCAATACATAAAAGCTGATGTGAGAGAAATCGAGTTCAAGCCAAGATCTTTTGATGTTGTTGTAGCTCTTGACATCTTAGAACATTTGACAAAAGAAGAGGGGTATGAACTAATCCAAAAGGCAGAAAAATGGGGTCGGAAAGTCATAATCTTCACTCCAAACGGGCGTGTTTTGCAAAACGCTTACGATGCCAACCCATTACAAGAGCATAAGTCTAGTTGGAACGCGAAAGATTTGGAGAAGTTGGGATTCAAAGTCTTTGGGATAAATGGTTGGAAAGAACTCAGGGGATACAAGGCCTATGTGAAATACAAGCCATACTTTTTGTGGAACAGAATTTCTGACTTGACCCAAAAGATAACCTTTCGTTGTCCGAAGCTAGCATTCCAATTACTTGCTATCAAAGAAACAATTTGACGAAGAGAAATGAAAGGTAATATGGAACTCCTCGCGCGAATCCGCTCAATGATAAATTTCCTAGTAACACTATTTGAAGAGTCTACTTCGCCTTCTGGCGTGAGACCCAAAAACCGTGAATTTTGAATAGCCCTAGTGATTAGTTGCTAGTGGAGAGAACTATCCCAGTTGAACATACTTGTATCATCGGCAAGTTACCTGTTCACAGATCACGCAATTTCAAGCGAGGGAATGATGGCATATGAAATTTGCAAGCGACTGGCAGCGCGAGGACATAGAATATTCGTATTGGCACCGGAAGTGCTTGTTAGGAGCCCAATACCTCGTGCACACATTTTTGAACTTGGACCTCGCGGAATTCAGCCACTAACTGATCCAGTTCAAGAGGTAGTAAAGTGGTGGCTATTTGCCATCAAATCTCGGCTCAAGACTAAGGAAATACTCAAATCTGAACATATCGACATCCTGCACCATTTCTCCCCTTCTTGGCCTGGATCTTTCAGTCCAGTTCTTGATCTTCATAAGCCCTTCATCTTTGGCCCTATCCCTTTACCCAGCGTTCGAACGTTACCAAGCGCTATCGCCCCTCTACGAAGGATTTACAAAAACTTCACATATTTCTTGCATGAGCTCACGCTGAAAAGAGCCGATAAGATCCTTGTACAGCTTGATAGCATGAAGAAGTTGATATTACCATCCGCTGATTTCATGGAAAGTAAGATCGAGACTGTACCAATGGGAGTTGATACTAAAATATTCAGACCCGCAGGAAAGGAAGACGATGGCAACATCATCCTTTTTGTCGGAGGCCTATATCGCATGAAGGGTTTAGAATTCTTACTTAGAGCAATGCCCATAGTCAAAGCTGAAGTTCCCGATGCTCGTCTTATAGTTGTGGGCGATGGTCCGGACAGGTTATTTCTTCAGACTGTGATCAGGGAGGTAGGATGTTCTGACTGTGCATCGTTTGTTGGATTCGTCCCGCACAGTAATATCGCAAGGCATTTTCAGTACGCTACAGTATTCTGTCTCCCTTCGCTATCCGAGGCCTTTGGGGTCTCAATTCTGGAGGCTATGGCTTCGGGAAAACCTATTGTCGCAACAAATGTTGGCGGCATTGCGCAGGTCGTGCAACACGGCGGAATACTTGTTCCTCCCCGCAACAGCAAAGCCTTAGCTTCCGCGCTTATTACACTACTCAAAGACAATGGTTTAAGAAAAAAAATGGGGAAATACGGAAGACAACTAACCGAAAGAAAATTCGATTACGAAATTATCACAACGAAAATAGAAACGATATACAAACGAAGCTTGTATGAAACCTATCAGACAGCTTTCTAAACTTCAATAGGGAACGAAGATGAATATTGTGCTGGTGAGTGCCCACTTGGATCGACTCTTGAAAATGAAGGCATCCGTGTTGGCATAATTGATCTTTCTACTGCAGAAGATGGATATTCTGGACATAGTGAGGGTGGCTACAGATAAATACCTGATTCCAATCAGATATGACACGTACAAGATTCTGGGGTGGCTTCGCCATTGGACCTTCGAGGCGGGGCTGGTCGAAATGGCGCGGTGGTATCTAGAGCACGAGGGGTGGCGTCGTCTGAAGCAGAAGCTAACGTTTCGAAGCTCAAGACCAAGTGACATGGAGGCCGGTAACGCC
>Ga0315312_1001935_pt1 | contig 15101 bp, 12 predicted proteins | sample TDP7_MG_FD_203629 | JGI IMG/M metagenome (GOLD analysis project Ga0315312, IMG submission 203629) | Freshwater sediment microbial communities from Lake Towuti, South Sulawesi, Indonesia - TDP7 | ecosystem: Environmental > Aquatic > Freshwater > Lake > Sediment | place: Indonesia: South Sulawesi... | reverse complement strand
GACATAGGCTCTCCTTTGCAAACGTGTTTTGTTTTTCTACTAAACACATCGGCAAGGATGAGCCATTTTTATTACAATACCGGTTTATCAAAGAGCTAAACTAAGGTCGTTTTCTTGGAAAGTGCAGCGGTTTATCAAAGAGCTAAACTAAGGTCGTTTTCTTGGAAAGTGCAGTTATTACAATACAGGTACAAATTCATGCCAGCCTCATATTCGACCGGGTCGGTCTGCAGGAATTGGCCAATGTAAGGATTATGGTACCTTGCACGGTAGTAGTAAAGGCCGGTTTCTCTATCGAACCGCTGGCCGGTGAACATAAAGGGATTAGGATGATTTGGGTCTTCTGCAGCGACCTCGCCATAAACAGAGTACTCGTAGGTTTGGATTGTATTTCCTGCAGAATTACTTAACGCTACAACGCTGCCTAATCCATCAAAATGATAGTAGTAGCTTACCTGGCTGCCGCCAGATATTTCAATCATGCAGATAGGCTGGTCAACGCCTGGGCCATAGACGTATTTGCGTAAGAGGTTGCCATTGCCATCGTATTCAGCTATTTCGTGGCCGCCGTCATAGCAGTACGTGGTTTTGTAGCCATCGACGGTCTTTTTGATGCGTCTGCCGGATGGGTCATATTTGTAGGTAATCTTGTCCCAGTTATTTGGGTCTGCCGTTAGGCATCCTGTGGACTGTGGCGGGCTTGGGCCTGTCCACTGCACGAAGTCCACTCCCTCGACTGCACTCGGGACAGGCCAGCCGCAATCGCTGCCTGCTACGCCGCTATAGTCCTTTTGTGCTCTCCATCAGAGATTATGTGGAATTGGTCGCAAATGTATATAAGTATATGCGTATATACTTATAGAGTTTTGTAAGAATTAATTATTTGGCCACCGACAACTGACCACTGTCGTTATTATTTCCAGCGGAGGGAATGGAGTTCTTCTTGGGTGCGAATGAACTTTACTGTGCCGTCATTTAAGAGAACGCAGCCGCCGCGTGGGTCGTGGTTGTCAAAGGTAAAAAGCTCTGGGCCGCCGTGCTGATTCCAGCCGGCTTTTGTCTCAAATAAAAGCACGGTATCTGGCGGTGAATTAGGTTCACAGTTCAGATTCATTGCATAATGGCATTTACCTTTGCCAGCGCTGGGACAATTAAATTCGCTCTTTAATCCCTTCTCAATGTAGCCCTGAGCTCGAAACACGCGCAAAATGGCGTCACACCATTCGGTTGGTTTTGGGTATGTCTCGCTACTTCTAGATCGAAAATGCAGCTTGCTCCAGAGAGCTCCGAGATTGCGTGTGCATGACACACGCATATAAAAAGGCCAAATCTGCGGTGTGAGCGTCTGCAGGTCACCCAGCGGGTTCCCAGAGTATTCGAAGCACTGCATATCCTCGGTCAATAAGTCCCTGCCTACCAGTCTGAAGAAAGTTAGACGCTTACTGTTCTCATAGCAAACAACGTGCATAGTATCTCTCGCGGCGATCCCAGCTGGCGTGGGACCTATGTAGGTTCCCAAACTCACATTATACGCAATTGCTTTCAGTCGTTCCGGATCATCCACTATGAATGTCTCTAGAGAACGAAGATACTTTGTCTCCTCGGGGCTTAGTAGGCTCAGGTATTCCGGAGTAATAAAAAAGCATTCAAGAGTTGACGGATAATACCGAATTTCAACCCGCGTACAACGGCTTAGATCAGGTGGCGGTAGCTTCGGTGGCTGTGGAACAAAACGTTGCTTTAGGCGGGCTATGAAGGGTAGCAGAAAAAACATCACAAAAATGACCAAAATCACAATCGCAAATGCTATGAGCTTCCAACTTATAGACCTCTTATTACTATCATCAAGATCTGATCCCATAACAAACTCCTTCATTTCAACCGACTATTAATTATACACATATTTTAGTTGGCCCTGCGACAATCACAAGTTTTAGTATGGCTGTGGTTCGGGGTTTGGTATTTTTTGTCGATTCGGACCCCAAGGTAACCAGTAAAACCACTCAGGATATTCCCATACGTACGCGCGCCACAAACATATTTCCGCGTTCCCGGGATATACTATCCATAAGTCTCCATACATGGTGTAATCTGGGCCCTGCCGTTCTTGGCTTGTGGGAGCCACTCTACCAGCACAACCTGAAACTGGATGATCGGTCCACTTGGCTAAATTCCTGAGCACGGTAATATCTTCGGCGACATTGCAATGCCTGAGATGAATCGCACACTCCGGTGGAAGGACGGCTCCAAGCTGGCCCCAGAATTTGTTCTGTTCCCTAATATCGATGATTTCATCGCCGAATTGCAAGCCCCAAGTCTTATTAGTTTCAGGATCATATACAGAGTGGTCAAAGATGTATATGGCAGTTACTTCGCACCATGGAATACCCTGTGATTCAAGATACAACCTCAGCGCCTCAAGCTGATCGAGTACATCCTGGCAGTCATCAATTTCAAACCAATAATCAAAATCATCGGCACAATTGCGCCATGCGCCTGGATTACACGGGTCCTCATCATATAAACCGACTGAGATTAGCCCAAAGAGGTCTACACAGACGACCGGGTTGTTCTTACAATAAACGTACCAGTTGATACCATCGTCATAGCCGACGGGGTCGGTCTGTAGAAATCTTCCTATGTAAGGATTATAATATCTGGCTCTATAGTAGTAAAGACCCGTTTCGATGTCAAAACGTCTGCCGGTAAATAAAAATGGGTTCGTATGGTTCGGATCCGAAGCCGCCACCTGGCCATAGACCGAGTACTCGTAGGTCTGGACGGTATCGCCATCCGAATCAGACAGGGCCACCACGCTGCCCAGACCATCGAAGTGATAGTAATAGGCCGCGTTACTATCGGCCACCTCAATCATACAGACCGGCTGGTCAACGCCCGGGCCATAGATGTATGGATTCGACAGGCTCACCACAAGCTTTTTGATGCGTCTGCCGGATGGGTCATATTTGTAGGTAATCTTGTCCCAGTTATTTGGGTCTGCCGTTAGGCATCCTGTGGACTGTGGCGGGCTTGGGCCAGTCCATTGCACGAAATCCACCCAGCCGCAGTCCTGGCCTGCTACGCCGCTCAGCTATTACAAACCAGGTTCAAAACTGCCGATTCAGGTGGCTCAATAATGCTGAGCATTTTGATATATCGACAATGGGAAAATATTACCTTGCTATCTGTTCCTAAGACCCGGTTTCTGCAAACAAGCTTTTGAACGGCATTTTGGCAAGAACGTCTGAAGACCGACACCAAGCTGACACTGTAAGCTGTTTTTTCCCGGATTTTTCGACAAACGGATTGACAACAGGCGTTAGAAATTGTTACTTTGACAAAGCTTACAAGTTGTTGGCGGCGTAGCTCAGTTGGTTAGAGCATGGGATTCATAAGCCCAGGGTCGTCGGTTCGAGTCCGACCGCCGCTACTGCCCGATTTGTAGGGAAACTACAAATCGGGAAATCCGAAGTACGAAATCCGAAATTCGAAACAAGCTCGAATGACCAAAATTCAAAACGAGCTGGGTTTTGAAAATTTGAGCATTTGGATTTTGTATTTGTTTCGGATTTCGAGTTTAGAATTTTTCAAACCAAACTGGTTTTGGTTTGAATTCTGCCCCCATCGTCTAGCGGCCTAGGATACCGGGTTCTCATCCCGGCGACAGGGGTTCGATTCCCCTTGGGGGTATTATCTTTGTTTGTATTGAATTTTCTTGTCACTCATGACTTTTTCTCATAAAAGTGCGGGTACCGTGGTGGGTCCGATATGTTGTTGCGAAACTTAGGGATATAATGAAAAGGTCCAAATACAGAAACGCTATGTACTATTTATTTCAGAAGTACGTCGCCTCAGATGAGTGGAAGAAGTGTCGTGATATGGTCAGAGAAAACGCAAAAGGAGTCTGCAAGAAATGCGGCGAGTTCATTGGTGATGCTGGCGTCGCTCATCACCGGTCCTATGATCATTGGGGAAAAGGGAACTTCGAAGAGGCAAACTCATGCCTGTACCTGTGTAAGAAGTGCCACGGCACGATCCCTCATGATAACGTGCCTTTCTTCGCGAAACGGAGCTATGATCCAGTCCATCTAGAGTTGAGTGATATAGAAGACCTTCGAGAAGTCCTAAACCATTTATACGACAAGTAGAAGACCGGCCGGAAGAATTCCGTCGCATATCTGCTGAAATAATACAGGAAATTTGTAAGTGACGAATATGTCTGCTGACGTGACTCAAAGAGACAAACGCCTGATGGAAATAGCCGTTGAGGCGGCTAAGATCGCCGCGGAGAATGGCGATGTGCCGATTGGAGCGGTTATTGTTTATAAAGACCAAATCATCGGCAAAGCATACAACCAGAAAGAGCAGCTAAAAGACCCCACAGCCCATGCGGAAATAATTGCTCTGACCCAGGCGGCGGCATATCTTAATAGCTGGCGATTGAATGGCTGCACAATGTACGTTACACTCGAGCCGTGCACTATGTGCGCCGGTGCGCTTGTTCTGGCACGAATAGATAGGCTCGTTTTCGGCTGTCACGACCCTAAAGCTGGCGCCTGCGGCAGTCTGTATGACATCGTGCGGGATGAGAGATTAAATCACAGGCTTGAGGTAACTCCCGGCGTGTTGGTGGATGAATGTAGCAGAATGCTGCAGGAATTCTTCCGGCATCGCCGAATCGAAAATACAAAGCAATGATGGGACAGGCAAGTCACCCGCTTGGCTCGAAGCCCATGCGATAGCTCAAGACCAAGATAGCAACGCCAAAGGCAATATTGATTGGTCCTTCTGCAAGGCTCCAATAGAGGGGCAGACCTTCGCGCAAATCAACAGCAAAAAGAATTGCGCCAAAAATAATTGTTGCTGCACCGATATAGCGGATTAGCGGGCGGTAACGGTGCAGATGAAATGAGACGCACCACAATAGGCCGCCGAAGAATGCGTAGAACGCCGATGTTGAGCGGGCGAGGTACCCAACGATAGGCTCTTTAGGCAGATTACCCAGCCCCAGCCATTGATGGATTGCGTTCATCCAGGAATAAGGCATAGTAACAGCAACGAGGGCGAGAAGCGCCGCCGTGCCGATTATTCGCAGAAACAACTTGAATAAACGCTCTTGCTTTGTCATCTTCAACAAGTCTCTGGGGGCTGGATGTCTTGAATCACAAACCCAGACGCATTTTGTGAAATTCTCTGTGGTAGATCAAGCTATTAAGGTCAGCGTATTCCAGCAAGGTCGATGAGAAAAGCATAGATAAAAGCCGTCTCACGATATTTTTTATAGCGTCCGGATACACCCCCATGTCCAGCGGCCTCTACATAGGTCCGCAATAAAACCAGATTATTATCTGATTTTGTTGCACGCATCTTAGCTACCCACTTAGCCGGCTCCCAGTACTGTACTTGCGAGTCTTGAAAAGCTGTAATTGCCAGAATATTAGGATAGTCCTTCTTCTCAACATTGTCATAAGGTGAATACGAAAGAATATAGTCGTAATATTCTTTATTATTAGGATTACCCCACTCGTCATATTCATTTGTAGTCAGTGGAATACTTTCATCAAGCATCGTAGTAAGTACATCGACCCAAGGTACATTTGCGACTGCACCCTTGAACAGGTCAGGCCGCATGTTCACAACTGCTCCTATAAGCAATCCTCCTGCACTGCCGCCAGCAACAAAGAGTTTTTGCGGGCAAGTATATCCTTCCTTGATTAGATGCTCGGCACAATTTATGAAGTCTGTAAAAGTGTTCTTTTTCTTTAATAGCCTCCCATCCTCATACCATTGTCGGCCCAATTCCTGTCCACCCCGTATATGGGCAATTGCAAAAACAAAACCACGATCTAACAGACTAATAACAAAGGGGTCAAATCCAGCATCATAACTAGCACCATAAGAACCATACCCGTCAAGTAAAAGTGGGCTGGTGCCATCTTTCTTGATTTCCTTGCGATAGACAATCGATATGGGAATCTTAACCTCATCTTTTGCCAGAGCATAACGACGTTCGATTCTGTAATTATTAGGGTCGAAGCCACCTAAGACCTCCTGTCGTTTTAGGAGAGTCTTTTCTTGCGTGAACATATTGTAGTCATATACGGAGTCAGGCGTCGTAAATGAACTGTACGTATATCTGAGAATAGGAGTATTGAAATCAAGGTTGTCCTTGGTATATGCAAAATATGCAGGCTCACCAAAGTCCAGGTAGTGCTCTTTTCTTTCATTCCAAGGTTTTATTCTGATCTGCAATAGTCCATTCTTCCGTTCAATCACGACAAGATAGTCCTTGAAGATTTCCATGTCCTCCAGCAGCACATCTGCCCGATGAGGTATAAGTTCCTTCCAATGCTCTTGGCCGGTTTGATTTATTGATGTCATCATAAGTCGAAAATTCTTCGCTTGGTCATTGGTTATTATATAGAAATGGTCCTGGTAATGGTCTACATAGTATTCGTGCTCCTTCTTTCTTGGCAGGAAGATCTTAAAGTTGCCATTAGGGTCGTCAGCATCAAGGTAGCGGTATTCGGTGCTTAAGGTATGCCAGGAGACGATCATTACATATCTTTTAGACTTGGTCTTCGAAACAAAGCAATCGTAGGTATCATCAGTTTCTTCGAAGACGAGCTTGTCTTCTGCGGGATTGCTGCCCAAAATATGTCGGAAGACTTTGTGAGATCGCAAAGTAACCGTATCTTGTTTTGCATAGAAAACCGTTTTGTTATCATTTGCCCAGGCTATGTTCGTGGTGACATTAGGTATCTCATCTTTGAGAAATTCTCCTGTTACAAGATTCTTGAATCGAATTGTGTGGAATCGACGACCTACTTTAACTTCGTCGCTCGTCGCTCGTCGCTCGGGTCACGGGTCACGGGCGACGGGTCACGTATTTTATGACTTACCTCCAGTGAAGTGACGCGAATGAATTCATGCCCTTCTGCCAACTCATTGATATTGAGCATAATCTCTTCTTTATTCTCAAGCGAATTTTTCTTGCGACAATAAATCGGGTATTCTTTTCCCTCTTCCTGGCGGTCATAGTAATAATAGTCGTCTTTCTTATACGGCACAGACATATCTGTTTGTTTGATACGGCCCTTGAACTCTTCAAATAGGGTTTCCTGGAGTGCTTTTGTGTGGGCCATTACCAAATCAGTGTACTTATTTTCGGCCTTTAAATAGTTAATAACCTCTGGATTATCCCGTTCCTTCAGCCAATGATAGTTGTCAATTCTAATATGGCCGTGTTTTTCAAGTTTCTTTGGGACCCGCTTGGCAACAGGTGGCGTTATTTTGTCGGAAGCACGTTCCCCAACGGCTACCTGAACATACAGACTCAGCAATATGACCGCTAAAACAAGTGTCTTTCTTATAGTGCTCATGATGGTTGCCTCCAGAATTCAAAAATATTGTGGTACGCCAGCAATTTGAATTGGCGAGCTGAGGCCCACCTTGCTTTCTAACCGATCCGGCCATCTTCGTTGATATCGGTCCCGTGCATCTCTTCGAGCTTTTTGACTAAGGCACGCAATGTGTTCTGAGTCAATGCAAGCTGCTCCTCAAGAGATTGGACTCGGTCTTCAATTGAATCGGATTTCCGATAGTGGCCATACATTAGACCCGTTTGTACTATTTCCCAAAGTACGCCCATTTTTCTCCTCGATTCATTCTCGTCATTTCAAATCAATAACCGAAGCAGCCTTTGTAGTCGGATCAAGCGTGCTAAACTCGCTTTTGGCGGTGTTATTATGGTTGGGATTGGCGGAAAAATCAAGTATCAAAAAGCAACCCGCAAAAAGTGACAGCAACGCTGTCATTCTGAGTCCGCCGATGGCGGCGAAAAATCTCCTTTTCATTAGCCTGATCCTTCGGTTTCGCCTCAGGATGGGCCAGCAGAATTCGATTGCGGACTACCTATTTTTTGCTATATTAACCAAAACTTAAAAGTATTCGAAAATATGTATTGAAACAAAAAGGCAAAGCTCAATATCAATTCGTAAATATAAAATAGTCGATAGTAAATCGTTTTGGAGAGGTGTCAGAGTGGCTTATCGAGCGGTCTTGGAAAGGCCGTGTAGGGTTTCCCTACCGCGGGTTCGAATCCCGCCCTCTCCGTTAGATCTTCGCCTGCCTTCGTAAGTGCTTATAGAAGCGTAGGTTGTGGAAGTGCCGATCCGAAATGCGTGACTGCCTGTCCTGGAACTGTCCTACTTTCTGCTCTTTCAGCCTCGAAGCTCATGCTGTTCATTACAGTCTGTGCTGTCTGTCATTCATGGTTAAGTACATGTCCAGAATGGCACTGGAAGAATGGCCCATCCATTCAAGGACATACTTGTAGGACAGAGCCTGTTGGGCACAGTAACTTGCAAAGAAATGCCTGAAGGTATGCAACTTATACTGCTGGGGGTTTTCAAAGCCACATTGCCTGCACACATTCGTTGACGTTTGGAAAATTCACAGTAAATTCTATGTTAGGGTGTAGGAGGTAGGGGTCATGAGGACGGTCATTGAACTCGGCTTTTTGAGTGGTAAAGATCTGTCAATTTTTGCACGACTAATCAACAACCGCCGTTGCCTGCCTGTCTATCGCGGTGGGTTTTGGGGTTGCTATGAGTGTCCATTTGAGTCTACAGATCTGGGAATCATAGCGGCACATATTATACACGTCCACAAACCTGCTCCTCTGAGTGACAAAGAAGAGCTATATGAAGACTACTTTGAGATCTGACACTGATGTGAGGCACGCAAAAAGCAGTTTATTTTTGCTGCAATCTTCACTTTCTGGCTGTCTTTGTGGTGGGGTAAAGTAGTATTGTCTTTGTACAATATGTCACTCATTTTGTGTTGCGATGTTCCCTTAAAGATATTGAAAGTCGGGTTCGGCAAAAGCACAGTTGTTTCTACAGAAAAGCCTCAAGACCAATAACATCAAAATGTGTTTTAGCTTTTTTATCTCGGCGAAGAACAAAATAAAGTGATGCTAAATTATGGTGAATATAACTATCGAAATCGCGGTTATGCTTGTGCCCGTAACAAGGGTTCCCGCAAAGCGGGGTCCCAAGTATATTCTCATAAATCTTTATAGCATCCTGGAACCTGCCTTCGTATATGGCTTCTTCAGCCCGACGTATCGCCTTTGTCGGATGTTTTTTCTTCTTTCCATAAGGCCACTGGCCTTTTTGAACAAATAGCTTCGGATCAAAAGTTGTTGTGGCTTGCGGCTGCCATGTAGGATTATCGTCAGAAAATCCGGGCATAAACGGCCGTGCAACATCCTTCCAATCAATACCTTTGCCGAGGGACCCCACTCCGCGGGAGCCCAAATGTCCTCTGTCGAACAAAGTTACAATGAGTTTTCCAACAAGCCTTTCTATTAAATCTGCTTTTTCCTTACATTCCGTTAACAGCTTCTCCTGAAGAGATTGTAATTTTTCTTTTGTATCCTGATTAGCCTCGTTCTGGTGAAAATAATACATAAAATAGTTTACAGTTTGAAAATCTGGAATTTCTATTGGCTTCCGTGGCACAGCCATCTTGGCCGTGTTTTCACGGGCTGGAAGCCCGTGCCACTGCGGGGTCCCTCCAGACTCTGATGCAAGAAAGGTGTGCCTATCATAACACTGTCGATAAACTCTCTCTTCGCTACAGCAATTTTCGATAAGTCTTACCAGGTCAACTACAATGCTATCTAAAAATTGGCATCTTGTCAGATTATAGCGATGTGCAGCTTCTTCCCAATCTACAATGGTCAAGGAATTATCAAAGAAAAGGGTATTGTTAAAATGTACTTCATGATGGACTAACCCCATATCATGGTTTTTGCGCATTTCCGCAATTATTTGGGCATGATGTCGGCGCATCCATAAGAGCGCCGCTTGAAATGCCTTCCACTTCTCTTGTTCTGAAGTAGCAACCGAAATTTTATCTAACATATCAGAAAATCTGACGTCTAATTCATCTGCAAACCTTGAATCCTCAGGATGCTCTACGCCCCAAATAGAAAAAGCTATCGGCTCACCTTTATATAGAAGCTCAGCGTCCTGGTATATCCCCATACCAATAGGTACCATTACTGCTCGAGCCTGTGAGAACGCATATTGTGAAAGGACAACTTCGTTTATTACACTGCGGAACCTTTTCGCTCTATAGGGTTCCCCCACATCATACCTGAAGAATTCAGTTGTCCCATCAGGATTTGTGTTTGGAATTAAATATGGAATATTACCGTCGCCGAGCATACGGATATGGCGGATTTCACCCTTTTTAATCCGTAAAATCCTATCGGTTATGCCTTTAATCTTAATAGAGCGAACCCAGCGGTTATTTACCTTAAAGTAATCTTTGGGATCTAATTTGATTATGGCGCTCGTTAATTTAGAAATATCACCAAAATGTTTCAGGTAAATAACTCCACGAATCTTTTCAAGATACCTGCTTGGAAGTTTATTTTCTATCTGAACAAAAAGCCCCCAATACGGAGAAACAATTCCTGCGTTTTTACTTTGTGCTTTAAAACCTCTTAAACTTCTGATGCATGATTTGATTTCCTTCAGAGTCATTAAAGATGTGACATTTCTTAATACTTTCAGATTGCCAATGCGTGAACTTACCACTTTATATGATTCTCCGCCTTTATCGCAAGCAACTTGTGGCATAAAGTATTGGCTCAAACTTTGCCAGCTCTTTTATTGGAACTGCCCCCCATGTAGTATTTAAATGTCCGAGCATATTGCTGTTGTTTAAACTTCGAGAATATGCAATCAGTGCCTTAGTAGCTTCTAATTTACGCCAGCTCGCTGGCCACACCCGAAAGCCTTTTTCCAGAAACATAGGTATCGACGCATAAGTATCCCGAGTCTCGTAGTGCCAATCGCAGATTATTATATCCTTAGGGATTAGGTCAATTGCTCCAGCGGTATCATTAGCACTGCTTTCCCACTTACCGTAATCTATTTTACGGGCATCGATCAAGCGGTCACCCCACATGAGCATCTCAAGCTTATGTTTCTTAACCAAGTGCTTGTGGTAGTCGTTGACAGCTCTGGCAAAAAGTTCGGCTTTATCCTTGCCTCTGCAACGGGGGCAGGCGTCTTCACCTATAAGAAAAACCTCATCCATTCCGACATGAAGGGCGTCAGCTTCAAAGACGGCTGTCAGTTCATCCATAAGGCTGAATACCACAGGATTGACCTCAGGATTCAGTGGACACCAGCTTCGACAATAGATTCCTTCATTACCGAGGTACTGGCCGAGGGTCTCATCAAATTGAGGATACTTGGCTAATAAAGGAAAAGTGTGTTTACGCCATGACTGATGCCCTAAACATTGAAATTGTGGAATAAGGCGAATATTATGCTCTCTGCACTGGGCAACCAGCCTTTTGATTTGTTCTTTTTTGCTGGGATTGCTCGCTTGTAACTCTGGATGAGATTGATATTCATATCCGTAATTGACCTCTGCTATAATTACATTAATACCAAGCTTTGCCAGCTCGCCTACGACTTCAGTTAGTTGCTCGGTTTTGTCGCCAGTTGTCATAACGATATGGACACCTCGCCAGGCCTGAGATGGTTTTTTAGAGGGTCTGGACGACGCAAGTAGAACTGGGAAGAAACATGTTAGAAGTATGCAAAATAGAAATTTTCTCATCGTGAAATTTACTAACTTATACAATCTATAGTGGCACGGCCATCCCTTCGACTTGGGTTCCCGCGAAGCGGGGTCCCTTGCTCAGAGCTTGCCCTGAGCCTGTCGAAGGGGCAGGCTTGGCCGAGTTTTCACGGGCTGGAAGCCCGTGCCACTGCTGGATTATAACCTCTGAATATGTCGATGGAAAGACGAAAAATCAGAGCCGCCCTTAAATACGTGGACCGTTGCCCGTGACTGGTGACCCGAGCGACGAGCGACGAATCAGGCTGTTAGCGGTTCTCAAACGGGTTTTGACAGCAATCCTACTCAGTAGGGTGGGGCTTGCCCCACCACTTTGTTATTGGTGGGCCTGCCCAATTTGCGATTGCCGATTTCCGATTGCCAATTGAAAATCGAAAATTGAAAATCGAAAATCTCAAAAGGGCCGGCTAAATCCTTACAAAGATGCTGCTCAGCAAGCTGCAGCCCAAAAGGTCGGGGGGACAGAGAAGGTTATTGGCGTGGACATAACACCTGAAATGATTGAAAAAGCGCAAGATATCGCTAAAAAGGGCAAATACAAATACGAGCCGCGCAACCGCAACCGTTAAACGGTCCGGGTATCGTCGATCGGTTGCGCGACTCGTCAACAGGCGTTTCTACGGCTTGTTAGAAGTTTCTTGCTTTGTTTTTATCTGGTGATAGAAGAACTGAGTTTTTGCTTGAAGCGGGGTAGATAATTTGATATAAATAAAAGAACTTTTTGATTTTCAATTTTCAATTTACAATTTTCGATTTACAATCGACAATCGAAAATCGGAAATCGACAACTAATCCAGGTCCTTTACATGGCGAGGGTTCCCGCAAAGCGGGGTCCCGATTGATAGCTGATTTGGGCCCTTGAAGGAAGGAGGTAGAGTAAAGTCTTAAAAAGGTGTATTGATTTAGCATGGAAGTTGCTGCGAGGAGTGAGTTTTTATCGGTTGTTTTGTTGATGTTTTGGTGCATGGCCAAAGCACAAAAAGTTTCATTTTAACCTTTTTTGCTTGTCCCTTCGATAAGCTCATGGCGGGCTCTGAGCAAAGCCTGCCCTGAGCAGAGTCGAAGGAAAGGAGGATTACTATGTGTAAAAAACTGACTTATCTAATTTCTTTTGTTTTGGTGCTTGGTTTGGCTGTAGGCTTCGCCAGTGCTCAGTCGGTGAAGATTAACTTCCAGCTACGAGGTGCTCCGGTGCCAGAAGGGTATTTGCCCGATTATGGCGAAGTCTTCGCTGACCGTGGCAACGGCTTTAGCTACGGCTGGGACCTGGATGCAACGGGCAGCTCACGTGACCGCAACAACGCTAATGCACCCGACCAGCGTTATGACACTCTGATCCATCTCCAATTAAGCGGCACCCCCGCAAAGACGTGGGAGATCGCCCTCTCTAACGGTATTTATGACCTGTTTATCGTCTGCGGTGATCCATCGAATGCTGACTCGATCAATACCCTTGACGTAGAAGGGACAATCGTAACTGATCCGGACGGGCCGGATACATATGATGAGTACATCTTGACGGTTACTCTGAAGGATGGACGTTTGACAATCAAACAGGCACCTGACCCTCGCGTAACGTACGCCAAGATCTGCTTCGTGGACATTACTCTTGCTATTCCGCCGGGAGCTGCTCGTAACCCCAGTCCGGCTAATGAGGCAACAGATGTGCCACGAGATGTGACCCTTAGTTGGACGCCAGGAGAGTTTGCACCGCCGGTCAACGGACACAAGGTCTTGCTCAGTGAAAACTTCGCCGACGTAAACAACGGCATCGGTGGTATCACCCAGGATGCCAACACATTTACTCCGCCCCAACGCCTTGATTTTGGCAAGACTTATTACTGGCGAGTCGATGAGGTCAATGGCCCGCCAGATTTTACAGTGTACCAAGGCGATGTCTGGAGCTTTACGGTCGAGCCGTTCGCTTATCCGATAGCCGGCACATCTATAACTGCCACAGCCTCCAGCCAGTTCAACGCAAACACAAAGCCTGAAAATACCATCAACGGCTCTGGGCTGGGTGCTAATGACCTGCACTCAATTGCAGAAACAACCGTATGGCTTAGCAGTATGACCGGGACGCAGCCAACCTGGATACAGTATGAGTTCGACAGGGTTTATAAACTGCACCAGATGTGGGTCTGGAACTACAATACCTCTATTGAACCTGTTGTCGGTTTCGGGATAAAGGACGCTACCATTGAGTATTCAACCAATGGGACTGATTGGGCAGTACTGGCTGGTGTGCCACAATTTGCCCGGGCACCCGGTGCGGCTGGTTATGCACACAATACTACCATTGATCTTACTGACGTGGTGGCTAAGTACATCAAGATCACCGCTAACAGCAACTGGGGTGGCATCCTGCCACAGTACGGTCTCAGTGAGGTTCGCTTCTTCTACATACCTGTCGTTGCAAGAGAGCCTAACCCAGCCTCCGGCGCAACAGATGTGCCTATAGGAACGATAGGCGAGCCGATTGATGAAATTGTTAGTTGGCGAACAGGAAGAGAGGCAGCCAAGCACAATGTGTACTTTAGTGACAGCAACCAGGCCGTGATAGATGGCACTGCCTCTGTTACTACCGTCAGCCAGGCCAGATATGGCCCCTTATCGCTCGATTTAGGCAAGACATATTACTGGCGTGTCGATGAGGTCAACGAGGCCGAGACTCCCCCCACCTGGCAGGGCGATGTCTGGGACTTTACCACCCAGCAGTATTTTGTCGTGGATGACTTTGAGGACTACAACGACTTTCAGCCTGACCGGATATTCGACACATGGATAGACGGCTGGGGCGTTCCTGCAAACGGCTCGCAGGTAGGTTACGCTATGCCTCCTTTTGCTGAGCGGGCCATCGTTCACAGTGGCAAGCAATCGATGCCGTTTGATTACAACAACACCGCTGGCGTAGCATATTCGGAGGCGGAACGCACTTTTGCCAGCCCGCAGGATTGGACTGTCAGAGGCGCTAAGACATTGACTTTGTGGTTCAAAGGTAATCCTGTAGCCTTCTTAGAATCACCTCCTGGCACTTTCACGATGGGCGCTGATGGCGTAGATATCTGGGGTACTGCTGACGAATTCCGCTTCGCCTACAAGCAACTGTCCGGTGATGGCTCAATCACAGCAACGGTCAACAGCGTCCTTTGGGTCCCCGGCTCCAGTGACTGGACCAAGGCTGGCGTGATGATCCGTCAGACGCTGGATGCTGGCGCAAAGAATGCGTTTGTAGCAATCACTACCGGCGCGGGCAATGGCGCAACTTTTCAGTGGCGTCCTACTGCAGGTGGTAGCTCCAGCTCATCGCGTACACTTACTGGCATATCGCCGCCTGCTGCTGTCAAGCTTGTGCGTCAAGGTAACGTGTTCACCGGCTATGTCTTCCTGAACGGCCAGTGGCAGCAGGAGGGTACGTCGGCTACGGTTGC
>Ga0315312_1001934_pt1 | contig 15116 bp, 12 predicted proteins | sample TDP7_MG_FD_203629 | JGI IMG/M metagenome (GOLD analysis project Ga0315312, IMG submission 203629) | Freshwater sediment microbial communities from Lake Towuti, South Sulawesi, Indonesia - TDP7 | ecosystem: Environmental > Aquatic > Freshwater > Lake > Sediment | place: Indonesia: South Sulawesi... | reverse complement strand
CCGGGGACATCCACATCGTGTGACAGCGCAGATAAATAGTCCTGCCCCCTACGAGTCTTCTCGTCTGGACGAAGGCGATCTGAGCCAGGCCCGAGAGCACCCCGAAACATATTACAAAGTACAGCATGTCCCACGGCCGAAAACGGGCCTGGGGGCTGTCGATTTTTTGCTTGTTCTGCTTCATTGTTGGTATCAATTCAAACTTGACACAGCATTCCCGCCATCGTCCATAGTTCGCTTGTCCCGCTCCATCAGGACAGCCCGCCACCGCCCCCGCGTCTTCCTGTCGGAAGACAGGAGCGGGGGCCAGCGCCAGAGCACAATTTCAGCGACGTTTCGGCGTCCCATTATTATCGCCCTACAACAGGGCGAGTCTCTGCGATAAGGAACACGCTTGCGTTGTCACCTTCGTACGCCAGATCCATGCGTTGATCGTGCCGCAGCCGACAACGAACCGAAGGATCGCGGGCGACAATGTACACGGACCGAGCCGGCACATCCTCGAGGACTTGGGCCAGTTGACGTGGTTCTACAGATGCGCTGTCTGCTGATAATAATGCCGCTGCGGTCGTGCGCCTTTGTTCGACTTTTGGGCGGGCATGCCCGCCGACTTCTACCGGCATAACGGCGTTGACGTCCCAACCGTCGACGATAGAAAACACGCGTGGGTCAGCCTGCATCAACCGTTCCCTTCGCCAGTTTAGCCCGACATACAAGGAGCGCCGGCCAAACGTCGGGATTGTCAACTGTGTGTCCAGGAACACAGCATTCACAGGGGTGCTTTTCGCGATCCAGGCGTAAAGTGTGTCCTCCGCGGTGTCTGCGTGTCGTAAGAACGCTCCGTCTGCCCAGGTCGGATCAATTGCAGGCCAGCCGGTTCGGACAATGGTAGCATGGCGCCAGGTCAGTGCCACAGACAGCATGAAGATGAACACGATGGCCGCTGTCTTGCGCGAGCGGTAGAAGGCTTCTATCGCGATGGCGGTGATTAAGGCCCAGGGCAGTAATGCGTGACTGAGGAACTTGTATTGATTGTTGACCGGAGCGAGCACGATGATCGATAACAGGCACGGAATGCTAAACCACACTAGTAGAACGACCGCCACGCTCACGTGCTTGCGGAATTCGGCGACCATGCTGTCTCGGTAGATGACCGAAAGGGTTGCGGCCGGCGCAAGCGCCAGCAGAGCGACTTCTAGAGACCGAAGTACCGAGCCGACGCCTGCCAGGCTCAAACTGCCCTCGGATGACCGCTCCGAAACGATGGACAGGATGTAGGGCATACACGCTGCTGATGACAGGGCAACGGCGATGAGCGCATAGAATCCACCTTTGCGCGCGTTCTTGTTCGGCGAGGCCAGCATTACCGCCGCAGAGGCCCCGACGCACATACACACCAGGAGCCAACTGAACATATAAAACAACATGGCCGCGGCCGTCGCGACGCAGAGTAATGCCCCCGCTCCTATCTTCCGACAGGAAGACGCGGGGGGCCGGCGTCGAGACGGACTGCAGAAGAGCCGTAGGGAAGCATAAAGGGCTATGGCGAAGCACAAATAGCCAATCTGGTTCGAGTTGGCTTGGTGGAATTTGGAATAAGGCAGGTGCCTTACTTCGCGCGGTATTCCTATGAGTTCTAATGCGCCCACAACGGGGCCATCAATGAATGGCCCGCCGATCAGAGCCAGCACGACAGCCAGAATGCAGAACGTCCGCTCGGCACGGATCAGCACTGCCGTCCGGTAGATAACGAAGATCGTAGCGGACAACGCCAGTAAGTTGACCAGCGCAAAACAGGTGCCCGGAGTGATGGCGACCCGGAGCAGACACTGCGCCAAGAGACCGTTAAGCAGATATGGGTAACGCAGGGGCTCCCCGGCGAATAGGGGATCCTCGGGAGGAAGTCCTTGTTCCATGATCGCATACACATAGCTCGCGTGCATGAAACCGTGAAAGCCTGCCTCCCGGTGACCATCATACATAAAGGTAAACGCTGTCAGCACGACGAATACCGCCGCCAATACCCACCACCTTGCCTGCGCCTTCAGAATAAGGACAATTGCAGTCGTGACGGCGGCTGCTAGGCCGCAATTGATGACTAGTTGGATCAGGTTCGCCTTGATGTCAGGGGTATAGATCATAACAGAATTTAACAGGCTGCGCGTGGGGGGCAGAAGCTCAGTTAATCTTCGACTACGTACTTGTCAAACTCGACTCGGCACTCCCACCATCGCTCATGGTTTAGCTGTCTCGCGCCCCAAAACGAGGCTCGGCGTTAGCAGTTACTTGTTCGCCTTTCTGCACTTAGATAGCTCCTTCTTCGGCCCCCGCGTCTTCCTGTCGGAAGATAGGAGCGGGGGCTCAAATATACCCCAGTCCTCGCAGCCGGTCGCGTATGATCGCCTCCTGATCCTGCGACAACTCCTCGGGTGGCCCCGATGCACCGGAGACCCACGAGCGTCCCCGCATCGAGTCGGGCACATCGTAGCCGGCTAGATCCAGCAACGTCGGAGACATGTCCAGCAAATGAACGCCTTCAATCTCTCCGGCCAATGAACAGTTCGGCGCCGCCATGACGAACGCGCCAAACTGGGCGGGATTGCAGTCGTCGGGCCCAGTATCATTCTCTTGGACGTGAATAGTCGGATACCCCACGCCGCCGACGGCCCTCCAGTAGAGCCCGCCGAAATGGACTATCAGGTCCGGCGGAATCCCGCGGATATCGCGGTATATCTCCTCCGGTTTGAATACGAGCGTGCCTAGCAGCTTGCCGTCCGGCCCCTTTGTTTCCTTGAACCGCGCTTTAATTTCGTCGCGCACTTTGGGACAGTCCTGCGGCTCGATCGTGCCGTTTGGCTCACGGCCCTTGACGTTGAGGAACAAAGGTGCGTAGTACCCCCCCTCACTCCAGCAAGTGGTCCCCTGCCAGTTCACGTAAAGTTCTGCCGGTGGCGTGACCTTCTCGGGGTAGTGGTTCAAGACAAGCAGCCCTTCCCGGACCAACCATTCGTTGACGCAGAATCCCCCATCCAGGCGCTGGGCCCCATGTTCGGATGCTACCAGTACGACGGTATCTTTATCGATTAGTTCCAGCAGTGAGCCGATTTCCTCATCAAGATATCGGTAATACTGTCGAATGGTGTTTTGATGGGGATCGCCGCATTCGTGCAGAATGTGCTGCGGATCGTGGGCTTTCCAGAACCCGTGGTGCATGCGGTCCGGGCCGATCTCCACAAACTGGAAGAAGTCCCACTTGCACTCCTGCATCAGGTGGCGAACAACCTGAAAGTGCTTCCGGGTCATCTGGTAGATCTGATCTTTCAGCCAATCCTTGTCGTCCAACAGCAATGCCGCACCAATTGTCGTACGGCGAGAGATATTACTTTCTGAGGGTTTGTTTACAACATATGGATCCAATTGGTGCGGCACCACGTCCACGGGGTACTTCCCAACAAGCCGTCGAATCTCTTCGCTCATTTCGGGCGGGTGTGTGAAAACCGTCTCGGTGGTGTCCGGGGTCATGAAACAGCCGACACTCACGCCGTTAATCTTGCGGGGGGGATAACCGGGCGGAACGCCGACCAGCACGGACCGCTTACCCTCGCGGGCGATCTGATCCCAGATCGCTGGCTCTCGGATCGCTTCAGAGTTGTTGACGATATTCATCGCACCATAGGTGTGATCAATGCGGTTGCGAAAGCCGTAAACACCGAGTGAGCCGGGATCCTGGCTGGTGGCCATGCACATCCAGGCCGGAACGGCGATCGGCGGGATGATGCTTTCGAGTCGACCATAGCATCCCATTTCCATCAGGTGGCGGATATTGACCAGAGACTCATCGCCGAACAGCAGTTCCGGGGTAGCACCGTCCAGTCCAATTACTAAGATCTTCATGGCAGCAGGTCTCGACCTTTCATTTGTTCTGGCGCCGGAACGCCTAATGCGGCGAGGATTGTCGGTGCGAGGTCTTCCATGTTCGGCTGGCTATCGTTAAACCGGCGATTCATCAGCAAGACGCCTGGCACCAGGTCGGGGTCCATGATGTGATCGCCGCTCCACGCTCTGATGTTGTCCTCAAACAGGCAGTTCCCTGATCCGCCCAGTGGCGTTGCCCAAGACGCTCGGTACCCGGACTCGAAACCGACGATCAGGTCTGGCGCCTCGTCGAGGAAGGGCCCTTCGTATACTTGCTCTCGTCGCACCACCCGACGGACCGCTCGACAGCCCAGTTCAGCGTCCTGGAGCCCGGTCAGCCCTTGGACGATCGCGGTTGAGATCGCATCGGCCTCGTCTCCATCGAGTATGCCGTTGGCCTCACGTCCCCGCCGATTGAGGTAGATACTGCCGAAGCCGAGGGCATAGGCCTTCGTCCGGTCCCAGTCGACATTCTGCCCCCGCGTCTTCCTGTCGGAAGACAGGAGCGGGGGCTCCTCGTTCGGCCCGGAGCTGCCTTTGAAGGCGAGCAGTCTCTGTTCGAACAGCCACGTGTTCAGGTGCATGCCCCTCCGGAAGCTGCCGAATCCATGATCACTGAGTACAATCAGAAGCGTCCGCTCATTTGCGCGTTGAGCGACACGCCCGACGATCGCATCGCAATCGCGGTAGTGCTGCTCGATAGCCCGACGAAAGTCGCCCCCGCGTCTTCCTGTCGGAAGACAGGAGCGGGGGGCGCTTCTGTTGGCCGGATGATCCTGTTCACGGAATCGCCAGAACATGTGCTGGATCCGATCCGGCGTGTCGAAGAGGCAATATAGCAGCCCTTTGTCCAAGCGGTCGATCTCAAGTGAGAGCATGTCCTCGCGTTCGCGGAGCACCTGTGTGCATTGGTCAAGGTAGGCCGACTCGTCGATGCGCTCGTTGTTCAAAGCGGTATGCTCCTCGGCCATTCCCGTCGTATAGAAAGTGCCAATCGTTTCCTGTAATTGGCGTGCATAATCGTGCGGCGAACTGATTGGGAATAGAGGCTTGCGGGGGTCGAAGTTCACCGGCGAGGCATAGATCTCGACCTGCGGCTCCAGCCGACACAGATAGAACCTCACGCAGCCGTACACGGATGTGAGAAGCCCTGCCTTGAAGCAAACATGCAGCCACTCGCTCCACCGGCCACACTCAACCGTGACCTCCCGCGGCTCACCCTGGCTTCGAATCGTGACACGCCCCAAAGAGTGGTCTACCTCTACGTCAATGGGAAACCGGATGTCTTGGCGTGTTCTGGGATTTCGTGGTCCAATAACGTAGGTCTGGAAGCGGCCGTTGGAGCCGGACAGTCGCACCACGTTCTCGTCTTCACGTGCTGTCACATCGTCGGCCTGGGTATAGAATGTTCCAGTTCCCAGCCCGCCTCGCAGGTCCGGCACGCCCATCCCGGAGAGCATCCGTCCAGAGGTCCGGTCCGGCGGGTAGGTGCACGGGCAGCGCAGCACTATCGATGGAACGCCTGCGCCGGAAAGGACGCACCAAAGCGGCGTGCCGCCACGCAGATTCACTGCTTTGGGCTGGACAAACGGATTCTTCTGCTCGTAACGGTTCAATGCCAGATTCGGCAAGTACGTCTGGGGATCACGCCGAATGAAATCGAAGATCCCGTGTCCGCCAGGATTTGTTCCAGTGGCAAAGGTCGACCAGGCCGTAGGAGTCTGTGCCGGCCAGGTTGTGCCAAGCTTGGCGTAGCCACCCTGCCTTCTCAACTGTGCCAAGTTGGGCAGGGCCCCGGCGTCGAGCATCGGCTCGACGATGGTCGGTTCCAGACCGTCAAGACCGATCACAATGATCCGGTTGATTCGTTTGGTCATTCCGTTGCGTCTCCGCCCCGCACCAATTGAGGTCACGCCGGAGGGTTCCTCTCCGGTTAAGGATTCGACCCATGTTGGCGGACAATTGGTGCGGGGTCAGCCTTGTTCTGGAGTACCGTGCCGTCAGACTTGGGCTTGTTTGCCTTCGGATTGATCGGCACAGCCGTCTTGGCGTCTGCCTTTTTCTGCTTACGGCAGAAGATCGCGCCAAACATTCGACGGATCAACTGGAAAATGTATCTCCAGAACATCAGCACCAAACCCATGGCTGCCGCGAGCACCGAGGCCAGCGGAAGCATTGTTTCCGGACCGATATACGCCAACAGCATAATCATAGTGTTGCTCATGCTTGACTCTCCTGATTACGGTTGTACCCCGGTTATTCTGTCGCGGCCAGATGGAGCCTGCGAAGGAACACCACACTGTAACCGGGATTCCCATGTGCCCTCAATTTGACTCCATTCTTCCATGACAACTTTCCCTATGATACACAACATCTCTTGAAAACAAAGGTTCTCCGACCACTTTCACCAAATGCCGCACCAATTGTGGTCACGCTGGTGGTTTATTGCCTCGCTAAGGATAAGACCCGCGATGGCGGACAATTGGTGCGGCATCTTCTCAAAACGGTCTTACCAACTATCCTGCCCCGCGCGCGGCGCAGCGGGGATGGTTCTCCGAAAGATTCCCAGAAACGCAGGGTCCAACGCGGCAATGGCCAAACCGAAAAACACGACCACGATCAAGGCCTTGGCCCACACAGACATCCAGGGCCGGGCGAAAAGTATCGCAGCAGTCACGATCGTTGCCACTGCCGGCGGCCAGACGCACCGGCCCAGCCGCACCGGTAGTACGTGCCGCTGCACGAAAACAAAGGAAAGGACTAGTGTACTCATCTCGCCCATCACCATTGCAGCGGCAACGCTTGTAAGTCCGAAACGACTGTAGAACACCACGACTAGCGCAAGCGTAATCGCAGCCCCTGTGGCGGTCGAGAGCAGTTCCAACCCTTGTCGCGAGGCGGCGATCAACGTTACGCGGAAGTGAGCGCTGACCAGAGCTGCCGAGAGCATCCAGACGAGAATCTGCAGTACGATCACCGACTGCCCATATGCGTGTCCGTAGACGAATCGAACCACGTAATGCGCCACTATGACCAGGAGTATCGATCCACACAGCGAGACCCAGGCCGATGTCCGAACTGCACGATCGAGTAAGGATCGGAGCGGCTCGATAGATTCGGTCACAGCGTGCGAGACTGAAGGCAAAAGGTTGTTGAAGTACAGCGAGACGAACACGTGCATCGCCACGATGATACGGACGGCTGCCCCGAAATGGCCGACCTGTTCGGCGTTTTCGCCCAGACCCGCTATAAAGCCCAACACGACCGTCACGAAGACGTACTTCGCCGCCCACATGAAATAGCTCAACGCGATCGGTACGGCCTGCTTGATCGCGTTCCAGGTGGGCCAAGCCGGAGCGGTAGGCGGCCAGAAACCGATCTTCAGGCGAAAGCTGACAACCGTGAAGATGGCGGCGGCCAGTACACCAGCGACCTCCGCCGCCGCAACCTTCCACATGTCCCGTGTACCTCGAACCGCTAACAGCACACTCCCTGCGAACACGCCGTACCGCACAATCTGTGAGATGCTCACATACTGCATCCATTTGCGGCCAAGAAAGACCCACTGAAACAGACAGGGCATCGGAACCATAGAAACGCCGAACAGCAACAGCAGCGATTTCACCGGCCAGGCCTGTGGGGAAAGCAACGCATAGCATACCAGCAGAAACACCGACGAGGCCATCGACCAGAACCGGATGGCGACCATGCGCTGTGTGATCTCCTTGACCTCATCGGGTCGCTGTGCGACCTCCCGGGCACCAAGAATCGCCACACCAAAATCGACCATAAACGACAAGATAAGGGCATGGGCGAAGCAGAATTCGATGACTCCGAAGCCCGCCGGCCCCAGAACCCGCGCCAGGTACGCAAACGCTACGAGCGTCAGTAGTCTGGCAACAGCCTCGCCGGCCAGGAGGACGCAATAGCTCTTTGCTAGTGATCGAGTGCTGGACATTCTCGTTATGCTCTGTTGGGATTGTGGGATTGAGTTCTCGGCGGCCTCGGCCCTGCACGATCGCTAACGTAACCGCGAACTCGTTATTCAATAAGGGGATCGTGACATTCGGGATATTCACCTTCCTGCAAAGGCTGAGGCCGGCGCCAAGCCTTGGCGCCCACCAACGCCTTTATCAGTTGCAAAGGCTGAAAGACAATGCTCGGCCACAAGAACACCTCATTGCTGCAGTAGCACTGCTTGTTTCGGATCGACCGTCGTAACTTCTGTGCCTTTTCACTTCGCCATATATCCATGAAGCCGTTCTTCCTCAGGTTCCCCAAGGGGGGATGGGATTCACAGAAACCGACGTCGCCATTGGCGTACACAACGGCGCTCAGGACGCCTGCACTACAGGGAATGACTTGCCTTTTCTCCCGTAGAGTTCGCACCTTGGCCCATTGGAGCATGGGCTCGACTATGGAGCCGTATCTACCCTCTTCTCTTGAGGACCACAGCCTTTGCGTGAATTCATGGAGTTTCTCATAGGCAACCAGGTCAGGACATTGGAGTAAGGAGTTCTTACGGTCTCCGCGGACTATGGCTATGTTATGGTGCTCTACCGCTTTACGGTTTGAATACAGATACGCCGTTAATCTTCTAATCTCTTCGATGTTCGTATCCGTCGCCGTCGACACCACGTGTATCTTCAACCTCGGATCGCCTTTCTGCAGCTCAACGAGCGCATCGTACGTCTCCATGGCCTTCTGGAAGGACCGTTCGTTGCCGCGGAACTTGTTATGAAACGCCGGCATACCGTCGAGTGAGATCTCTACCGCAAAGAGCCTCAGGGCCGACTCCTTCAGCACCTCGCCGACTCCCCTGACGACCCTGTCGGTGTAATAGGCGTTAGTAGGGACGTAGATTTGTTCCACTCGGTTGTTCTGAATGAAGAAGCGGCATATCTCGTCAAATCCTTCCCGCAGAAAGGGCTCTCCACCAGATAGGGCTAGGTTCTCAAGACGCCCCAACTGCCTTGCAAAGGAGAGGATCTCTTCTACGGTGAGGTCATCCCTGTTGTTGAGGTTTTTCCAGTAGCAGCAATGCTCACACCTAAGATTGCAAACAGAACTGATAAAGAGCACGAGAATAGGCGGGCTATGCACCTTCATGAAAGTAGTGCTCTTCGATGAGAACCTCGCATGGCGTATTATCCTTGATAAGACATTCATAGGTTAGTTATTACTTGTTCGTTTGCTTTGCCAGTTCCGCCTTATGAAGGCGAGCATCTTTTCTCGTATATCATGCAAAAAGGGTATCGTATAGACCCAGGCCAGGAGGCTTAGAAGTGGACCTGAAATGCCGTAATAGTCGTGGAATTTGTGTTTGATCAACCAGGTTTGTCTTTTCCTGGCCTCTCTTTTTGTGTGTTTCCTCATCATGGCGTTTGCATAGTGGTAGGCCTTTTTTCTTTCTTCGTAAGGGAACTCGGGGGTCTCAAAAAGTGGCTGGTTTACCCAGTGCGAGGCGTTGTTGAGATAATCCTCCGGCTGTACAACAAAGTGGTTGTTCTCTCGGACCCACTCATAGAGTTCCGTGTTAGGGAAGGGTACGAGGTTGTAGAACAGCGCCTCACATATCGGATACTCCATCGCGAGCCTTACAGAATCCTTTACGTCCTCCATCGTTTCATGGGGCGAGCCAACAAGGAAGAACAGCCCCACGTGATAATCCAGATCACAAGCCGTTTTTATGGCCCTTCTTATGGTCTCTATCTTTTCACCCTTTTTTATGTTCTTGAGAATCCTGTCGTTGCCGCCTTCGACTCCGAACGCCAAGTAATAAAAACCGACCTCTTTCATCCTCTTCAAGAGGTCATAATCTACCTTGTCAGCCCTTACACCGTTGCCGCAAGATATCCTTAGGCCTCTTAGGCCTTTTTTTTCCAGCCCGTCGCAGATCTCATAGACCCTGTCTTTATAGAAGGTAAAATTGTCGTCCGCTATAGAGAAGTCCCTGTAACCCGCCTTGTACCAGTACTCGAATTCTTCAACGACAGGCTCCGGGGCCCTGACGCGAAGAGTCTTTCCAATAGTCGACTTTACAGGACAATATATGCAACTGTAAGGACACCCCCTCGATGTAACGATATCCATGTTATTCGGGTATCTGCGCAGGTCGAATTTCTCATAGTGGGGTATTGGTATCTCATCCAGGTTCCTGATGAACTCTCTATCGCCCGTGTAGCGGATATCCCCTTCGTCGTCTCTGTAGATAAGACCTTTAACCTGGCCGGGTTCCTTGCCCTCGCATAGTTCGACGAGCGTCCGTTCACCTTCCAGGGTTATCCCAAAATCCACGGCGCTGCAGTCCTTAGGGACCTTTTCCCGCAGCGTTGACACATGCGGCCCACCGACCGCTATGGGTGTCGATGGGAAGGCATTTCTTATCCTTTCCATGACGCTATAATTGTACCTGTGCCGGAAGGTGAAGAGGCTGTAACCGATAAGGCTCGGCTGATATTCCGTTATCACTCCCTCGAGCTTGCGGATGTCACGCTCCAAAGACAGGTCAAATACCTGGTTGTCCAGCCCTGCAGCAGACAACACCTCAGAAATATAGCCCAGCCCGACCGGGAGGCCCGCATGGAAGTAATGCGAATCCGGATAGTCTGCATTGATTAGCAGGATCTTATCGAAAGACATCAGTTTGGATTTCCTCACGTTGTGTCAGATAACTCGTTCAGCATTGAGTCTTTCCAAGTGGGTCGAGCCCGGTTCCCGGCATTCGCTCCCTGCACAGGATTACTATGATTTCTTCGCAGCGTTCGTGACGGCCCATCCCGTCCGATTGCTGCTTCCGCGGCGCGGCGGTCCCGCGGTGAAGACGCGCCGCACGGACCGCGCCCATCGCTGCAGCGCCAGTGTTCGGTCGAGCTGGCCGCTTATCAGCGGCTGCAGATCCCGCCGATTCCGAAAGTAGTACATCTCAACTCGGGGCAGCAGCATCATCGGCTCATCTGAAACACGGCGATGCACAGTAGTACAAGCAGCTCGGAATGCACGTCCGACAATCGCCACAGCATCATCGCTCACCCTTCCGTAAGGGTAGGCAAATGTCTGCACCGGTTCACTGAGCCGCGAGTTGATCTCTTGTGCCGAGCCAACAATCTCCTGTTCGAGCTCCTCGGGCTCGAGAGCCGACAGGTCGGCATGGCTCAGAGTGTGTGCCCCGATCTCGATACCGTTGTCCGAGAGCTTCTCGATCTGGCTCCAGGACAGCATCGGCTGGCGGCCAAGGCCGCGCGGCGGCTGCGCCCAGTCGTTCACCCGGCCCACGTGACCGGCCACCACAAAGACGGTGGCGCCGAATCCGTATCGAACTAACACGGGCAGGGCATGCTCGTGAACATTCGCATAGCCGTCGTCGAACGTGAGCACCGCGGAGTGCTCCGGCCAGGTGGCGGTCCTGGAATGTTGGGTGAGCGCGTCGCTCAGCGACAGACCCTGGTATCCAGCGTCGGCCAAACAAGACATTTGGTCAGCGAACACCTGTGGGGATACTGACACCACCGATCCGCTGGAATCCAGCGAATGGTACGTCAGAATTGAGATACCTTGCATAACGGGTTTCTGCACTGCGCCTTGCGATTGGCGACTAGTGCTCTGTCGCAGGATATTTGAGGAGTTGTCATTGCGAGGCCTGCCTTGCAGGCCGTGGCAATCTCATTACTAAACAGCAGAGATTGCTTCGCTTCGCTCGCAATGACACCCATCATTTGATCAGCGACAAAGCACTAGTAAGATCAACGTTATGTTGTTCAATCTCATTCTTTAAGCCCGGTGCGCCAAGCACAACATACCACCCGCCGAGCGTGCTGGGCCTAGTAACTACCCATACCTTGCAGTTGGGATAACGGGCGGCCAGATCCGCGTTAACGTCTCAGTTTACGTCCTGTGCGCAAAGAAGCTCGCAACTTTCAAAGTCGATCGGATTACGAATGAACGCGGAGCGGAGCTCCCGTTCGAGCCAGCGGCTTGCCTCATAGCATACATCAAACAGCATCTGGTAGGCGTCGACAACCATTCCGGTGCCCATTTGGACCGTCACCGCGTGCCCGATTGCCGTCAGCGTGAATAAGCTCCCCACGGGATCGCTCAACGCGAACGGATACGCGGCGCTCGGATCGCCAAGCCCGCGTGTAAGCATCAAGCGCCTGGATAGGAGATCAAACACGCCACAAGAGGAAAGTGATAAAGCCTTGTATCGTGTTTCGCTACTTACGCAGCGACTGAATACGTATTGTCTGGCAGTCATTTCCCTGCGAGGATCGCTTTGAGAGAATTTCTAAATCTTTCGATCGTCAATTGCTGCTCCTGAAAACCAATGAGGTTACAAAGCTCCAGCGGATCCATCTCAACATCGTAGAGTTCTTCGGTGCCGTCACCGTTCTTGATGTAGTGATACCGGCCCTCCAGCAGCGACTTCATATCTCCTTTGGATACCGGGTACCAGTCTGGCAGGTGAGCAACGATACTGACTTCGGTATTGACTTCAGATAGCAGGGGCCACACGCCCATGTCACTTGGATCCTTCCTGCTTCGCCAGTATCGCACCAGCGACGTGCCTGGGAAGCGAGGTGTTTCTTCCAGCCCAAGAATATCCATGACCGTCGCGGGAAGATCACGCAGACTCACCGGCTGAGACACCATCACGTCGCCCGGTACGTGTGAAGGGAAGATGATCAACAGAGGCACATGTAGATTCGGCAGGTAGAGACTGTTGCCGTGGCTGAACAACCCGTGCTCACCGAATTGTTCGCCATGGTCGGATGTGATAATCACCATCGTGTTACCAAGCAAGCCTCGCCTGTCGAGTTCGTCAAAAAGCAGGCCGACGTGGTGGTCGAGGTAAGAAATGGCGCCGTCGTAGGCGTCGAGTTCCACCTGGATCTCCTTTGGAGACATCTTCCACTTGTCAACTCGCCCTGCGTCATTGTCATCATACCAGAACTTGCCGCGCGGACCACTGGGCCCAAACTTTGTGGCAAAAGGCTTTGGTGGAAGATACGGTTCATGGGCGTCAAAGTAGTTGAGAAAGGCAAAAAAGGGCTTCTCCTGCTGCTTGGAGAGCCAGCACAAGAATTCGGCATTTACTTCTGCCGCTCTCTTGCGGTTAAGACAGTCATAGTAGCCAACGAGACTGCGAAGGTTGCCGTTGTTAGTGATTCGGCGGGCCAATTGTGAACTGAGGATGATCTCTCCGGCAGAGACGCGGAAATCCTTATAGTGCGCGAAGCCACGATTGAGGCCGTAAGCGTAGCTACAGTAGGCAAGGTTTGCGACGAATCCGGCTGTAGCGTAACCGTGTGCGGCCAGTGCCTCCGCCAGGGTAGTATGGGTCCCATCGAGTGGCACTTTCCAGTCTGCGGATACCCCATGGGCGAAGCATCCGGTAAAAATACTGGCATGAGACGGAAGCGTCCAAGGGGAGGTGGCAATTGCCTTTGCAAACAGGACGCCGGTCATCGCCATCTGCTCTAAACGAGGCGTGGTCCGCCGGTTGTAACCATACACGCTCAAATTTTGGGCGCGAACCGTGTCGAGGACGATCAGCAAGACGTTCGGCGCGCCCGCTTGGGCCGCCGGTAAGTGCGCAACCGCCTGGCGCTCGGAAGACCATCGCCATACACTGACACCAACACACAGCAAGACCACTAGCAACACTATCCAGGTTACAGTGCGCCGAACCAAGCGGTAGAACCAGTCTGGATGGCGCGCGACGAATCGCGCCGCCTGCACAGCGAGGCCCGTGGCCAGCAGAAGCTTCGCGTAGAAGTACAACGGGTAGTACATGAATAGCAGACTAAGAAAGGAAAGAAACGCAAGAAGAAAAACGACGCTGCGGAGTGAGACACGCCTCGGCCAGCGCCAAGCCATCACGTAAAGGATAACTCCCGGGACGGCAAAGACGCACATCTCGGCTAAGGGAGTCATCCAGACAATGTCTGCTCCAACATTGATGAGCCGATGCAGAAAGTACTTCTTAACGGCCAAGAGGAAGACCTCGCCCACGCCGGTGAGCAGCCCGAACCACGCGGCCAGTAAGAGATAGGCGGCTGGGTGCGAGAACCAAACCGATCCCACGATCCCTGGACCAGGGCTCGTCACCAGCTCTTGCCTGGTCCCGACTTTGACACGCTGCTTTTGTTTTGCTGTTGGCATCACGTGCGATGGAATTGACGCGTTTCATCTTCTCAGCCAGCGGATGAGGCGTGGCCCGCTTGACGTTTCACCTTCCTTATACGTTCCCAAAGGATGCGGAGAAGGAAGCGGGTGCCATGATTTATGACGCTGGATTTGAGTTGGCCGCCTGCTCTCGCCCGCTCATGGCTGCTGACCTCGACAACCCGATAGCCTTTTCGAAGGGTGTTCGCGATGATCTCGACCTCGATTTCAAAGGCCCTCGAAGTGTACTGAAAGTCCGTAAAGACGTCTCGCCGGAAGGCCTTGTATCCGTTAAGTGCATCAGAAAGATAGCGTCCCAGGAACAGCCCGACGCACGTACTAAGGAATACATTCCCCAAGGCACGGATGTGCTCATACTCTTCGCTTCCTCCCACGATACGGGATCCGATCACGAGTCCGATCCCATCCTTAAGCGCGTCGAGAAAAACCGGCAAATCCTCAGGGCGGTGGGAGTAGTCCGCGTCCATCATCACAAGGATGTCTCCGGTCGCCTCCGCAAAGCCGGCTCGCAGCGCTATTCCCTTGCCGGATTTTCCAGTATTCCGCACGACCTTGGCGCCAAAAGATCGTGCGACTTCGGCAGTCTTGTCCGTTGAATTATCATCTACGCAGATAACCTCGACCTCATGTCCGTCGAGTAGTGGAATGGTTTCGTAGAGATCCTTCAGCACCTTTCCGAGGCACTCCTCCTCATCTTTAGCTGGAATAATCACTGAGACCTTCGTCATTTTTCATATCTCCATTGTTTAGGTCTTATCGTAAGTGGGACCATGGGGTAGGCAAATCGCCCTGAAACGCCGGAAGAAGTTTCCATTGGCACACAGCCACGCCGCAAGTTAAAAACCCGTTATTTGTCGTCCGTCTGCTCATCTTTTTAATCACGGATTACAGTGAACTTTCGCACTTTTGCCAAGCTGTTAACCTGGGTAAAACCTAGGCCACAGGCTCTGTAGTCTGCACTGGTCAAATTTATGTGATGTTCGGAGCTTTTCTCGAACATGCGTTTAATTCCAGAT
>Ga0315312_1001933_pt1 | contig 15119 bp, 14 predicted proteins | sample TDP7_MG_FD_203629 | JGI IMG/M metagenome (GOLD analysis project Ga0315312, IMG submission 203629) | Freshwater sediment microbial communities from Lake Towuti, South Sulawesi, Indonesia - TDP7 | ecosystem: Environmental > Aquatic > Freshwater > Lake > Sediment | place: Indonesia: South Sulawesi... | reverse complement strand
CTCCGCTCAATTTGGTGGCGATGCCGTGGCCCTCTTAAAACAGGTCCAGCAGATGGGCCTCAACAAGGAAATGACCATTTTCAATGCCTTCATCACGAACGTGGTCGCTAAGGGCATTCCTCCTACGGCCCTGGAAGGTATCTACTCGATGCACTATTTTTACTATGACCTAAGCGAGTTTGCAGACAAGGAAGTGGCCAAAAGCGCCAAGGAGTTTACGGAGCTTTATCGGGCGAAATACAAAATACCCCCGGATGCTTATGCCACCATCGCCTATACCGCGTTCAGCGAGATGTTGAGGGGATTTGAGGCTGCTGGGTCTTTTGAGCCGAAAAAGGTGTCCGCAGCGCTGATGGCCAAAAAAGGCGAATTTACCTCTGTCAAAGGTCCTGCCAGATGGCGCGAGGATCACGCGGCAGTATACAGGTATGCTGCCTTTTTGGTCACGGGAAAAGGTCCCGGGGAGCAGAAACACGAATGGGATCTATTTAAAGTCGTAGGCTACCAGGGCGGCGATTCGGTGATCCCGACCTTGAAGTCTCTGGGTTATTAAATCTGTCTCCGCCCCGGTGGATGGCAGGTTCTTTCACCGGGGCGTGACCCGAGAAAAGAGCTGGCCGTGAGTCCGGATGCGGGCGCAGAAATCATCAAAACCGAAAACGTCACCAAGCGATTTGGCGAATTGATCGCCGTTGACCGCGTGAATTATCTGCTGCGGGAAAACGAAGTCGCGGGGATTATCGGATCAAACGGGGCCGGGAAGACCACCTTCTTCAACCTCCTGACCGGGTATTACCCGCCAGATGAGGGAACCATCCTGTATCAGGGGGAAGACGTCACCCATTTGGCGCCGGAAAAAAGGGTGGCCATGGGGATGATGCGAACCTTTCAGCTGACTTCCACTTTCGACAATCTCAAGGTGATCGACAACCTGGTCCTGTCTTTTTTTAGGGCGTATAAAAAATCGTCGTTGCCTTCCCTGTTCCTTACGACCTGCAAGAGATACCGCCAGGAAAATAAAATCGCCGAATCCCTGGAAACCTTCGAGCTTAAGGATGTGGCCCAAAGAGAGGTAAAGCATCTCAGCCTGGGTGAGAAGAGGCGCCTGGAGATTGCCATGACCATCCTGGCCGAGCCCAGGGTATTGCTGCTGGACGAACCTCTGGCCGGGCTGGGCGAGTTGGAAATCAAAAAGGTCCTGGGGGTCCTGCGCAAGCACGTGGGCAAGCAGACGATTCTGATTGTGGAACACAAAATTTCCAAAGTGGAAGATTTCCTGGAGAGACTCACCGTCATGCATGAGGGCAAAATCATCGCCGACGGCACATGCGAGGAATGTCTTCGGGACCCGGAGGTGCGCAGAAGCTACTGGCAGATCGACGCCTCTGCCGGTGGGACCGACCCTGCCCGCACAATCGGAGTTCAGGACGATGGATAGCGGCGAAATACTGGTGGTCAGAGGCCTGAATGTATCTTACGGTGAATCGAAGGTTTTGTTCGATGTCGACCTCAGCGTTAAACCAGGCCAGGTGGTAACCTGCGTGGGTCGAAACGGAGCCGGCAAAACCACCCTGCTCAAGACCATTGCCGGATTCCTGAAGCCGACCTCTGGATCGATCACCTTCAACCATACTGACCTGACCGGCCGGATGTCCTACGATATCGCCCAAATGGGGCTCAAATACATTCCCCAGGACAAGAAAGTTTTTTCGGATTTGACAGTCAGGGAAAACCTGGAGCTGGGCAGCTACGCCACCAAGGATTACAACTGGGATCAGGTGACCGACCTTTTTCCCAGACTGAAACACCTCCTGAATCGCAAGGGTGGATACCTGAGCGGTGGTGAACGTCAGATGTTGATTATCGGCAGAGCCCTACTGGGGAGCCCCAAAGTGTTACTCATTGATGAGCCCACCGAGGGACTGGCCCCCAGCATCGTGGCCCAGCTGAAGAATGTTTTCAAGGAATTGAGCAAAAAGTCGGCGCTGGTGATCGTGGAACAAAACCTGCCCCTGGTGTGCGCCATATCCGATAAGATATACGCCATCAAAGAGGGGCGCATCGTCACTGAAATTACCGACCAGGAATCCATCAAAGCAAACGTTTGTGAACAGTATCTTTAGAACCCAAGAGCAGAGAACGCATGCATGCGTTCCCTACAGGGATTGTACCGTAGCTGGCCGCGTCTCAATAAATTCGAAATTCGAAGCACGATCCCGCGAAACGCGGGACGAAACAAATTCAAATGGCCAAAGACCAAAATTCAAAATCCCTCCCATCCTCCCTTTAAAAAGGGAGGAGAGTAAAAATTCCCCCTTTGAAAAAGGGGGATTAAGGGGGATTTCTGGGAGCTTTGGTTAAGGTTGGAACCTCGCCTATAACAAGGCCAAACAGCTGCGAAGAAGGGAATTCGAATGCGGAATATATTTAGATGGTGGTGGGGGATTCTGCTGGCGTTTTTGCTGTTGGCCGTAGTAAGGGTAATCCTGCCCCTACCCTTCGTGATTGAGGTCATTATTTTTTCCATCTACACCATGGGCTGCAACTTCCTTTTGGGTCGGGTCGGTTTTATTTCCTTCGGCCAGCCGGCCTATTTAGCGGTAGGGGCATATGGAACCGCTTTTTATCTCTTTTACTTCGGCACCAACCCATACATCGGCATCCTCATAGGGCTTCTGGCGGGTCTGGTCATCTCGGTCATCATCGGTCCTTTTTTCGTCCGGCTGCGCAGTGACTATTTTGCCCTGGTGAACCTGGCGCTGGCGGTGATCGTGTACTATCTGATGGAAAAAATTCTGGCACCCATTACCCACGGCGACAACGGCCTGTGGTTTTTAACCCGGATGACGTCCACACCCGTGCTTGACCTCACCAGACCCAGTCATTTCTTTATTTTCGCTTTCCTGGTGGCCATGGCCCTCTGGGCTTTCTACAAATATCTGGACGATTCGATTTACGGCGCCTGCTGCCTGGCCACCAAGGTCAACGAAGACAAATTCAAATTTCTCGGATACAGCAACTTCAACGTCCGGTGGCTGGCTTTCATCATCGCCAATACCACGACTGCTTTGGCCGGCACACTGTACGCCGTCTATTTGGGCTTTGTGAGCCCCGAAATCACCAGCCCCGCGCGGTGCGCCGATCCGGTGGTGGTGACGATTCTGGGAGGGGTCGGCACACTCTACGGCCCCATAGTGGGAGCGATCGCCTACACCGGTATGAAAGACTTAATCAGCGGATTTATCGTGAACTGGGAACTCTTCATCGGCTTTCTGCTGGTATTCATCATGCTGGCCGGGGAAAAGGGCATTTGGAGCACGCTGGAGCCCATTCTGGAAAAGACCCTTTCCCTGAAGAGAATCTTGCCAGGTTAGTAGGATAGAGGAAACGAAGGAAAAAGATGGACACGCAACTCCTGATTTCCGGCGTCATTTTCGGGCTGAGCATCGGCAGTATCTTTTTCCTGCTGGCCATCGGCCTGTCGCTCTGTTTCGGCTTGATGCGCATCATCAGCCTCGACCAATTGCTGTATTATTCCGTCGGGGCGTTCATCAGCTATTCCCTCTATGTCGCCACCGGAAATACGTGGATCGGTGTGTTGGGGGGGATGGCTGCGGCGGGCCTGGTCAGTTTCGGGGTGGAGCGGTTGGTGTATTTACGCATTTACGAACGGGATATCACCTTCACCATGATTGCCTCCTTCGGGATTCTGATCGCCGGTGTGGGCGCCATCAAATACATCTGGGGGCTGATTCCCCGGCCAGCTCCCATTCCCATAGAAATTCAGGTCACAATTCTGGGCACAGGAATCCCGGTCTATCGGTTGATAGTCATCGCGATCTCCTTTTTGGTTTATGTCGGCATCTGGCTCTTTTTGAACCGAACCATCACCGGCAAGGCCATCCGAGCCGGTATTGAGGACGTGCAAAATGTGGAAGGCCTCGGCATTAACGTGTACAAACTCTTCACCACTACCTTCATCATCGCCGGAGCGTTGTCCGGGCTGTCAGGGGCACTGCACGCGCCGCTGATCATGGTGGACCCCCATATGGGGCTCCACGTGCTCGCCTTCGTTTTCATGGTGGTGATTATAGGCGGTCTGGGCAGCATTGAAGGAACCCTGGCCTCCGCCTTTATCGTCGGTCAGGTCATCTCCCTGGGATCCCTCGTCTACGCCCCTCTGGCGCAAATGGCGCCGTTTGCTACCATGCTGCTGATTCTCCTGATTAAGCCGACCGGTCTTTATGGCAGCAAGCTGTTGAAACGTTAAGAGCCGTCCCATATTGAATATTTTGAAGCCACAAAAATTAAACTCGCCTTCTTCGACATCGCAGGAGTATCCATTGAACTTCTGGCGCCCACAGAATCGACTGGTGAGCTCTGGACTTTTTTAAAAGAAAAAGGAGAGGGTTTACATCATGTATGCTACGAGGTGGATGACCTTCATGGTATTTTAAGCAGTTTGCCAGAGAAGGGATTCAAACTCCTCGATGAAAAGCCGAGAGCGGGATCACGCAACAGCCAAATCGCTTTCGTAAACCCAGAAAGTGCCAGTGGAGTTCTGATCGAATACTGCCAATTGCCTAGAAAGTGAAAACCATTAATCGCGGAGCCAGGCTTCGGGTTTATGGATGGAAGGAACTTGCTTTTCACCCCCTCCCACCCCTCCCCCCTGGAGGGGGAGGGCGAGGGTGGGGGGGACGAAAGGAGTATAGATGAAGATCATCGATCTATCCGTCGTTCTGCGAAAGGACAAAATTTCCTTAGTCCCCGGCCATCCGGATTTTGAACTAAAAGATTTTCAGTTTCATGACAAAGATTTCCGCTCCAATTCGTTCCTGCAAATAAGCACCCATACAGGAACGCACGTTGACGCCCCTTATCATTTCATCAAAGATGGCCTGACCATTGATGATCTCGCGCTGGAAAAGATTGTGGGGAAGGCTGTCATGCTCGACTTGAGGAAGATGGCTTTACCGAAAAAGGGCATTTCTTTGCAGCAGATAAAACAGGCCGCTAAGGGGAAGGACCTAAAAGGGAAAATTGCCATTTTACATTCCGGATGGCTTAAGGAAAAATGGGGCACGGATGACCTGTATACCCAAAACCCATTCCTACTGCCGGAGACTGCCCAATGGCTTGTGGAGCAAGAGATAGAGTCCTTGGGCCTTGATTTCCCCATGGATAACCCCGAGCAAAGTGGCCTTCCTACAGAGAAAAAGTTTCCGATACATCGAATATTCCTCGGTCATGGAATCCCGCACATCGAAAATTTAGCCAATCTCGAGCTTATCGATCGAAAGGAATTCCTATTTGTAGCCCTCCCCCTAAAGTTGTACAAAGGCAATGGCGCTCCAGGGAGGGCAATTGCGATAATCGATTCGGCGAAATAATCAGGATGGAGCGAAGATTTCACCCTGTCCTTCGCCCTGTGGAGGAGCGGGATTTACTCCACGGGGCAAGCCTTCCCCCTCGAGCCCTGAACCAACATGGTACAGGGCGAGGGGGAGGTAGCAAGGGAGTGAACGAAACCATGGCCGAAACCCTGTCCCTAACTCAACAGTTAGCTCAACAGGCCTGCTCCCTCACTTACGAGGGTCTCTCACAGCATCAGGTGCAGAAGATAAAGACCCATTTTTTGGACTGGCTGGGTACGGTATACGCGGGACAAACCCAGACCCCCATCCAGATTATCCTCGAAGTCATAGGGCACCTCAGAGGCCAGCCGGAATCTACCATTATTCCCAACGGGAGCAGAACCATATGCCTTTTAGGAGCATGGGTAAATAGCGCCTCTTCCTGTCTGCTGGAAATGGATGACCTGCACAGGGAATCTATCTTTCACCCGGGCTCAGTTGTCATTCCGGCCGCGCTGGCGGCGGCTGAAAGGGAGTACGTCTCCGGTCGAGACCTCTTGGCCGCGATTGCTGCCGGCTACGAACTGGGAATCCGCGTGGCTTTAGCTGCCGGCCTTACCCATTACCGTTACTGGCATCCCACGGCTACTTGCGGCACATTCGCAGCAGCAGCTGGCGCGGCCAAAATCTTGGGCTTAGACGTAGAAAGGTTTACATGGGCCCTCGGCTCGGCAGGGACGCAGGCAGCGGGAATATGGGAATTCTTGGTAGAAAGCGCCATGAGCAAGCCACTCCATATCGGTAAAGCTGCCATGAATGGACTTCTGTCCGCTTTATTGGCGCAAAAAGGATTCACGGGCGCCCACAGAATCTTGGAAGGGGAAAAAGGATTTTTTCGGGCTACTTCTCAGGATTACCAGGAAGGTAAATGCCTGGAAGACCTGGGCCGGAAATTCCTCTTTGAGCAAACCTCGCTTAAATATTATGCCTCCTGTGGTCACACTCACTCCGCCATTGATGCCGTCTTGCGCGCCACCTGTGCCCGACCCATGAGAGCCACGGAAATCGAACGAGTAAATGTTTACATATACCAAGCTGCTCTAGACCTCATGGAAAAAGTAAAACCCACCACCCCGACCCAAGCGAAATTTAGCCTTCCTTTTTGTGTAGCCACAGCTTTGCTCTATGGTCGTGTAGAATTTGAGGATTTCAGTCCTGCTCGACTCAAAAATCCAGAAATCCTTGAACTCATGCCCCGAATCATCCTGCACAGCGATCCTGAGCTGACTCAAAAATATCCCCGCCAATGGGTCTCCCGGGTGGAGATCCTCACCCGTGGGGGCCAGCAACTTGGAGGTATTTGCCTACATCCCAAGGGAGATCCTGAAAATCCCCTAACGGAGAAAGAAGTCAGGCAAAAGTTTGAGACTCTTTCCAAAGGGATACTGTCCTCTGAGGCTGCGGAGAAGCTAATGGAACGGGTCATGAATTTGGAACAGGTAGATGATGTAAGGGGTCTTTTTGTTTGGGATTGACTTTTGCAATTGGGTAATATAAGGTGTGCCCAAAATGAGGTGTTCATAAAATTTTCTTAAGGAGGGAGAATCATGCGCCAGAAGAAAGCTATCGTTTTGTGTTTTGCTGCCATCGTCGGGATGGCCTTTCTGACCTTGCTTTTCACCGGGCCTGCTGGAGCTGCGGAGCCAAAGTACAAGTTCCGTATTGGCTGCGTCACTACCAAGATAAACCCCGTGGGCATGGGGGCTGTACGGGTAGCGGAGGTGGCCGAGCAACTTTCCCAAGGACAAATCAAGATCGATGTATTCGATGCCGGCCAGCTTGGGGGGGAGTTGGATATGGTCTCCCAGGTCCGCATGGGATCGTTGGATTTGGCCATCATAGGGTCCGGAATCGTGGCTTCTGTTGAGCCGACCTTCAGCATCACAGAACTCCCCTTCATCTGGAAGAGCGACGTGATGGCCCGAAAAATTTTAGATGGCCCCACAGGGCGCAAGGTTCTCGCCCTGTTAGAGATAAAGGGGATCAAAGGATTAGCCTGGGGGGAGTGGGGGTTCCGGGGCTTCCTGACTACCAAGAAACCCATTGAAAAACCCGAAGATCTCAAGGGACTTAAGATCAGGGTGATTGAGAATCCGCTCTACATCGCTACCATGCGGGCATTTGGGGCTAATGCTGTCCCCATGGCCTGGCCTGAGGTATATACCGCTCTGGATCAGGGAACCATCGACGGAGTAGAGACTAACTACGCTGGAATGTATGACGCCAAGCAATACGAGGTAACCAAGTGCCTGGCCGTCACCGACCATATCTACACAGCGGTAGTGGTCATGATGAATCTTAAAACGTTCAAGTCTCTCCCGGAAGACATGCAAAAGGTCATGATGGACGCTGCCAAGGCCGGCGGTGAGCGTACTCGAGAAACTGCCTCGAAGGCCAACAATGAGGCCATCCAGTTCATGGCCAACAGGGGGCACAAAGTAACCCGGCCCGACCGTAAGCCCTTCGAAGAACGGGCTCCAGAGGTCTACAAGCGCTTCTCCGCGCAAGTAGGGCAGGACCTCATCAATCAGGTGATCGCGGCTCAGAAATAAAAACTCCGAATCGGATATCGCCAGGCCATAAAAGATAGAGGGATTGTAACTGCTTAGCCTTTTGAAAAAGGCTTTAATGGTTTCGTCAAATGGGTCATTCCCGCGAAAGCGGGAATCCAGACTCCTTCCCTGCGAAAGCAGGGAACCATAAAAGAGGACCTGGATTCCCGTTTTCACGGGAAACCCTGGACTCCTGCCTCCGCAGGAGTGACAGACTTACCTGTCCTCCAGTGCTTGTATGGTTTTTCAAACGCCTAAATAGATACGAGGAATTAATGAAGGTCATAAGATTCTTTTTCGTTGACCTGATAGAATTTCTTTTGGTCTGCCTCATGGTGGCCCTTTGCACGGTCATCTTCATAGGCGTATACACTCGCTATGTGATGGGGGAAGCCGTTCCGTGGTCTGATGAGGTGGCCCGCTACCTCTTCATCTGGATGGCCTTTCTGGGCGCGGCAGTGGCGGTTCGTCGCCGGGCACACTACGTAGTCCACCTGATCGTCGATCGCCTGGCAGACAAAGCAAAGTTCACGACCGGAATCCTGTGCTGGGTCGTCGTCATGGGATTCTCTGTTTTTCTCATCATCCAAGGCCTCAGAGTAATGGAGGGAGTCTCCGTCCAGGTCTCTCCGGCCTTGGAACTGACCCTCTCCTGGGTTTTTCTGGCAGTCCCGGTCAACGGAGTCCTTAGCTTCCTTTACGCCAGCGTTCACCTCTGGCAGGCCATCCAGGCAGAAGAGAAGAGAGGAAAGCCGTGATCTGGGCGATCGTCGGCATCTTCGCGGTGTTCGCCGCACTGGGGGTGCCCATCGCCTACAGCCTCGCCATGGCTACTGCTCTGGGCATGGCCGTGGCAACCAATATCCCCCTGTTCGTGATGGCCCACAAGATGGCCACGGGCATCGACTCCTTCGTGCTCCTCGCCGTCCCCCTTTACATATTGGCTGGAGCCCTCATGGAAACAGGAGGAATGGCCCATCGCCTTGTGAACCTGGCCATGGTCCTTGTGGGATGGGTCAGGGGCGGGTTGGCGATGGTCGTGGTGGCAGTGGAGTACCTCTTCTCTGGCCTATCCGGTGCCACCGTAGCGGACGTATCTGCAGTGGGGTCCATGCTTATTCCTTCTCTTGTTCGCGCAGCCTACTCCCGGGCATACGCTGTCGCTGTGGTTTCGGCCTCCTCCGCCATGGGAATGCTGGTCCCCCCCTGCATAAACATGGTAGTGGCTGGCGCTATCGCCAATGTATCCGTCGGGGCTCTGTTCATTGGCGGGTTCATCCCCGCGATTGTCCTGGCGGTCGCCATCCTGATATTGATCTATTGGCAGGCCCGCAGATATGGCTGGAAGGCCGAAGAGGGAGTCACTTTGGGAAAATTCCTTAGGGCGTGGGTGGAGGCTTTTGTCCCATTGGGCATGCCCATCATTATTTTCGGGGGCATCCTGGGCGGAATCGTGACCCCGACCGAGGCCGGAATGTTGGCGGTGGCCTATGCCCTGGTAGTTGGTGTGGGAATCTACCGGGAAATCAGCTTCCGCAAGCTGTACCAGGTTTTTTTGGAAGCAGCCATTACCAGCGGCGTCATTGGCATCCTGGTGGGGATCGCCTCAGTTTTCGCCTGGATGATGGCTGCGCAAAAGATACCCGATGCCATCCTTCATGGAATGATATCTTTCTCTACCTCTCCTTTCGTGTTTTTGATCCTAACCGCGGGGATCTTTATAATCATTGGATCCTTTCTCGAGGGCCTGCCGGCCATTGTTGTTCTGCTACCGACCATGTTTCCCATCATCGACAAAATCGGTATCCACCCCATCCACTATGTCAATGTCGTCATTGCTTCTGTCGGGATTGGCCTCTTCCTGCCCCCCATTGGCCTGGGTATGCTCATTGCCTGCTCCATCGCCAAGATTGACGTTGCCTCTGCAGCCCGGGCTCTGGGGCCCTTTTTGATGATGCTCTTGATCGGCTTGGTGATCGTGATCCTTTTCCCCTCTATTACTCTTATCCTACCCCGGATCACAGGGCTGATCCGCTGAGAGAGGTTTCCCGAGGAGGTATTTCATGGCAAGGATCATTGACCTGACGATTCCGCTGGCTCAGGGAGTTGGCCATCCCATGTTCCGCAAAGTTCAGCTAGCCCCTTTCCATATTCACGAGATCCACCGGCGTTCCAACACTGACCTTGCCATGGCCATCCACACGGCCACCCACATAGATGCCCCTTACCACTTCGTAGTTGATGGGACCACCATGGACATGATTCAGCTGGATCAGCTTATCGGGAAAGGTGTCTTGTTCCGGGTAGAGGCGGTTGCCCGGGCACGTCATCGCCTCACCGTGGCGGAACTGCAGGGCAGCCTGAAGCGAAAAGGGGCGAAATTGCCAGGAAAGATCGCGGTAATAGCGACCGGGTGGTCAAACCGTGCTTTCTCTGATGAGCCTCGCTACTTTCGGGACAGCCCCAGCCTGAGCCCAGATTCCGCCAGATGGCTTGCGGATGCAGGGGTGAAGGCGGTCGTCCTGGACTGCGCCACAGATGCTGCGGAACCTGTCCCGGTAGCGGAACAGACCTGTCCAGTTCACAGGACTTTCCTGAGTCGGTCCATTCCTATTGTGGAGAACTGTATAGACCTGGTGAAAATCCCCGATGGACACCCATTCACTCTTTACGCTATTCCTTTGAAAATTCAGGGAGAGTCGGGGGCTCCGGCCCGTGTCTTCGCGGTTGTCCAAGACTGAGCTGGAATGAAAACATTTCAAATTACCTTGGCCCCCCTTTTCAGCAGCTTTCTTCTTCCAACCTGGAAAAACTGAAAAATTGGAATAAATTATCTACGAAGGAGAGAAAAAAATGGTACAGCCATTATCAGGAATAAAAGTTGTTGACCTTACTTCTTTTCTTTCTGGACCCTTTTGCACGATGCTTCTCGGAGATATGGGAGCAGAAGTTATAAAAATAGAAGAGCCCAAAGCAGGGGATGCAAACAGGAGCAGCGGGCCATTCATAAAAGGGGAAGGAGCCTACTTCCTCTACACGAATAGGAATAAAAAAAGCCTGACTTTGAATCTACAAGAAGAAAAAGGAAGGAGCATCTTATGCCAGCTGGTCAAAAAAGCCGATATTTTCGTCGAAAATTTCAGGCCCCGGGTAAAAAAGAGACTCAACATAGATTATCCAACCCTAAAAGAAATTAATCCGCAACTAATCTATTGCAGCATTTCTGGGTTTGGTCAAACGGGACCGTGGGCAGAGCGTCCCGGCTTTGATCAAATTGCCCAAGGGATGTCTGGGCTGATGAGTGTAACAGGGTTTCCGGAATCCGGCCCCACTCGTGTAGGGGTGGCGATAGGAGATTCAGTATGCGGTATTTTTGCTGCCTACGGAATTCTGGCAGCCTTAGTGGAAAGAAATAAATCTGGATTGGGGCAGTATATAGAAACTTCCCTCTTGGAGGGCTTAGTGGCCGTATTGGGTTTTCAAGTGGCCAAATATTTCGCTACTGGGCAGACTCCTCTGGCACAAGGGAACGATCACGCCACCAATGCACCCTACGGAACCTACCGAACGAATGATGGGTACATCAATATTGCGACGGCTACACAAAAAATGTGGGAAAATTTATGCCAGGTTCTGGGGATGGAAGATCTAACGAATGACCCGAGGTTTCAGAAGAATGACGATCGAGTAAGAAATAAAAAAGAATTGAAAGGATTTATAGAGAATAAATTAGCCAGCAAAACCTCTGAAGAATGGGTGGAAATCCTCAATAAAGAAGGAATTCCTTGCGGAACCATTTATACCATAGACCAAGTTTTTCAAGATAAACAAGTTCTGCACCAAAAAATGCTTTTAGAGGCCGACCATCTAAAGGCAGGGAGAATAAAAATGATCGGATTTCCCGTCAAACTGGAGAGAACCCCAGGCAAAATTTCCTTGCCTCCTCCCACTCTCGGGCAGCATACGCGGCAGATTCTAAAGGAGCTCAATTACTCCAATGAAGAAATAGAAAATTTAAGGCATGGAGGGATTATTTAGGGGAAGGGCTCATGGTGGGCCGCTCAGGAGGGTGAGCGATGGAAGATCAACTCAATAAATTAAGAAAACTCCGGGATAGGGCCTTGTTAGGAGGCGGGCCGGAGCAAATCCAGAAGCAACGGGAACAAGGGAAGTATACAGCCGCAAAGGGTATGGAGGGGCCCTCTTCGCCATGGGCGGGCATAAAGTTCACGAGACTGATTTAGCGCTGGCCTACCGCAGAATTTGCCAACCCCTATTACGTGGCTTCTCGCATGGTGATTCATGATGTAATTGAGCCAAGAGAAACCCGGAAAAAAATCATCGCCGGCTTGGAGTTTGCCGCTGGCAAGAAAGTTCCTCCCCTCCCGAGAAAACATGGCCACATTCCTTTATGAGGCTCGCCTTGGGAAATTTAAACAGAGCCTATATCATTGACACATCCCCAAATCGATTTCTATAATTATTTTAGGAATATTCATTTAAGCTCGATAAATAAGGTAGTTAGAAAACCGCCCGCATATCTCCCCTTCATGCCTTGGCGTGACGGGATGGAGATCTGCTTGCCTGGCTTTTAGGAAAGAGAGAAAGGAAGATGTCTCAGCGAAAGCTAAAAATCTGGCAGTTATCGGAAAGAGACCTCAATTTCCTGGTAGAGACTGTCTCTCCGGAAGTAAGAAATAAGGAAAGGCTCAAGCAGATCATTCGAGAAGATGAGGATTTTCGCAACTCGTTCATCGGGGACGAAAAAATATTCCGGAGACTGATGGATGAGGAAGAGACCTTCCTGAAAATCTCGCCGCCGCTTTTCTTCGAGATTCTGTTACGAAAGGCCGCTCATGAGCTGGAGGGAGTGAGTTATACGGTCGAAAAAACCAGCACTATGAAAATCCCCGTCTTCGATACGAAAGAGGTGGCCGAGCTTTTAAACAATGAACCCCTTCTCCTCTACCTGGCTGACATGCTTTCATCCTTTACCAGGATCGAGAGCTACACCATCCCGATCTTGATCCGCAAGGGGATCTGGGAAAAAGTTCGCTTCAACGACATGGACATCCTCAGCCTGATGAGCTTCTGCCAGGTGGTAGATGATGAGTATAGGCTTGGGTTTTATAAGAGGATCGCAGACCTCTGCCTTTTCATTCTCGGCATATTCCCCGATTATGCCGAGCGCGACTACCGTTATCCCTTCTCAGGTCAGGTAAGACCCCATATCCGGGGAAAACTAAGGATTAGCCCGGGAGACTACGCCGACGAAGGCCGGAAATTCTATAAACTGGCTGCCGCGCATCCTGCGGCCAGAGAACTGGAGTTGTCCGAGATTTTCTGGGCCCTGCATCGAGATTTTCAGAAGGCCAAGAAGCCATTAAATTTCATCGCCGAGCACTACATTCGGTATAGAAGGCATAAATTCTTTGGCTAAGCCAGGAAATCTGGCTCTATCCCTTGCCCCGACCATCCTGGGAATTTACGACCGACTGAGTTCTCGCCTGGGGACGCGGCATTCTTTCAAGAATTTCTCCAGGACTTCGTAAGGCTGAGCCCCGACAACTGCCTGCCCATCGATCACAAAAGTGGGAACCGCCGTTATACCCATCCGATAGGACAGTGACCAATCCTCATCAACCGCTTTCCTAAAAGCCCTCGATTGAAGTACCTCTCTGGCCTCTTCTTCCGGAAGCCCCACCGATTTGGCCAAGCTGACCAATTCATCGACCTTGCCGATGTTTTTCCCGCTCACAAAATAGGCCCGGAAGACAGCGTCATGGAATTCATCTCCGTTCCCTTTTGATTCAGCCCACTTGGCCAATTCCTGGGCCAGCCGGCTGTTGAAGGTCTTCTTCCGTTCGCCCAAAGGTAAACCCAATTCATCGGCCACTCTTTTCAGGCGAGCCAGCATCTGAGGAATATCCATATTCCTGCCGGCGAAAAGTTGCTCCAGAGTTAGACCTTCTTCCGGTGTTTCGGGGTGAAGGGGAAAAGCCCTCCACTGGATTTCAACCTCAAAATTCTTTTTCAACTGTTCAATACGCCCGGTACTGAAATAACACCAGGGTCAAATGTAGTCAGAAAATATTTCCAGAATCTTCGGCTCGCTCATGATTCCTCCCAAATCTTATTTCTCCCATATTCCCATTCTATCTCTCTGCCCCTATACCTATTTTCTTTGCCAATATTAGAAGATTTGGTCCCATTTTGCACCACAAAAATGCTATATCAAGCGAGCTGAAAGATCACTTGGCAAAAACCAAGGAGGCTAAGAATATAAAAGAACCGGTGATTGTGGATGGGGTGAGGACGGCCATTGGGCGCATGGGGGGCAACCTAGCCGGGTCCCGGGCTGAAGATCTGGCGGCCATAACAATCGAAGGGCTTGTGCAGAAGACAAAGATTAACCCGCAAGAGATTGATGATGTCATCATCCGTATCGCCGCAGTGTTGGAAAAATATAAAGGATTGGATTCTAGGGGCCTAAGGTTCAAGTTAAAAAAGTGTTAAGTGTTGACTGTTAAGTTTTTACGCCTAACGCCTTGCGCCTCACGCTTTACTTCTTAACTCTTGCACCCTGGAACCCTTGAACCCTCGTATGTTTGTTTTCGACATTCATCTCCATACCGATTATTACTCCGGGTGTTCGGTCATCAGCCCGGAGCAACTGATTCGGCGAGCGATCGAAATTGGTTTAGACGGGATCGCCATTACTGAACATGGCATTCGCTGGCCTGACGATCGATTAGACCAACTGAGAAGACTAACCGATCCCTACAACCTCATCCTCATCAACGGCCAGGAAGTCCATACCTACAGCCCCAAAAATGGAATGGAAGGAGAATTCCTGGTCTTCGGTGTAAAAAAGAGCATGGGGTCAGATTTCTCAGCCCAAGAGCTTGTGGAGAGAGTTCACGGGGAAGGCGGGATCCTCATCGCGGCCCACCCGTATAAGTGGTCTCGCCATGGCCGGAAGCGCTACTATGGCGCCGGGGATCGGGTCTATGAGCTCAAGCTCGATGCTCTCGAGCTCTACCATCCCCATCATGACGAAGAATCCCTGCAAAAAGTTCGCCGGGCAATGGAAAAGCTCGGCCTGCCAGGCACGGGTGGCAGCGATGCCCACCAGATCCACGTCATCGGT
>Ga0315312_1001932_pt1 | contig 15119 bp, 14 predicted proteins | sample TDP7_MG_FD_203629 | JGI IMG/M metagenome (GOLD analysis project Ga0315312, IMG submission 203629) | Freshwater sediment microbial communities from Lake Towuti, South Sulawesi, Indonesia - TDP7 | ecosystem: Environmental > Aquatic > Freshwater > Lake > Sediment | place: Indonesia: South Sulawesi... | reverse complement strand
TTCCCTCAGCTATCCATCTGTCAATCTCCTTGACAATCTTCTCCGGCATCCTAACCTGAACCTGTGTCAACGCCGACCACGCGTGTAAACAAAAACGTTTACGTCATATAAACCTTCACTCCAGAACCTGCAGCAGTCTCCTTCGGGACATTAGCCTCAGTTCTAGCAGGCGTTGGACAGTCCACCTCCGGCAAAGACGTGAACGAGACTGCAGAAAAGCAGGAACCAGTGTGCTTCGAAAAGAATCTCGAGAGGGTCTCTTGTCAGCCCACGTTCGTCGAAAACGTTGTCGTAGCCGTTAGAGCGGCGGATTGAGAGAGATCCGAATGGAGTCTCCAGCGGGCCCGGCGGGAGTTGAACCCACGACCCCCGACTTAGAAGGTGCTCTTCTAGCGAATTGCAAAGCGATGCGCTTCAAGACCTGTTACCGAAATTCGTGAAGTTCTGCACGTGTTGACCTGAACCGTGCCCCGTTTTTGTCAGCAATCCTTCCTTTTTTGCCTGTCCAACCTAATGCCCCGGAAGTGTTCGGAAACGTCAATAGAGACCCAAGACACATAGGCAGACTCAAATGGGGGTAGATGGTCTTCTCCTCTTGAATGACCTTTATCGAAACTCTAAGATTCGGCCCTTGTCACTGAGTTACCTAAAAAAGTGACCCCCGACAATGGAACCTTGAGGGTCATAATGTGAATGTGTTTGCCCGGCCGAAGCTCTCGCGTGCACATAATTTCGTTTACGTGGCCTTCGGCTACCTAGTTTGTTCACTGTATGTCAAAGGATTCTACAGTCTCGATATCCAAGACGCAATCCTTGTCACAGTTCTTGCAGGCGGCTTCATAGGTTCCATCCTCTTCTATCTAAAACCAGAGCTATATCTGATCAGGGCTATTATGTCTGTCAGACGTCGGTCAAGAAGATACCTGGCATATGCCTATTCTTCGGAGGCATGGGGCTATTTCATGAGAGGCCTCCCGCTGTCGCGCGCCTATCGGGTTTCAGAGAAGGACGCTCTGAATTCTCCTTTTCTGGCAGAGGATAAGGCGTATGCTTCCGGGGCACTTTACCTTTCACTATCCGTTCTGGCCGTATGGCTTATCCTCCCAATCCCACAAGCTTTTCGTCTTGTGTTACCTGTGGTCTCTCTCGGCTTGCTTCTAAAATTCATATCGGAGGTCATGAGCTTGGGGTATCGAGCGTTCATTCTTTCTGAATACTACAAGTATATGATGCATGGAGTGCCCCGATTCGAAGATTGGACCGTTCCACATGGGAAGAGTGTTCTTGAGGGGATTAGAGATGCCTTGAATAGATCAGATTGGGTCGAAGCCGGTGCTCAATTGGTGTCCCTAGATGTTTCTGTTAGAGAGATCTACGACAATTTTCGACGAAAGGAGAAGGAGACGGAGAAGCTCCTGAGGGGATTCAAGAGAACTCAGAAAGAGCAGACGACAAGCAACAAGAGCGGCTGAGGGAAGAGCTCCGAATGGAACCCACGCTTTGCGCTGGCAGGAAATTCGAGAGAAATCGAAACGTTCGTTGAAAACTCGGAACATTGTTTTCCGGCCTTGGCATCCTTCTAGTCCTTTTCGCGATGAGGAAACGGAAGCTCGGAAAGTAGTGCCGGAACGAAGGCCCAAGAGAATCAACCTAAACTTGACCTGACAGAGACCTCTCTCGAACGGTCTACGACAAGGCAAACCCGATGCTTTCTTCTTTCTCTCAAGAACTGCGTTTTGTCTCCCAATGGGTATCGGACCTCAGACACAACTCTTAAGACTTCATAAGAGGCATTTTGTCTTGGGGGGAAGTCAACGGCGGCAATCAGTGAGCTATACCTACTAGCCGCATACTTGGCGATTGGCCTTATGTCGATTACTGTTCCAACCTACGCAATATCGGTGACATATCTTGCCCGCGAAACCTCCAAAAGCATCCAAGACTTGCATAAGAGAAGAAAAGAACTAGCGGAGAAGCTGGAAGAACTAAGAAAGAAACTCGAAGATGAGGCGGGGGTAAAGGCAATCGAGCAGGAGATGGCGAAATACAAAGAAGAGGATGAACGGCTCAAGGACAGACAGCATTGCCTATCCGCCAAGGGTGCGGTTGGCTATCCTTTTGCAGGTCTGTTCACGGGTCTTGCGGTGGCAGCCTATGGTTATTACGCAGGCGGTAACGGATGGGTTCCGCTTGCGCTCTTTCTGTCAATGGGTTATGGAGTATATCGCTTGGCTAAGTCGCTTGTCGCTATTGAGCAAGCAGCAATGAGACCGGAAGAGGTCTTGCTTCCGGCCTTAGGAGTCAGTTTTGAAACTAGGGCTAGAAGCATGAGTTTCAAAGTGGCTGAACAGCGGGAAGTTCGTTTTCGGGTTTTCAACATGGGAAATGATATTGCTGAGAAAGTTCATGTAATGCTTTTTTTCACTCCGGAGTTTCAGATATCACCGGGACCCAACTACACAGTGACAAGGCAAGGCCCTCTGACTCGACATCCAAACCACGATGGTGTTACTCTAAGATTTCAAGAGATACATGTTAACCTATCGCAGATTAGGCGAGTAAAGCTTAAGACGCCTGACAAACCCGGAACTTATGATGTCCCAGTCGAAATTCGAGAGAGAAGGATAGGAAATATTCACTCTCGACTCCGCTTTGAGGTTTCGGCTTAGGCAAATCTTCTCTGAACGTTCAGCAAAACTTGGAATCAACGGTTCAAGGCGAACCTCACAATGCTGACCTAAGAGCTCCCCCCTCTCCTTTGAACAGATTTCTGTGAGCATTCTACTGAGTCCTAGCGGGCAGTGAACGTCGCTCGTATACTCCTCGGGGTCCCGTCAGGATTCAACAGCCATCCATCTGGAAACTCGTTCATATTAAGGCAAGTGGGGCAAATTCTCGTCCCTCTGCTAAGAGCTGTATAGAGATTGTAACTTATTCCGCATTCTGGATTTCGACAAGTATGGGATATATTGGGAATGAGCTCAGCCGTCCTGCACTTGAGTCCCATTGTATATGCCTCGATGACCTTGACGATGAGGCCAATCCTCTCTGGAGGTCCTTGTCGAATTCCGGCGTGAAACCAACAGCCTACCCTGTCTCACCAAGCGAAACCACGCTTGTGCGCACACCGAGTCACTGTGATAACAGGAATTGTTGTGACCGATATGAAAAGAGATCTTCTTATGAAAGGAGCTAACGACGTAGCATGGATGTTAGCAGTAGGCCTGGAGACAATCTCTGACCCGAGCGGGTGTTGTCTTATAATGTTCTCCAGTACCCAGAGACCGATCTTGATTCCAAGTCTTGAAAGAAAAGGAATGGACAAGGCAAATAGCAGCGCACGCGGCTGGCATAATTGTTATAGAGTATTGCGATGTTCATAATCTTAGGAAGCGACTATGAGAGAACTCACGGACGAGCAAAGAAGTAAGATAAAAAGATACTTGACACTGGATGAGAATCAGCTCTATTCACTGATAGCACCCTACTTGGATGAGGAATCAGTCACACTATACGCTCCTGAGGGCATGCTTCAAGCTGGGAAAGCATTTGTCGATAAGATAGGCAATGATTTGAAGAAAGCTGTATGTGAGGATTTCAATTGGCCGGCTAAGAGGAATGACCGATCCTTTGATGATACTGTGACCTTGGTGGCAACAATAGGAGATGTCATAACAGCTTACGTGGGCAAAGTGCCACCATTCGCAATAGCAGCACTACTTGTAAAGCAGGGGCTTGACAGACTCTGCAAATAGTTGTACCATTAGCCTTGCTTGGTCCGGAGACTAGCAGAAATGGAATGGTTTGCTTCACTAGCACAGATCAGTAAGGACGTATATTGTGTAGTGCGTTCAGATCTTAGGGGGAACAACGCATTCAATTTCGTCCTTGACAACAAAGGTGGAATAGATTGGATTGCTGCAATGGTGAATGCGATCACTTCACACGGAGATAGAATCGTACTTGGTATTGATCGCCTGGCTGCAATGTTTGAAAGAGGGCAAGAGCTGCTTTGGACACAACTCATTGAAAGATATGGGGCTCAGTCCTACGATCTAGTTGAAATCAAGGAGACAGGAAAAGTGGCGTATGTTCCTAAGGAAAAAGTTGACTTGCTTCCTTCGAAGCAATCTTGTTCTGTTCTCCTATTGGAGCCAAACTCTCCTATTGGGTTGCTGAGCTATGTTAGCACTGTGGAGCCTCCTTTTCACCCTATCGAGGTTGCATCTATGTCTTGTAGCATTATGGCTCATGCAGGCCTCTCAAGTCTGTTCTGCTCAAGAGGGAGGCCTCCTAGTTCTCAAGACATAGAGGTGATATCTCTGAGGCAAAAGCTTCCGCTGAACATGGTGTCAACACCGGATTGCTGGTACTTGATCACCAGAACCTCTGGCACTCCCACGCAGTATGATAACGAGGAATTCTATCTCTCCTTCGAAGAAACTATTTCGAAGTTCCAAAAGTACGGTGACGGCCTTGCCTACAAGATAGCTGTCATTGAAGCCTGCAGAAAATACGGTCTTCATCTTTCTTGCACGAGTCCATACCGAAAGAAGATAAGAGAGACCTCGGATGAGAAGGGAAAATTCACGCTAGCGGGCCCGGAGGATCTCGTAGTGCCACTACACCTAAAACTGGTTAGATAGTTCCGCCATAAGCGGCGAATTCTGGCAGCTCGCTTCCTGAGACAGCAGACACAAGCCTGCTATCGGCAATGGGCCCTGTAGTGGGTTGAAGTGACTATACTAGGTTTCGCAAGAGACAGACTGGAATTCAACAGAGCTTTGGGCATGCTTCGAAGAGGGCGTGAGATTACTACAGATGTAGAGTTTCAGGCGATATTTGCAGCTATTGAAAACAGTCCCCTGTATTTGCCCACCATACCCGCGAGAGAGAAGGAAGGGGAAGCTGGAACCTCTGAGAGACGCGCTCTTTGGGCATCCGAAAGAAGCGAAGGGCAGGAAATAGCCATGTGCCCCTATGTGAAAGTAATCTTAGAAAGAACGTAATAATTACGTTACCCTACAAACTTGTCAGACAGGCGCGTCAAAAAGGGTTATGTATTTCAAAAATCGCTGAAAGCGCTCTGATCGGCGCAATAACTCGCCTATCTTCCGACAATGCCGTAGAGGTGGCGGGCCCGGCGGGAGACTAACCTGCGATAACGCATGGGTTAGAAAGATGCGACATGCCATCTTGTAGGCCGGATCGTATGCAGTTAGTAAATTAAGTGAATCCTGTCTGTCTTCCGGAGAAACTCAACAACGCGAACTTTGTGAGAGACGCCATGAGCAGGGAGCATTGCTCACAGAGCGCGCTCTTATCGGGCATGAGCTTTTAGGTAAGGATGCCTAATCCTCAATTGTGGCTAGCGTGCGACAGGCTACCCTTAGATATGGCAACTAACCCAGTGTTCATCCTCTACTTGAGATAAGACAGGTTCTTTTTCGATACATATCAACTTAGCAAACGGGCATACGGGGTGATAGCGACAGCCCTTCACCTTGAAGTGAGCTGCATTTGCAACGCACTGAGCGAGAGCTCTTTCCCATGATGATCGGTCATTAGAGTCCGCGGAATAGTGCTCAACAGTGCTCATTGCCTTGGTAAATGGACTAAGCGGATAGCGCTCTACTTTGCTAGAGCGGCCTAGTTCTAGTATTGTTCCCATCCACATAACGGCAGTGATCTCAGCATATCTCATGGCCAGATCTAAGGAGTCTGTTGGAACTAGGAATGCTGAGTTTGACGTAATATGTGCTTCTGTGATAAGACGAAAGACTGTTTCTTGATCATGTGCGGAAATGGTATCGCTGCAAACTACGATTCTGGGGTTCGCTTCCACGATCTTGGTCAATTCCGACTTCAACTCGTCACCCGAACCCCAAGACCGACGGTTCACGGATGGGTGAAAAGATCTCGCTATCCTTGACCATGATTCGCAGTCAATTTGGTCGATCTTCTGTCCTTCAAAGGTAATATAACCTGAGTCCGGCCTAACCTGTCTCGCTATCATTTTCGCCAACGTGTAATTTCCACAACCTGGGAACCCAACTAGACTCAATACAACCTGTTGGGGAATGTCAAGAGAGACATTCGTCACAACAGACACGGATGAGTAAAGCACGCCAAGCGATTCTTCGAGCCTTACACGTATGTCCTTTGATACGTTTCTAACCTGGATCATGGGTGAAGGCCAGAACATGACCATTAATAAGAATACAAGCTTCGATACTTATATCTCTGCCAAGAGTCATCCAAGACATATGATCCGAACCAAAATCCAGATTCGGACCAACATCCGGTAGTGCTGTACTGACATGAATGAAGTTGCGAACAAGTGCAAGAAATGTGATAGGACGGATGTAGATTCGACAGGAATGTGCATTCTCCACTCACTGGATCCGAAGAAAGACTTGAACTCCTTCAGGAAAGAGTTTGGGCAATTATTCAAGATAGAAGACAGAAAAATACGCTCTCGTTCCACGACTTTCAACAGACTAATCGATTGTAGTTGGTTTGTGTTTCCGGCAGGTTTTGAACTATCGCACATGGAGTTCGTTGATCCAGCCGATTTCTCTAACTCCACATTTCTAGCTACAGCGGATTTTTGCGGGACGGTCTTTCGCTCCTTTGTCATTTTCAGAAACTCAAAGTTTCCCCAAGGAGCTATCTTTACGCAACATGTTGGCCCAAGCATGATGTTGCCCGTGGATCTTTCGGCCCATGGCTTTGTTCAAATCGCGTTGGCTGACAACCCTGAGCAAGTTCGTGGGCCGTTCCTTGACTCGGTACACTTTACAGGATCCTTTTTCGGGAAGGAGACATCTTTCTTCGCACAGTTCACGGGTGAATGTAAATTCGTTGGCTGCACATTCGAAAAAGTGACTTTCTCACACTCAAGGTTCAAGGAAGATTCTGACTTTTCCCGCTGCCAGTTCAATGGCCTGGCAGACTTCTCATACACATCCTTCGATAAGGAAGTGAGATTCACGTCCTGCAGCTTGTCGAATGGGCTTTTCGCAAATAGCAGATTCCCTCAAGATGATCTGGCGTACTTCGATGACCTAGAGCTGACTACGAAGGGAAGACTACGATTCATTGGCAGGGGGAGAGAATCATTGTCTTTGGGCCGAGTATCTTTCCTTCACACGGATGTCAGAAGAGTAGTATTCCTGAACGTCGAATGGGGAAGACGTAGGAATAGAGTTGTCTCCATTGATGAGAAGCTTGCAGAATCTCACGGGGACTACAATGCGGTTGCTGAAACATATAGAGGACTTCGCAAGAACTATGAGAAGAGTGCAAGATACGCCGAAGCTGGAGATTTCTATGTTAGTGAGATGGAGATGAGATTAAGGCACTCGTGGCAGAACCATAAGGCGGAAGCGATTCTGCTTTTCTTCTATCGAAACATCTGTTTGTATGGAGAAAGCTATGGCAGACCGTTCGTCTTGCTTGGCTTTGTGATCCTCTTGTCGGCTATCTCCAGGAGTCATCAAGTCCTCAGAGTCCTTATGGATCCTTCCGCGTTCTGTCCAAACATGATTGTCGACCTCGTCCTCTCCTTTCTTGTGTCCGTTGTGGAAAGCCTCGCAGTTTCTTTTCAGATAGCAGGAACGAGTCCACCCGACATCCTTCAGAGGATCCTTTCCGCGTTCATGTTGGGCTTTACCTACTTGGCAATGCGACGGAAGTTCGAAAGACGTTAGTAAGACCGATTGAAACTGCTGCTTGATTGACACTGTAGGACGGATCGTATGCACTCAATAAATCAAGTGAACCCTGCCTCAAGGCGCCTACTTACAGGCTTACGTTGTGGTTCGGCTTGGCTATTCGCACCAAAGATGGCGACGACGGTAACTACTGCTCTTCATGTTGGGGGACGAATCCCCAACCCCCTCTTTTCTCTGGTTACCTCGTCCAGGTCGAAGCATGCGGTTCAGAATCAACTCATGATAGCAGAGGTCATTTGCGCGTAGGGTCTTGTCCGCGAAAGTGTGTGGCGCAGTTGCTTTCATTATGGCAAGTTCTTCTCTTCTCGTTCGATCTCCGATTGAATTTCACAGAACGCTGGACAGATTTCATCGACCAATCTCAGCATCACCTTCATTGCGATCAACCTCTTCATTGTAGGCTTGGTTGATAGAAGACAAATCGTTGTCTGGGCCAAGGATATTGCCATACACTGGCCTGGATCCGCCAGTCCATAGTTGGATGGTCCTGCCAATAGGACTGAGCCTTTGGCTTTGCTTTCCAAAAGGCCAAGCCTGAACTCGATTGCCTTCGGACCGGAATGCACGTTGTGACAAGCCATTATGTAATAGGGTCGAAGTTGGTCAAGTTTCATATGCTTCTCGATTTCGGCGAAATCTCTTCTACGAAGGATACTCCTCGGCACCCATCCATAGCCAGAGCCGAAATCTCTACCGTATATCCTGAAAGCCTCATCACGCCTTTCTTTCAGCACCCCAAGTTCTTCGTTAGACAAGGGTTCGTATCCCAATTCCTGACAATGCTCTTGATATGCACAAGCTTCCTTGTAGGTTTCAACTGCTTCGTAGTATAGATAGCGCTTTGCCAAGTCTTGACCATGTTCCTTAATGAAGGATGCAATGACGACGATTTCGTGAAGAGTTCTCCAGCGTGCATGTGCCCCATCAGCAAAACCAGATATCAACAAAGAGAGTATTTCATAGGCTATTTGGCAACTGCGCGCATGCAGCCTAGTCAAAACATCGAATACATAGTCCTCAGTTCTAGCCGCTGTCTCTCTCTGTTCATCGCTAAATTTCGCTCCTTCTTCCAAGCACAGTCCGACAAGGGTCTCCAGCAAGTCGATTGGCCTCTTCCACCTTTCGAGCAAGCGCTTCTCGAACTGACGACGATATAGTCTACTCTTACTCAGCATTTTACAACTTGATGACTTGATTGATTTCAACATGGCCTCTGCAGCTTCGGATTGCACTTCTCTGATAACGATGCCTAGAGTTTTTGGATCAGAAGGCGCACGCAATCTTCTCATTTCTCCTAGAATCTGATCCAAGTACCAATCATTGGCATGGTGAGCCATAATGGGAATCCAGTAGCTACTGCCAATTATCGCTTTTCGTATGGCGCGCTTTTTCATTTGTCTCGATTAATATTGGAGAGAGGAAAGAAGAAGGCGCCCTTACGAATGGGGTTCGCATACCCGGACTCTGCCCATTGAATCAGAAGGCTTCTGCTTTTCGTGAGCTGATCGCATGCGTCGTCCTCAGTTGGCGCCATAGGGTCATAGGGCACGGTGACATCAAACGGAGCGTCATAGAAGCCTGTCGCTTTCCTGTATCCCGCCATATCTCCGTGAACGAGCTTGTTTCTTCTTTCGAGAAATATCGGCTGCTTCTTCCTCTCTTTGCGGTTCGGGTATTTCGACTTACCCTCGTTTTCGTCTAGCAGGGCATTCTCGTCAGCACCCAGCAAGCAGCCTATTGGGATCCCCCTGTCTCGCGCTTCTCTCAGGTTCTTTCGATTCAAGTTTAACCATTTCTGGTGCTCCAACTCCTTCAGCTCTCTCATTCGAGGGTCGGTATTGATGGCCATCTCGACGGCACGCGAAGCAAAGAAGATTGTGGCGGCATAGAGCCCGAAGACAAACGAGTACGCTGCGTCAATATCTGTCTGAACGATCTCGCTGTCAACATCGTGTAGGTCCACATAGCCAATCCTCTCAGCTCTCCTGAGCATCTCTGGCATGATCTCAGTCAAAGTCCGACTGAAACGTGGCCCAAACTCCTTGGCTGTTACGGGCAGTCGTCTCTTTACCATGTCCTTTTTTGAAGATTCACGCAACTTTACCCACCGACTTGGAGATACGAGTCGCACGAACTCAATTAAGTCTAGGCCTCCAATTGGCTCTCTGACGTATGGCGAAATAGCGCGCGCAATTGAGAACCTAGTCCTCTGACCGCGTACGTGATTTCCTTCCATGCGAATGCTATGTACGACGCGGCAAGGAGAACCAGTGTAGGGTCATGCAAATCTTCGAACGAAGTGAAATACAAGACTAGAACCCCCACGAGAAGTATCGTCAATCTGGATTCCTTGAAGTCATGGTACACCTTGGCATATGATATTGCGTATAGGCTTGAGACTAAAACTACCCAAGGGATTACCCTCATGTCGAAGAACCAAGAGAAAACCCGAGGAAAGTCTGAGAATCCAATCCACGGGTCTCCAGCTCTGATCTTATGCCATAGGTAGAAAATCGGATTGATTAAGAGTAAGATGGGACATGAGACTATTGAGAAGATCACCGCGTATCGATCCCATGACAATGGCGCCATCAGAAATCTGGACAGAGAGCTGCATGCCAAGAAACCCGCTGTGCTCAACAGGAGGGCGATTAGGAATATTTCGGCGGTTGACAGTAGGAACTTCAATGGAATCCGAGAGCTAATTGAATCCATGAAAATAGGAATGAATACGAATAGAGATATGTAGACTGTAAGGCGTTCCACGACATTCGGGACTCTTCCACCAGATCCATTATCCGTCAAGAACAGAGAGGATGCCAGTATCACATTACCTGCCCAGACGATAGCGAGACTGATGAGAGACGAGTAGCCTAGTATCCTCGAAATGGCTAAGGTAATCTTGAGACTCACGTAACACCATTCAGCTGTGGCATTCTGTGCAATCTGGGTGGCATGACCTTCTATCTGCCAATACATGCTTTCTGGATACTTCATGTAGGCGAACACGCGTGGCACAAAATGCTCATCAAAATCAAGTCGAGATGACGCATATCCATAGACATAATATGTAACTCGATATGAATCGTAAGGGTATAGCTCACACATGCCATAGACTTTGTCAGCTGTGGACTTCCTGTTAACCTGATAGTACTTGCTTGGCAGATTGGGAGAATCTATCGTTCCAGTGAATGAGAATCCTGGCGCCATATAGCTACTGAAGCTAAAATAGATCTCACGCTGGGAAGTGCCAGTCCAAATTTGAAATTGGAAGTCGTAGGTGATTGAGCGAGAGTCGAAGTCAAAGCTCAGGTCGCTGAACCATATGTGCATATCTGGGAAGCGATGAATCTGAGCTGGCCTTCTCTCCTTCACCGAAGTCAGGTAAGTATCATACTGAAGGAAGCATAGCACAAGGAGACCGAGTATCATCAGCCAGGGTATGTATCTGAATGTGAAGCGCATTCTTCTTGTCAGTTTGTACACATAACAAGAATGTCTCGACATGGTACCTCACCCCCAGTTTCACCTTAACCTTAGAATGGACTCTAAGCTCTTTTCTTCCTTGTGTTTCTGCGCAAGCCGGCCGCCCTAAAGCCACTGGAGACATCAAGAAGTGGACGAGATGCGTCCTGACATCTTGCTATGAGAAATCGTCGGGAATCTAGCTACGTAGCTTTCAAGTTTGGTCTAGACCAAGGTTGATCATGCATGCTTCGACTTAGTGGACTATGTTGGGTTGTCTTGAATCTGAGATTGAGACCTCATCTGTTGTGTCGATCTACCGGGATTCATTATCGAACACGTTCTATACCTTCTTTTTCGAAAGCGTCATAGTTGGAATCAAAGCTAGCTATCTTAGCGACTCCTTTTGATCTCATCAGAACGACATTAGCCGAATCTACGAAGTCGAGCTTGCCGAAGAACATCACTATGAGGGTCGCATACGAAAAGTCGCCAAAGGAACTTCGTCGACTGCTATCAGAAACATCAGAAAAGGACGCTTATCCTCAAAACCGCAGCACTGAGCGTTATCCGAAAGCGATTTCTGCTAGCAAGAATGGTCTAGTGGTAGCTGAGACAGAGATTAATAGACCTGTCGAACAACAACTGGCATAGTTTGGAGAATAGACATTGCGGTTCTCTGCTCGAGTAGCTGTTCTTGTTATGATACTAGCGCTCATCTTTGTTGTTGTCGGCGTCTATTCCACACTGATTCTAGCAGAGAAAACTGGATTTGATCTAAGTATAGTCTTGACAATAGCTGGCTTGGTCGCCTCATGTCTTCTCGCGATTGTAACAACGACACTCAGTCTCTACAGATCCGGGCCCAAGATCAAGCTCCAGTTTCATTCTAGACGGGCAGAGGGTTCTGGAGGATCTACTGCCGGATCTGCGGTAATATATCAGATGTGGAGGGTTAGATTTACCTTCGCCAATGAGGGCGATACAGTGGGTCGAGTCTTTGACTCCAAGATCAGTGCAACCGTGACTCCTGAACTCAGTGGCATAATCGGCGAAACTCGCGGATTCGGCCCAGGCAATCAGGACGACTTCTTCGTGTATCCCGACAAACCTATCACGGGGCATGTGGATATTGCAATCCGGCCCAAGCAGGCTGGTCCTTCATGGGATTCCGAGTTCAATCAAGGGGTCCTCGCTGGTAGGGTTTCGGTTAAGGTCACTATTGAATACACGGTTGGGGATCAAACAAGAAGCCACTCAAAGAGAGCCAAACCAATCATTCTCGATGCGGAGTCGAGATCGCCCTAAAGAAGACCCTCTCCATCTTAGAACAATCAAACGAGAGCATTATTGTGGCGGGCCCGGCGGGAGTTGAACCCGCGACCCCCGACTTAGAAGGCCGGTGCGCTCTCCATTAGCAATGGCTTATCCGGGCTGCGCCACGGGCCCACCCGGCACTACCAAGGCTACGCCATTCATATGTTTGCCTTTTCGTACTCAAGAAAGAACGTTTTCCTCGCCTACGCTTCGATGAAGATCGCAGGCCTATACGGCTGAGCCAGCTCCGACCTTCCCTTTGGATCGTACTGCTGCGGATCCTCCTGCGCAAACACAGTCACTTCGGCCTCGAATTGCTTTGAATAGAACCTCTGCGCCCCTCTTAGAACATCCAGCTCATCGATCCTTCCAAGTTGAAGCTTCAGCTTTCTTGCATCTGATGGCAGTCTCAAGACTTGCTCAGCGACGCTTCCAACGAACGATGCCACCTCTCTTGCCTTGGCTTTCAGCAAGGGATCCGAAAGAAGCTCCTTGATCAAGGCGCCTCTGTCGAGCTTTCCCGCCTCAACTTTCCTCAACATCTTCAGATAGACGTCCCATTTCCAGTCTGGCGCCGCATAATAGCAGATCTTTCGCGGCTTGATCTTCATCGCCTTGAGGAGGTTTGAAGTATCCTCCATAGTCTCCCTGACTATCCTCTCAGCCTCCTCAGCCATTGAGTCCACCTTGCTCGGATCGTAGCTCGGCCAAGCCGTCACAGCGACAAATCCCGTGCGACCCATCTTCTCCCAGACCTCTTCACAAAGATACGGAGCGAACGGCGCCATCAGCCGAACCCAGATACTCAGCGCATCCCTCAAAGCTTCACCGTTCGGGCTCTCGCATCTTCGGAGATACCATCTGAAGTCGTTCCAGACCTCAAAGAACGCGTTTTCCAGCGCAGTTCTATTCTTCATCACCGAGATGGCCTCCTCGATGCGCTGGATCTTGGTTTGTAGGCTGCTGAGCAACCATCTCTCCAACTGGCCCATTGAGACTGAGCCTTTCAGGTTGATGATCTCGCTTGCGGTGTTGTGGAAGGACTCAAGCTTGGCCTTCACGTCACGAAGCGTCTCAGCCCTCCAATCCGGATCATCCATGCCCTCGGCCGCTAATAGGAGGCTACAGCGGGTCACGTCGGCGCCGTGCAGTTCCAGCGCCTTCAGCATGGGTATGAAGTTGCCCTTGGATCTGTGCATCGGCTGTCCTTCGACGAGAATGAACCCGTTCACACCCATACCTTTCGGCCAGTGTTCTGGAGGAAACAGTGCGGTGTGGTGAAAGAGGAAGAAGGTAAGGTGGTTTGGAACCAGGTCCTTGCCCGAATTTCTTATGTCAACCGGATACCAGTAGAGGAACTCTTCACGAACCGCACGCAGGAGCTCAGGCTTCAAGCCCAGTTTCCTAGCTATCGCCTCAGGCTCGCCGACTCCTAAGAAAACAAAGTCGAAGAATTCGGGCGTAAGCTGATCGGGTGAGATCCTTTTCTCATTCACGAACTTGCTTACGGCGTAATAGGCCATGTACACCGTTGAGTCACTTAGCGTCTCAACTATGGAGTCTGGACTCCAAGGGATAGGTGTCCCCAAACCAGTCTTCCTAGAACACGCCCAGTCATGGAGCCAATCCACCACATCGTGAAACCACTTCCTAGTCTCCTCAGGGTAGACCTTCATCTGGTCAAGCCAGTCATGCACTCGTTCCTTCCAAGCCTGATCCGAGTAGCGGAGGAACCACTGATCTTGAATGATCTTCACGCTGCACGGCGTTGTGCAGCGACAGACAACCTTTCTGGGCAGGTCGTACATCGTGTCGACTACTCCTCTTCGTTTGAACTCGTCGATGAGCTCCTGCTTGACCTCAGAGACCTTTCTGCCAGCGTATTCCTTGGCGATTGGCTTCAGAACGCCTATGTGGAATTCCTTCTTGTACAGAATACTTGTTGCTTCATCGGCCTTGGGGTCGGACTGGTCCCGGACCTTCATCTGATCGACAAGCTCGATCGCTGGGAACTCGCCAAACCCCTCGACACTGATCATCGAGATTGGCTTGATAGCCCGAACCGCATCGATCGAGATGTTGAACTTTTCAAGAATTGTAGGGTTTCGCTCTAGGTCCCGTTGAGCCAGCCAATCGTACGGAGCGTGCGCCGGAACACTGTAGACCAGGCCAGAAGCGCTGTCTGGCATAACGAATGAGCCCGGGAGTATCAGCAACTCTCTCCCGTCGATCGGTTCTCTACATGTCTTTCTAACAAGCTCGGCACCGGCGAGTTCTCTCAGAACCTCGACTTTTCGCAACTGGTCAGATAGCTTCGCTGCGCATTCCTTGCTCACTATCCACCTCTCATTGTCCACAGAAGCCTCCACGTACCTTGCGTCAGGGTTGATCCAGAGATTCGTGACCGCATAGATCGTTTCCGGACGGAACGTTGCACAAGGAAGGAACGCACCATCGTACCTGAACTTCATGAGAACGTATTCTTCCGGTCGAACTTCTTCTCCTTCCAGTCTGTCCGCGTCCCCGGTGGGGCTCTCGCATTTAGGACACCACACAACTGGATGCGTCCCCAACGCCACGTATCCGCGTTCCTTCAACCGC
>Ga0315312_1001931_pt1 | contig 15132 bp, 14 predicted proteins | sample TDP7_MG_FD_203629 | JGI IMG/M metagenome (GOLD analysis project Ga0315312, IMG submission 203629) | Freshwater sediment microbial communities from Lake Towuti, South Sulawesi, Indonesia - TDP7 | ecosystem: Environmental > Aquatic > Freshwater > Lake > Sediment | place: Indonesia: South Sulawesi... | reverse complement strand
TGTTGCTAAGATCGTTAAGAATTCGAAACCCGACTGTACCGTCGTGATGGGCGGTCCCCATGTCTCCTTTGAAGATTACTCCACCCTCAAAAATCCATCCGTGGATATCGTTGTCAGGGGTGAAGGGGAAATCACTATGCGGGAGCTCGCGAAGAATCTGGAGGCTCGGTCTCTCGCAAAGGTTTCAGGAATCACCTATAGGGAAGGACAAGTCATCAGAAGGAATCCCGATAGACCGTTCATTGAGGATCTAGACAGTCTCTATGTGAGCTACCATAAGCTGCCAATGGACAGGTACAGGTTCGAAGGAAAGAACTACGCTACGATCGTGTCCTCGAGGAGTTGCCCATTCGGATGCATCTTTTGCTCTTCTTCCTCCTTGCATGGGAAAATGTGGAGATGTCAATCGCCTGGCAGGGTGTTGAAGGAGATCCAGTTCCTATCTAGCGAGTACGGAGTGAGGCATACCGAGTTCCTAGATGACCTATTCACCTGTAATCGGAAGCGGGTTGAGGAGATATGCGACCTGCTGACCAGAGAGAAGACGGGTGTCAGGTGGTTTTGCAGCTCAAGGGTGAACACAATCTCCCGAGAATTGGCCCTAAAGATGCGTAGGGCAGGCTGCATCGGCATCTACTTTGGAGTAGAATCGGGTAGCCAAAGAATCCTAAATATTCTCAAGAAGGGGACAAGGTTGGAACAGGCAATAAGGGCCATCAGCTGCGCCAAGCAAGCAGGCATAGAAACAGTCGCCACGTTTATCCTAGGGACTCCTGGCGAGACGGCTGATGACGTCAGACAAACCATAGCTTTTGCTAGGAAGTTGAGACCTGACTACGCCCAATTCACATATTGCACGCCCTACCCCGGAACACCTCTATACAAGTTTGCCGACGCCAACAATCTACTGCTAACTCGAGATTGGAACCGTTACACGACGATAGAACAGGTCATGAAAGTTCCAGGCATCAACGAAAACGAATTGAGAGACCTGTTTCGTGATGCTTATCTCGGCTACGTCCCCTCATACCTCTACAAAGTGGTAAGAAAGAAGAAATTTGGTTTGATCAAGAACATACTTGTCAGTGCCACTCGCTTTTCCATTGACAACCTCAAGGGCACGGTAGGTCATCAGGTTCCAACGGCTGCTCCTGAATCCGCCTAACTATGCATGGCACCAAGGATTCTTCAACATATCGAAGTCTGCCTCTTCGTGAAGATCAGGACTATCTTGAACCATTTCCAACTCAAAGGTTTGGATGTGCTCAAGAAAAGGATAAGGAAGAGAGAAACTCGCAAACGAGGATGTCGCGTAGCTAGAATTATTTGGTTTCTACTTTCTTTGCGAATTCTTTTCCGAACTCGAAACATTTCAGGATTTCGCTCTTGTCCGGAACCCACTTAACTGCAAGGGCAGGGGCAGCTATCTCCATACCCGCGTCCTTTAGTCTCTCTTCGATGGTCTTAATGGCTCCACCTCCCCAACCATAGGAGCCGAAGGCTGAGGCTATCTTATTCCTAGGTCTTAGGCCTACCAGTTCTTCTAGGAATGGCGCTAGAGTTGGAAGAATACTGTTGTTTATGGTCGAGGACCCAATAAGTAGCCCCTTCGCTTCGAGAAGCTCTTTGATTATGTCCCCTCTATCCGAAAACGGAAGCCTAAACAGCGCTGTCTCAACCCCCTCGCTGCTAATGCCCTCGATCATTGCCTTGGCCATCTTCTCCGTGCTACCCCACATAGTATCGTATACGATTAAGATCCTTCTCTTCGCCTCTCCCTTTGCCCACCTGAGGTAAGCCTCAACTATTTTTGTCGGGTTGCTTCGCCAGATCACGCCATGGCTCGGAGCAATCATCCTAATCTTTAATCCTAGTTTGTTGATCTCCTCGATCTTCTTTATTACCAATTGACTGAAAGGCCACAAGATGTTAGCATAATATTTCGCCGCCTCCCCCATCAGCATTCCTTCATCAACTTCATCATCGAAACGTTTTGAGGTTGCCAAATGTTGTCCAAATGCATCATTAGGTAGGAGCAAAGCCTCCTTTTCTACGTAGGTGAACATACTGTCAGGCCAGTGCAGCATGGGAGCTTCAATGAATCTTAAACTTCTTTCGCCTAGGCTTATCTCATCCCCAGTTCTAACGACCTGAAAATCCCAGTCACCAAAATAGTGCTTCTCCAATCCCTCCTTACACTTAGGACTACCTAACAACTTTGCTTGGGGAGCCAACTTCAAAATTTCAGAGATGGCTCCTGAATGATCCGTCTCAACATGGTTCGCCACAACATAATCTATCTTCGGGGGATCAATGACTTCCCTAATCTTTTCTATCATCTCGCTCGCAAAAGGCCCATAGACACTATCAATTAGGGCCGTTTTTTCGTCGATGATTATGTAGGCGTTGTATGTGGTTCCTCGGTGGGTCGAATAGGTGAAACCGTGAAAGTTCCTAACATTCCAGTCGACGGCTCCAACCCAGAAGATGTTCTCTAAGACTCTGACAGGAGGCATATCAGGTTTCACCTTTTGGGAATTTATGATTCCGTTATATTAGTCTACCGTTTTGGCTCACATCTTACTTCTAGGAAAAGGGACTAGACAGGAAGCATCTCATATAGAATTATATTCCGGACACCTTTGAAAGGAGCCAAAGGGCGGTCGTTATCCGCGTCGGAATATTACCAAACCTCTTAAATGCACTATTATATCCAGACTCCGAATAACGCGTGGGCAGATATCAAAAGAAAACCAAGTTCTCCAAAATAATCTCAATTTGAAGCTATTATGAGTTCGCGTCGAATAAATCCTGGGTTCCTATATTTGTGTTAGGAAGGATATTTCTACTACCCACGGTACAATTCCTCCACGAACATATCTTGACTGAATCTTCTCTGCCTACACGTGGGTGTTGAGATGTTCCATCCACATGAGGTTGAGGTCCTTTATGTCCTGAGGGGCTAGCATCTTCAGAGTTCTTTCAAATTCGTTGAGGCTATCGCACTCTGCGCAGCTCACCTCCGGAAAATGCGATGGTTTGCGCCAAAGCTCGAGAGGACATAGGTTAAGTTGAACGCTCTCGTCACTCAGGCAATCATCGACGTAAACGCATTCTAGGAGGAGGGGACAGATTCTTGTCTTAATCTGTGTAAACGTCATCTTGGAAGCGCTCTTGGAGGTCCACTGGCTTGAAGGTTGGGCATTTCATATAACTACGTCTTTGTCTCGCGGGGTACTCTCCTAAGGAGCGTCCGTTCCTTGGTCTCCCCATATCGCGCTAGATACTTCGTCGGGCCAACTGAATGGTACTCCACTGATACCAATCCCCAAAAAAGGAAATGATGCACATAACGCGTCTCTTATCGGAACTTGTCGACTCTGTATCGCATGTCTACGTAGGGAGAGTAGACTAGGTAGAGCGCTCGCTACCCGTCTATGGATTGCGCCGGGGAACGGTCTTGGAGGGCGTCCAGGATGTCTCCCTTATCTGCCATACGTCTTTGATGACATGTTCGAGGCCTAGGGACCTGAGGGTTTTCCTCAGCGGCTTTCCTGTCCTGACATCCCAGCCCATCAGCTTGTAGTAGTTCTCCAGCATCGACTTCCACTGGGCTCTTGGACTTACTCCCTTGGACGGCCCATCCGAGGGCGTTGAGCCGTAGCGCTCAGAGGGGGCGTCCTTCTCCAGCCCAATGCCGCACCGGACGTTGAAGGCCTTTAGAAGATTCACCGCCCGCAGGCCAACGGTCTTGGCCTCCTCCTGGGAGAATTCCCACCCTGTGGCCGCCTCTACGGCCTCGACCATGAGGGGCAAGTTGGTCATCGCCCTAAGATTGAATCGGCATGTCCCCAAGGAGTCCTCGAACTGCATCAGTCCGTGTATCGTCGCTTCTATGCTGGAGATCTCCTTCCCATATTCTGGGTCGCCCGGCTTACTGGTTATGGTCGGCCACATCCCCGTGCCTTCAATGGTTCCTGTGTTGGATGTGCTGGTGTCGAACATCTCCGTCCATGACGTTCGGTGGTCATGCCCTCGCGGCGTGTTACCCTTCATGGTGTAGATGGCGCACTTGGCCGGCTCGCCACCTATCTTCTGAGAGGCCCTCATGACACCCTCGGCTAGGAGATCCCCGATCCCCTGCCGATACGCAACGGCGTGAAGGAGCTGCCTCACGGCCTCGACGTTGCCCCACCTCATCTCCAGCCCATCCCAAGCATCTTTCTCGACCAACCCCTTCTCGCAGCACTCCATCGTCCAAGCAACCAGCCACCCCGCCTCGTTATTCTCGAAGCCTAGCCTGTCCGTTAGGCCCGACAACATCATGGCTGAGGCCACGTCTCTATTGTCAATCACTGGCCCCCAAGCGGCCATCTGCTCGTATTCAGGCTCCTCCACGACCGTGCCCTTGTAGGGGCCTTCCGCGATTGTCATCATGGTGGCGTGGGTAAGTCTGCACGCCCAGCAGGGGTGGGGTTTGGGCTCGAAATGCTCTCGGATGTATTTCTCGCTGAAGGTCTCCAGCTTGTCCTCGGGTATGCCCCAGATATTCGTCGTATAGTTCTTTATCGGAAGTGTCCCGCGCCCTGACTTGTAACTGTTGTAGACTCCTCCAATGGTACCCGTGTAACCCTTGACGCTTTCGTAGATCTTGTTCGCGACCTCAACGAGCTTCTTCCTGTCGGCGACCTGGACTTGGCCTCTGCCCCTGTCAACTGCTATTGCCTTCAGCCTCTTAGATCCCATCACCGCTCCAGTCCCGTTGTGCCCAGCGGCGTGGCCCTTGTCCACAAAGATACTAGCGAACCTCACGAGGTGCTCGCCGGCTGGCCCGATCGAGGCAATGCTCATCTGTGTGTCTGTTCTTCCACACTCTCCTAGGAGTAGGTCAGCCATCTCATAGGTGTCTCTGCCCAGCAGGTGGTTGGCCTCGCGCAGCGTAGCCTTTCCGTCTCCTATGTGGAGGTACATCCACCTTCTCGAGGCGCCTGACACAATGATGCCATCGTAACCTGTAAACTTCAGGAACGCTCCAAATCGACCGTTGGCTTGGACTGAGGTGCCTCCATTGGTCATGGCGCCTTTGGTTACCACAGAGATCGTGCCTGACCCGTTGATCGCTGTTCCGCCCAGCGGGCCTGAGGCTATGATTAGGCGATTCTCGGGGTCTGACCACTCTATCTTAGGCGGGACTTCCTCGTATAGGATCTTGGCGCCTATTCCCGTACCTCCGAGGTACTTCCTAAGTGTTTCCTCATCAAAGACAGCCTCAGAAGTCTTGCCTGTTGTCATGTCCACCCTCAGGTATTTTCCAGCATATCCCCCAACCTTAGTCTCTTTCATCAATATCGCCAAACCTCGATGGTACTACCCAAGTATTTAAAACATGGATAGGCCCATAGTTGGGTAAGGAAGACCTAGTTCTAAGGTTCACATGAACCTGAGAGTGGTCACTTGGAGCAAGAGCCAACTCCAAGCATCCCTGAAACCGAGAGGAAGCCCATCACCTTAACTTGGAAGATGGGAGATCCAAGAGATGTAAGTTTGGCCAAGGAAAGGTTTATGGAGTATCTGAAGGCCGGATGGCTGGCCTTTGCAGTGACCTCTGAAAACAAGAGGATCCAGATCTTCGAGTTCGACCCAAGGCTTGAGACGATAGTCTTGATACCCTTCGCCGAGGGGGGTTAGACAACTTTTCCATCGTCGGCCCCTATTCTGCCGGATCCACACTTGTATCCCAGAATCGCCTTTGCCAAATCTCATTAGGGTCAGATAGAAATGATGGGTATTCTTAGGCTGGGATCGAAACATTTTCGGAATGTACAAATTGACAGCTTCATGGAAGACTAAGGCGCCAATCGGAGTATCTTTGGTTTTCTCAGATGGGAAGCAACAAGATTTAACTATAGGCTAATGGTTAGATCTTCGATCAGGGTGATGATTAGATGAAAGTATTGGTTTACACTTATGAGCAGCTGGTGTTGAGTGAAGAGTCCAAGAAGCGAATAGAGGCGAGTATCTCGAAAGCTAACGCAAAGCTTGTCTTCGTCTCCAACCATCAAGATGCCATCCGAGAGGTTCAAGATGCCGACGTAGTTTTTGGGCGCATTACACCTGAGATGCTTAGGAACGCCAAGAGACTGAAGTGGATTCAAGCACCGGTGGCCAGCATGGGCCTACCCACAGGGGAGTATTACATATTCACCGAACTCGTAGAGAGCAGTGTTGTCCTAACAAGCGTGAGTGGAATCTATAACGATGTGATTGCGGACCATGTCTTTGCCTACGTGACCTGTTTCGCCCGCTCCTTCCCTCGCCTTTTCCGTAAGCAGATGGAATGTGTTTGGGACAGAGAGGTAGAATGCAAAATTCTCGCTGGCCAAACTATGGGAATAATTGGATTAGGTGGAATCGGTACCGAGGTGGCCCGCCGTGCAGTGGTCTTCGGGATGGAAGTCATCGCGACGAGAGCACACCCCGAAAAGCCGAAACCGCCCTTCGTGAAGAAGGTCTGGGGGCCTGAAGGTTTGAAGCATCTCCTTAGAGAGTCGGACTTTGTGGTCATTTGTCTTCCCCATGCACCCGGGACGGTGCATGTAATAGGACGCGAGGAGTTGAAGGAGATGAAGGAGACCGCATACCTCATAAACATAGGCAGAGGTGTGAATGTCGACACCAATGCCCTAGTGGAGGCCCTTAAGAAGAAGGAGATCGCGGGTGCGGGACTAGATGTCTTTGAGCCTCCTGAGCCTCTACCCCCAGAACATCCTCTGTGGCGTATGGAGAACGTAATCATAACCCCCCACAGTGCTGCTATACCCACGCCTCCGGAGCGCAGGGACAATGTCTTTCTCGACAACTTCGACCGCTTCATGAGGGGTGAGAAACTAGTAAACATCATAGACAAGAAAGAGATGATATTAGCCTAGTTGACTCACTCATGGAATCGCCACATCTGTAGGGCCGTCCTTCCTAGAATCCATTCCTTCTCCTCTTCCGAGAGCCAAGGGATCTCCGCGCTCAGGAATAGCAAAGTCCTTTCATAGCCTTCTTCCTTTAGGACTGGAGGGTAGTTGCTCCCCCACATAATCCTCTTCGGCCCGAATCTTCGGTAGACCTTGTCGAAGAAGGGGTGAGCGTCCCTGTGGGGGTACGGTTCCTTGGAAATCCCGCTTAGTCCAGCCACAGTGAACTTGACGTAGACGTTCGGGTATTCAGCTAGGGCCAAGACGAGGTCGCCATTAATACTTGGCATACCAACATGCTCCACGTGTATCCTCAGGTCAGGAAATAGACTTGCAATCTTCGAAATGTTATCAAGCCTGCCATAGATGCTGACGATCATCTCCAGCTCAGCAGCTTTCCTCCAGATGGCATATCTTTCTGGTCCAGGGGAGACTGCGTTCCCGTCCAGACGTAGACCCTGTATTCCTTGCCCCCTCGCCCAATACTCTAGTCTTTCAAGGGCATCATCCCTAGTCCAATCGACTATGCCCACCGCTGCTAGCCTTCTTGGATGCTTCCGCGCGCACTCGGAGATGTATGCGTTGTCAGTGTTGCCTACAGGTTCCAGACCAGCCCGATACTGGACGAGAACCGCCATCTCCACTCCGTATTTGTCCATCTCTTTGAGGAGATCCTCCACTGGAACATACTGCTTCAAGCCTACATGGACATGAGTATCAACAACAATCAATAGGCCTAACCTCCAAGACAGACAGTGATACTAAACCAAGAATAAAAAAGAGGGGGATGAACTACCAGACTATTCCGATCGACTTCAGGGGATCCCTTATCAAGTTCTGCAGGAGAGTTATCAGACCGTCGGCATGGAGTATGTTGTCCGTTGCTAGGATATACCCGAATGAAGCCATTAGGAATAGGCGCCCTATCTTGACGATCCTTCCGTAGTTCCCCGTATGCTCCCTTGTGTAGGTGAAGTAGACCAGTGCGGTTAGGGTGCCTATGAGTATCAGAATAGCGGATATTGGGTCTGGTTTGACCTGCACTAGGTTGGTCAGCGTACCCGATATTTGGACGAGTATCTGGGAACGTATGGTGAGGCCGAAGGTCACACCGACGCCGATTCCTGATAGAATAGCGACGGGATAGCGGGCTGCCCAGCGCCACCTAGTCAGTCTTGCGAAGGCCAAAGCCCCGACGATCAGAGAAATGATTAAGGTCACTCTTCCCGCCGATATTGGGGTGAAGGCTGAGGATGACAGACCCTTCCAGACTGTGAAGAAGGTGTAGGCGCAGGCTGCACCTAAGTACAGCTGTTGGCCGAAGGCAAAGAATATGCTGTCACCGAACCAGATGAAGCTGAGACCGAATAGGGATATTGCGCTCCCAATCCAAACCAGGGCTATTTCAGCCGGTGTCATTGTTTCTCAGCCTCCTTCTCCTCCCTACCGAAGAATGCCCGTTCGAAGCCTGCACCGACTCTTCTCCGCATTCCAACCGTCTGATGGTAGGCGATGTTTCCTGCCAACATCAGGATGACCAGTGTGAAGCCGAAGAGGTTCCTAGCATCCATCCTTGAACTGTAAGCTCCAGGCAACCTGGTCAGCACCTCAAATTCTGCGCCTCCACGATCTAGGTCAAGAACGCCTCGTACTTGGGATGGATAGTATGCCGCGACGGTTCCGAACATCCCGAAGACGATCAACGGGACAGACGGATATTTCCCAGCCCACTGCCGAGCGAACATGTCAGCAAAGGTGAAGGTCCCATAGGAGGCTATGGCCAGTTGAAAGTCCGCCAATGTCTTGAGGCCCCTCATCAGCGGAATCTGGCTCGCAGGAGTGCCGTAGTAATCGGCTGCGACCGTTCCCTGCACGTCTGAGGCGAAGGAGGCCAGCGCCGTCTCTTCCCCAGCAATGTAGGAGGTGATGACGTAGTCTTCTCCCCTCTTCCAGCCGTAGGCGGCCTCAACCCCGCTAGATTTGATGACATCTTCCACAGTGAGGGGAGAGACGTCCGAGACACATACGTAGACGACTTTCAGCTTTCGCGAAGCAAGATACTTTGTGATTACCTGATAGCCGGGTCCATACTGTGGGATTTGGCCGATATTGCTCATTTGGAAGCCGAATGCCACTACACTTCCCTGAGGGAGTGCGTCAATCTCTTTTCTGAAGTCAGTCGTCTGTGAGGATACCGGAATCGGCAGACCTATCGGGAATATGATAGGTATGCATGTAACTATGAGTATGATCGTCGCTAGCCTTTTGTAGGTAATCTTCTTGATGACATCGTCTAGGGTTAGCACTCTATGTCACCTCGTACTCCATCAGACCTGGCTCTTTTCCTACCAAGGCGCGTATGCCGATTATGATGGCCCCAACCGCTGAGCCGATCAGCCCCGCTCGCTGTGCGGCTGCATGTGGGACAGCTATTATCCAGTCAACGACCGGAACTATCCCCGGTACGAAAGCTGTGAACGCTGTGAGATACCTCAGCCAAGTTACGATGTAGACTGTCGCTATCGTCAAGGTCTCAAGTGAAGTCACCTTGAACATACGGAAGACGGCGTTCACCTGTGCCGGCCATCCGCAGCTGCCTATGCCTTGGGAGAATTTCATCACGAAGGCTAGGTAGAGGGCCGTGAAGAGGTCGCCTGATATAGTCTTAGGGTCAGACAATGCAAGAAGCCCGAAGGCTATGAAGCCGCCGACGAAGACTCCGCTCTCGAACAATCTCCTACGCGTTTCCTTACGCTCTCCAGCACGTGAGAGGACTCGGCCATGCCATATGAGCAACATTACTTGACCGAAAATGATGGCGACCGCGGACATATTCACTCCCCACGCCAACAGCTCGTCCTTCAAAGCTTTCAAAGGATCAATGGGGATGAGGAAGTACTCAACTATGAATACTCCTGCTATCACAGCGATTAGGAAGAGTGGTATTTGCCTCTGATAGATACTCTTGGACATCTTTGCCATCTCCTAAACTTTTAGCCAATCCAACACGGGGACGCCTGCCACCGCTATAACTGCAAAGACTATGATTACAGCCATTAGGACGTACTTCACGTAGTCACCTGCCGCTTGGACGCTCATCACGAGGGAGTCGCCTGAAGCAATAGCACCTGCGGCATAGATGTCATCAGAGAAGAGGCTGTAGTCTGCCAAAGCGGCCCATGTTCCGTTGTGGTAGTACCTAGCAGTCCCGCCCAGAATCAACCCACCTCCCATGCGAACTGCTCCTAGGGCAGCTATCGTCATACCCGTAATTGCGCCTACTAGAACAAGGCCAGCCACCCCCTCGCTCGCAATCTGCCCCGTTAAGCCGATCTGCCAATGCGCCTCCGTAGGGCCGTACCATCTTATGTTCTCTCGCCGATAGGCCTCAGGGTGCCCTTCTGACACAGCGGCCTCTCGGACGATCCCATCCATCAGGGGGAATGCCTCAGGGTTGCAAGCCACATCAGCGATGAGCTTGGCTCCCTTTCGGAAGCAGAGCCTTGCTGTGTATCGGAGAACATTCATTCCCGCAATGGTCATCGGCGCGTACATGCCCGAAAGGTATGCGTATTCTCCAGCCCCACAATGAATAGGCAGACCAGTCTCGACGGCTCGGTCAACGACGTCGGGAAGCGCTTCCAGCATGGCCATGCTTCGAAGTTTTATGGTTTTTCCCCGAATCGCTCTCCAAAGGAAGTAGCCCGTAGAGACTATTCCGGCAACGAAGACCAAGAACTCAGAGATTTTTCCTTGTCCTATTATCGACATCCAGATTTCACCAATTCTTTTTCGTGGCCATATTGAAATGAATAAATATTTAAGGGTTCGAATGCCAATTTTACCTACTGACGAAATGGTTAGTCAGCAATCCGGCTCCGAAACTTACTATCAGGTGAGGTGGGCTTGGTGGAAGTGGTACGAGGTTGAGGCCCTCCTTGAAGCATTTCAGGAGTTTCAGGTGACCAGAGTCCAGAGGCCTGAGCCAGAATTGGGGATGGGTAAGGCAACTCTGCCTATAGTGAAGACTAAGGCGGATACTCTGTACGCCTACCTAGCCAGACAAATGGCTGTCCTATTTCAGAGGCAAGCACAACCATTAACTGAAAAGGACATAAGATTAAAGAACATTGTCTTCAAGCTTTACAACCATAATTGGAGTACACCGCTCTTTCGGTAGAAAACCAGAAGGCTACTTTGGTTTCACGCTTGTGTCCTTTGAATCTACATTTGACTTGTTCGGTTCTCATGTAATTTGCTACGCATTAAGTTCTTTGGGCAGATTAAGTCGGAACCGGCACACTAGCACCTTGCTCTGAGAAGAGCGATAGATTTGAGACATGAAGTCGGCGAATGTAAGTCTTCGAGGACCAATCATGTCTTTTCAATCGACGAAATCTCGACTACCCTAGACTCTGAAAACCAGTCCTCGATAACTTCCTCACTCGCCTCGCCATAATACTTACGGTAGAGGGCGCGCTTCCCCACCTCGAATGCCTCCCCACTTCCAACTATATGTGCTCTGCCCCTGAACCTTGTTCCTCCAATTCTAAACTCTACTTGATCGTCCTTCAGGATGTTCTTCATCCAGTCTGTGTACTTGCCCTCGTGGCTAAGGTAGATTCTCCCGCTGGCGACTGCGTACCACAACTCCACGGTGTGGGGCTTTCCAGTCCTCCGGCCCTTCGTCCTCAGGTAAATGTACTCCTCGTCGGCAACATCCATAGGGCTCATCACCTATCCATCGCCACGCGGCTTGATCTCTCGAGTTGGCGGTCCATAGTTAGGCAGATGGCTTCTTAGTTTTGCCTATGGGACATAGGTTGTGGCATTCCCCGGAGCAGATGACGGTCCTGTTCATGCACTTGGCCTTGTCGACCCTAGCGAGACGCATCGTCTTACCCGCGATAGTTAGGTCATATAGATCGAAGGGTGGACCGAAGGCCTGGGCCGGGCAACCCTTGACACATATCATGCATGGCTCGCCCAGACAGAGGTTTTCCTTCGCCACTGGGTCGGCTTGAAGAGGCGCAGTTGTGATGAAGGCGCCGAGGCGGACCCTTGGTCCCCACTCGGGCGTCATGAAGATGTTGTTCATGCCCAGCTCGCCCAGTCCTGCTGCTACGGCCGCGTGCCTGAAGGAGAAGATGCTCCCGTATGTGGGTGGTGATGGAGGGGGGAAGAAGGTGGCGCCAGACGCCACGGACAGGATGATGGCCTCATACCCCTTCCTTTCGAGCCAGAGGGCACTCTGGTAGGCTATGCGTTCCTCCTCGGCGTTCTGAGTCTCGTAGCACGTCCTCCCGTAGAAGTGGGTGTAGTAGTGCTGGCGAGGGTTATGTACCTCCACTGAGGTCTGGCGCTGCCACTCACCGATCCCAAGGCCCAGCGGCTTTGCCTCTGCCCTGTCGGGGAAGATACGTTGCTGCTCCATGATCCTCTTGAGGTTCAAGTTAGCCCTAAGTACAGGTAGGGTGAAGGCTATGACCGATTGGGCCCCAGGTAGGAGTTCCTCAGGCCTCCGGCCTTGGGGCGCCCCGGAGAAGCGGTCGACCGAGGCTATACCAACCTCTGGTGCGAGGAGTGTCTCAGTCATATATCTCTTGAGGCTGCGGGTAAGTTGCTTCTCTGAACTCAACCTGACCCCTCTGGTCTTAGTCGTCCAAAATGGGCTAATCTGTCTTTCTACCGTACATCAGATAAGGGTCCAACAGCTCCAATATCCGGACCAGGAAGCCCATGGGCGGTGAAGCTGGCCCATCCGCCGAACTATTCTAGTCTAGGCCCCTATTCCCTTTCTTCTAGACCTTTGACCAGCTTCTCGAATTCTCCTTCTCTCATGTGGGATAAGTATTCTTCCGAGGGGTATCGTTGATCCTTGACATCTTTTCGATACTGTTCAAAGGCGAGCCTAATCTGCTCTGCGATATTGGTATAGGTCTTTGCGAATTTTGGCTTAATTCCCAAGGTCAGTCCAAGAATATCATGTGACAAAAGGAGCTGACCATCGGAATCCGGTCCTCCTCCAATGCTGAATGTGAGGAAGGATGTCCTTGTCGCGGCCAGCTTTGCGACCTCGGTTGGCACGTTCTCCAAGAGGACTCCTATGGCTCCCGCCTCCTGCAAAGCATGAGCATCGTCGATGATCTTCCTTGCCGATATGGCGTCTCTGCCCTGAACTTGATAGCCGCCGAGCAAAGACGCGCTTTGGGGGGTTAATCCAAGGTGTCCGATGACGGGTATCCCTGAATTCACGATCGACCTTACAGTTGGCGCAAAGGCTGCTCCCCCTTCCAGCTTCACCGCGTCACATCCGATGCGCATGAACTCACCGGCGTTCTTGACTGCGTCCTCGACGCTGGCTTGGTAGGATAGGAAAGGCATATCGCCCACGACAAAGGCACGTTTGACTCCCCGGACAACGGCTCGCGCATGATGAAGCATATTGTCCATGGTGATGGGCAGTGTGTTGGGTAGGCCGAGCATAGTCATCGCAACCGAATCGCCCACCAAAATCATGTCAACTCCAGCTTGATCGGCCAAGACCGCCGTCGGCCAGTCATACAGTACTACCCACACTATCTTTTCCGACCTCTGCTTCATCTGAAGCAAAGTTCTCAAGGTCACCTTCTGCACTCCCTGCACCTCTGATCCCTTCAACCTCTTTCGACTTCATCTAATCTGAATCTCTATTTATGACGCGCGAAGTGTGACGGATCTAGGATAGAGAGTTTAGCCTTCTACCTGATTACGCGATCACCGATGTCTTCAATGAGAGTCATCAATGGAAACAAGCTCTTCTACATTCGGTGACCCATCTTCCCTGGGAGCAAGTCCTTTAACTCAAGAGGACCGCAAGAGAGACTGATACGATTGAAAAACTGTTCCTTCACACCTACTAGACACTGGGAGAGTAAGGAGCCATGAAGATTATTGCGGTGGAAGCCACCACACATGACATACCGGTTCAAGTCCCACTAATCGAAGCTACAATACACCGGCCCATCGTCTTCGCCCGTGTTGAGACCGATGAAGGCATAATCGGTTATGGCTTGACCGGCGGAATACAGCGTTTCGGGGTCAAGGAGTTCATCAACCGGGAGCTTTCCCCCTTCCTGATGGGCAAGAACCCCTTGGAGACCGAGGCTTTGTGGCACCAGATGTACCTAAACTTAAACCCCCGCTCCCAGACAGGGGTCTGGAGCTCCGCGGTGAGCGCTTTGGACATCGCCCTTTGGGACATCAAGGGCAAGCACTACAAGGAGCCGGTGTGGCGACTTCTCGGAGGAGCTAAGAAGAAGGTCCCCGCCTACATCACCTTTGGACTCATGGAGTTAGATAGGGAGCAGCTTGTGGAGATGGCCCGTCGCTATGTTCGTGAGGGGCAGGACAAGCTGAAGATGGTCGTGGCCATAAACGACGCGGAGGACCCTGCTGAGGATGCCTCTCGAGTAAGAGCAGTGCGTGAGGCGGTTGGAGACGATGTTGAATTGATGATCGACGCCAACTACCAGTTCTCCTTCAACCGCGCCCTAGAACTGGCCAAAAAGGTGGAACCCTATAACATAGCTTGGTTTGAGGAGCCCCTCTATGGAAATGACGCCAGACTCCTAGCTGACCTTCGCCGGAGGACGACAGTACCTATCGCTGCAGGTCAGAACGAGGGTTCACGCTTCCGCCACCTAGAGTTACTGCTGCATGGCGCCGTGGACATACTCCAGCCCAACGTATGCTACGTAGGAGGATACACCGAAGGGGTTAAAGTGGCGGCCATGGCGCAGGCCTTCAATATTCTAATAGCCAATGGCGGCGGATGGCCCCACCATAATATGCATCTACAGGCGGCTATGGCCAACGGCTGGCGGGTGGAGTTCCACTACTTGATGTGGAAGGTGGGTGAAATGATTTTTGAGCAACCGCCGGGACCCGAAAAGGGTTGGGTCGCTCTCACTGAACGGGCTGGGCTGGGGCTGGAGCCAAAGGAGGATGTCCTTAAGGAGTATCAGGAAAAGTAGACTCGGTCTTACGCTCCCTCAAACTAAGCACCTACAGTTCAGAGTAAATTGTCTGTGGTCCTCTAGGGAGCTTGGCGAGGAAACATTCGGAGGGGGGCTCCTACATTGAACAAGTCGTCCTTCGATAGGCTCTCCAAAGATGGGGGATTAGG
>Ga0315312_1001930_pt1 | contig 15134 bp, 13 predicted proteins | sample TDP7_MG_FD_203629 | JGI IMG/M metagenome (GOLD analysis project Ga0315312, IMG submission 203629) | Freshwater sediment microbial communities from Lake Towuti, South Sulawesi, Indonesia - TDP7 | ecosystem: Environmental > Aquatic > Freshwater > Lake > Sediment | place: Indonesia: South Sulawesi... | reverse complement strand
GTTTACGACATAGTTTATGCAGCGGTAGACTGGTTCTCCACCAACATGATCTACATGGAGCATGAAGACTACCCCCAAGCAAGGCTTAGGGCAAGTCAAATATTAAGTGAAAACGTCTCTTTTCCCGGCTATGGAAATAAGCGATACGGTGTTTGCAGGCACTTTGTGGATGCTTTCACAGCGATTATGCGTGGATTCGATATTCCATGTAACTTGTTCAATGGCCTCGTTTTCATCGACTACGGCGGAGAAATAGGCATGATGTTCGCGGGCGGCCACGCTTGGGTCGAAGTTTACATGCCTAACATTGGATGGGTTCCCGTTGATGTCACAATTCCTGATAGATACAGCCGTGATGTCGTGCGCGTTGGGCTTATCTCTGATGTATACTATCTTCCCATCTACAAGGAGTTTACAAACGAGGAGCCGCAACCACCCGTTGAAGACTATGAATATCTTATCGGGGCTTATTGGGGCTGGAAAGTAGGGGAGGTTCCTGTTGGAACGCTGGAGAGCATAGTTCGCGGCTTAACCTCGGTGTCCATGATCGACATAATCCTTCTAGTGATTTTACTAGTGCTTATCTTTGATAGGCTAATGCTAAGAAGCAAAATCAAAGCATTAACTCGATGGTAAACTACTCCATTGAAGAAAGGTATCCTCAAGATGAGGAAACGGGTTTACTTTAGAAACCGCCTTAGCAGTTCAAAGCTCTTTCCTACGCCTTTCGTTTCATCGCCAGATCCTTCATACTCAATTGATATAAACCTGTTGTAACCAGATTCTCTTAAGATGCTGAAGACCTGCTCGTAGTCAATGGAGGTTTCATTGCCTTCCTTATCAAAATTGTAAGCCTTGGCGTGTACATGGGCTGCGAAGGGCGCAACCATCTTAATTGCCTTGTACCTTATTTCAGGGGGAAAGTTTCCCGTGTCGAGGCACGATCGTAAGCTCTTCGATTCGAACTCTTTTATTAGCTTCAACACTATGTTAGGGTTGCTCGTGAAGGTTCCATGATTTTCTAGGGCAAGGGTCACGCCGTGTCTCTCTGCCAACCCAATGCATCCCTGAAGCCCCTTCATAACTAGTTCATAAGCCTTCTCGGAATCTATTCCTTCTCGAATTTCCCCTCCAAAAACTCGCAAAACATTAGCATTCAACCTTGCAGCCATGCGAATCCATTTGCTCACATATTCAACTTGTTTCTGCAGCTCTTTGGGTTCTACTTTTATGAAGTCGTTTGAAACGGCCAAGGCGGAAAGTTCCAAATCGAAAGAATCTATTTTCTTTTTTATTTTCTGCAAGTATGAAGCGTCTTTTGCAGGGAATTGGAAGTCAACTAACTCAACTCCATCCATCTTGAAATTTGCGCATGCTTCCAGAAAACCTTCCAAGGTTAGCCTCTTCTCAGTCATGTCCCGGTGAAAGCTCCAGGTGCTGCATCCAATTTTCATTTTGGCCTCCACCTTTGAGAGAGAATGTCCAGCGGGTCAATCACTCCGTTCCTATAAACAGGGACTATACCAAAAGCGTTTAGCCTACAGCAAAACTCAATGTCCGCTTCAAATCCCATGCTCTTAAGAAATTGGGCGTGATCACCGAGCTGAACTATGCTATTTAGGGACCTGCTTGATTGTTGAAAGGCTAATAAAGCCGCTAAAGCAGCATCGGAGTGCTTGACCTTTTTCGTTGGTAGGCTTTCGACGATCGCGCCGGCGCAGATGAAGTCTTCGAGGGAAAAATGTCCCTTCTTTCCCGCCAAAACTAGGGAGATTCCAATTTTTTCTTTTTCTGCGATTTTCATGGCCGCTTCAGTTACGGCTTTGACGTTCAAAAGGGCTCCGATCAGGGTCCACCTCCCATCCTTGGCTAAGGAAATTGCCATGGTTCCGCTGGTGGTGGTCAGAATAATGTGCTTTTCCTTTATGGTTTCTGGAGAGAATTCGAGGGGCGAATTTCCTAGATTGAACCCCTCGGGTTTAAGTCCCCTTCTTTCGCCAGCTAATATGAATTCTGGATGCTCTTGGCGGTATGCTCTGGCCTCCCTTAGGGTTTTAGCTGGAACTATGCCTTTTGCACCATTCGCTAATGCCGTAATTATGGTGGAGGAACATCTTAAAACGTCGATGACAATTATGATGTCTCCTCTTTGAACAGCTTTAATGGTATCCTTGGCGAAGATTTCCAGGTTAAGGGGTATTAAGGGCAAACTTGTCCCTCTGCCTTTTATTTTTGTTTAGCAGTTCTTGCCTTTTACTCTTTTAAGGCTTGGTTGAGTTAGATGCTTTTTCTTCAGTTTCTCTTGAAGAAGATTCCGAATGTGCTGCTTGACGTGAATGGCGTCAGGATTATTTTAGAGGAAGCCTAACGATTAGAGGCGTTTACTCGTCGATTGCTGGTCAATTACTAGGGACGGCAAACCCTTAGAAAAGTTCCTTTTCGTGAGATAACCTGTTTTCTAACGCCTTTACGTATCCATTTTTTCCTTAACGGCGGAAAACCTTAGTGTACAAATCGTGAGGATTGCAGGCTGACTTTGAATACGTAACAGACTACCAAGACAAGAAAATCTTTAGAAAAAGAAGTTTTAAATGAATAACAATAATATTTAATATTCGAGAAATTAGAATGAAGTTAAAATTGATTACAGGTATAGTGTTGACACTGTTTCTAATAGGCATGTTAACCCTTACATTCAACCTAGCAGTAGAAGGTGTAGCCTCCCCTGCAACAACAGTTTACATAGACAACCCCACAATCACGGCCACATCAGTAGGCCAAACATTCACAGTTCGAATCCGCGTCGACAGCGTTACAAACCTCAATGCCTGGCGGTTCGCCTTAACCTGGAACCCCAGCCTTCTAGATTGCACCGACTTAACAATCGATTACAGCTGGTTCGGACCGGAGGCAGACACCTTAAAGACTGGAGGGAAAATAGACAATACACAGGGTTATATGGAGCCCTTAGTCGTCACCTTCTCAGCGGCTCCATGGTATGTGAATGGAAGCGGACCACTTGCAAGCGCTACCTTCAAAGCCAAGGCAACTGGAACCACAAACATACACCTCGCAGAAGTCAAGCTCAAGGACCCCGACGGCGCATTTATCCCAGCCAACATCATCGACGTTTACACCGTTATTTTGGATGGAATTGCTTATCCAGTCGTTACGGTGAGCAACCTAACAGGTCTCTACGGTCTCTTCCGCTTCTCAGATCATGCCTTCAACTATACAGCAAGGGAGATCAGCTTTAATGTTACTGGACCAGACGGCGCATTCATATTCTGCAACGTGACCATACCAAAGACGCTCCTTAGGGCTAATGCTACTCATCCTTGGATGGTCCTGTTTGATGGTGTCCCAATACCCTATAAATTAGCTGAAAACACAACCCACAGCTCCCTGCACTTCATTTATATGTTGAGCACCCACAAGGTTCAGATAATAGGAACTTCGGCAGGACCACCACCACCAGTTGGCGGCTTCGTTTTTCCTATTAACAAACTTGAATTGTTAATGCCCTATATTGGTGTAGTCTCAGTGATCATATTCCCAACGGTTGTAACAGTCATCTTTGTCAGACGAAGGAAGAAGAAATAGGTGAATAGCTCTCTACAAAGCATCCCTATAGTTTCGTATAAACGGCAAATATGTAAGCCTATTTATTATTAGGAATCGTCTTTTCTTTGGCCTTCCCAGATTTTAGTGATTTTAGTTACATAGATCTTCGCCAAATAGAATGAACAACGTGAGATATAAAGGAAAAACGCTGTTTTTAGGGAGAAAACTTTTTGGCATAACACACTATTTAGATGTCATCTAAGAATTACGGTGGTGCTCGTGGAGGACCTATCCCGATACTATACGTTGCTGAGGGACCCGGCACGCCGCAAAATAATTGAAGTTTTGGGTGAGCAGGGCAAGATTGGCTTCAAGGAGTTGAGGGAAAACCTTGGGCTGGGCGTAGGCACCGTATATTACCATTTAGACATGCTTTCAGATTTTCTAGTTCAAGATAAACAGAGGAAATACAGGTTAAACGACCGCGGGCGCCTCCTATACAAATCGTTGAAGGGAGGAAGCCTACCGCCAACATTAGACATCGGAGAAGCCTTCAGCCATGGTTTAGGACGCTGGCTTTTCCTATCTCCAATTTTTGCAAGAACAACGCAGCCAGTAAGGTTATTGCCTCTCTCCATTCTTATTTTAGTCTTTGGCGCCGTGGGCTCCGCCTTAGCAAACCTTGATCCCATGCTGTTCTTTTACTTTCCCTTCACTGCTTACGAATTTGAAACCGTGGCGATTTTGTTCCTTTTCAACTGGATCGGACTCTTCTTGTTTTCCGAACTTTTTATTTATTTGCTCTATAGACGGGTTGGCGGCGACCTCCAATTATTCACTTGCCTAGGAATCGCCTCGTTTCCCTTAGCCCTGTTTCCATACATCTACATGCTCGTTTCTTACGATGTTGCCCGATATCTTCAGTTACTCCTTCAAATATGGAGCCTACTGCTTTTATCGTCTGCCCTCTGTTTTGGGAAGGGTTTGCGCCTCGACAAATCAATAGTGGTGAGCCTGACGATCATATACCTAAATGTTATGATGCTGATAATTTTGGGTCGCTTTCCATAAAGTTCGAGGTTTCTAGAACCCTTAAAATCAAATATTCGAGGTTTCTCGAAGCGATTTCCTTAAAAGACCGATTTTCTAAGGTTATTTTGGTGAAAAACCCTTGAAAACAAGAAAAACCCTACTCGGAACGGCCATCTTGACGGTTCTCGCTGTTTCTCTAGCATTTCCATTAGCGCCAGTGTCAGCGCCAGTGTCAGCTCAAGAGGAACAAGTTCAGACAACTTGGCGAATAGAAGGAAACTGGGTCTACATTCAAAACGACATTATAACTATAGTGTTCCCAGCTGGCGGCAAAAAACCAATGTTTCTGTGGTGGCCCACGAAAGATCCAAACAATATAAATGTAGTCAAATACAAAGGACTAATTGAATACGTAGCCTTTGACAGACCATACTTCTTGCGGCGTTGTCAAGCCGAAGCATGGAGAATCGCAGAGCGCCTACAAGTTAACTACTATGAACCGAGACTACCTATGCCTGAAATGCTGCGTTTAAGGGCCTTGCTGATTTTGGCGAAAATCGGAAACGTAACAGGGCTACATGCACCTTACTTGCCTTTTAGTGCTGGCAAATGGGAGCTAAGCAACCCAGTAAACGTCACGAGAGGCGATGTGAAATATCTCAGCTTCAACTTTACCCTCGTAGATGTTCCAGACCACATGCCGGGCTTACAGTTTGCCGAGAACAACATAATCCTCAGATTTAGGTTTTACTACACACCTGCAACAGAAGATATCCATGGACTTTACACCTATTCGGTTAATGCTGGCGAGCTTAAAATGGACCTCATAGTAAAACATTGGGAATGGAACATAGACAAGGTCGAGCCACTGCTACAAGAACTAAGGGATCAAGGATTCGACATCCCCAAGCCAAGCAAAGCAGGCTTAGCATTGTGGATTAACCTAGCCTCCATTAACCTGACACGACTCCCAGTAGCAGAAGAGGACACAACAACCCTTGAAGATACATCATTTATAGAGGGCAGCTCCACAGCCAAAAACATGTACGTTGAAGGCCAACGCGTAGCCGTAACGCAGAACGAAGTAGCCTCTGGAATAGACGAACATCCCTTGCGGAATCGCTGGAGAGAGCGCTTCAAGTTCCGCTTCGAAAGAGGCAACGCCACGCTCGCAGGTTTCTTCAAATTCGTGCCCAAAGCAATAGTCACAGATAATACCAGCTACGAAACGACAAACGTCACAGCCGCCTATATTGCAGCTGGCGCCCACATGCGGGTATTCCTCGGCTACCCATACTTCGGCAACAAAACCCTTGAACACGACCCATCGCTAGGACTTGAGGCAATTCCTTCGCTCATTTCGCCGCAGCTAGTGGTTATCCTTGTAGGTACAGTGGCGGTCATTGCTACCGTTGTCTTCGTCGCTAGATGGCGGAAAAGAGTTATCAATGTTGTCGGGGTGCGCTAACCCCACTTTCCCCTTTTTATTTTTGTTGAAAGTCAATCTTTAATGCTAATTCTTACAGCCTCAAATGGTGCTGGAAATCTTTTCCTTAATGCGAAACTCACTGGAATGGCTACAACAGCTCCGAAGACGGCTTGAAATATGTTCCCGGGAAACTCCGTCAGAGCGGCACCTAGGCCATATAAATAAGACTCAGCGATAAAATATCCGGCAATCATCTCGATTCCAGCTATTGCTATTATTAGAGTGTCTCTCCGCGGGGTCTTACCAGTTGTCAAACCCCCGGCAATTAACCCTTCTATTCCCTTCACAACCAGCGTGATAAAGAAAAACTCAGGGTATCCGATCAAGTCAGAAAGCGCAGCACCGACGCCGCCTGCGAATCCTCCGACTATCGGTCCAAAAAGAAGCCCAGATAAGAAAATCATAGAATCTCCAATATTTATGTAGCCTCCCGTGGCCGGGACAGGTATACGAATTATTAGCGTTGCTACAAATACGAGTGCAGCCATGACGCCACTTAACGCAGTATTCAAAACGGTCTTTTTTGCACTAATCTTCTTACTCACCATTTTTCTCTCTCCCATGAGCGTTAAAGAAATAATAGTTATAACTTTACATTTAATTTTTCCCTAAAGGCTTCAGCGTTTACCGCCCATTAAGGCCTTAACTCCGACCCATTGAACCGCCACGTAGCCTACAAGAAGCCTGAACCAGAAGGTTACAATCCTTATTAACACGGTTGCCGCGGCGCTGACATTAACAGGAATGCCTAGCAAGGCGTAAAGGCTGGTCATAACGATTTCTGTGAGGCCTATTTCTCCAGGGACTCCCAAGGGAATTGTTTGAATGGCCATGCCTAGGGAATTAACAATTATTATGGCGCTGAAGGAAATAGGTTGGTCCAGAGAAACGAAAACAAAGAAAGCTATGAGTACACTGAAGAACCAGGATATTATGGAAAAAGTTACGGGTGGAGCTAGGCTTATCGGGTTTTTCCCTAAGGTATCAATTCCTCGATGGAACGCCTCTAACATTTTTTGTGTCTTGGCTCTTAAATAGTCTAGTCGCCAGCGACCGCTAAAAATGAAAGTAATAAAGCGAATTATCCAATCGATAATTTTCTGAGTTACTTGTTCGTTAAAGCACAATAAAAGCAGGAGAAGAATTGAAATGGACATGCCAATAATTACAATCATCAGTATGTTTAAAGTAGGTCCCAGGAGTTCTCCTGGATATTTTATAATGAAAATTGCCGAGGCAGCGATCAAACTGGTTAAGATTATTGCCATGTTGAGGATTCTATGACTAACGATAGATGCTACAACCTCACCAGCTTTTCCATCCGAATTTTTTGACATTAAGTAGGTCTTTGAAATCTCCCCGCTAATCGATTCCGCTGGAACCACAAGGTCAACGAAGGTTCCCACCCAAACAAACAGAAAACACTTTCTCAGGGGAGCCTTTACCGAAAGAGGTCGTAAAAAATACTGCCAAGCCAAAGAATAAAATAACGTGTCCAGCAAAACAGCGAAGAAAGCTATCGAATAGTAAACAAGATTAGCCCGCTGAAGACTTTGCACGAGATTCCCTATGCCCACGAAGAAATGCAGAAACAGAACAAAAATCAATAACCCAATCAGCAAAAGAGGAATCGCTTTTTTCATCGGTAAAGGTTTTTCCAAGGTCATGTGCTGTTGCACCTGATGCCAGATGAAAGCAAGTAGCCCCTACCCTATATTATACTTTTAGAAACGATGAGACATGTAGAATTTGCCTCATCTTTTGAGGATGGGTTTTATAATCTTCTCAACTACTGAAACCGATGCTTCACGGATGTTGTCTAAGGTATCCGTTCCAAAACGTAGAAAGTCTTCTGAGATCACACTCAAAAGGAGGTTGGTATAGTTTGGGGGAAGATAAGATAGGCTTGCCTTTAGAAGATGCTTTATCTCTTCATGGCACGTTTTGTCAAACAAAAGGGGCGCGGCGCAACCTGAAGCCTTCAGGCATGAAGTTAAACATAAAATTTCCGCAAGGGGCTTACCCCTCGATGCCTCCCATGAAAGTATGTCACTTTCAGAGACTGCCAATAAATGCTTTACGTAGGCCATCTGATCCTCAATGTAACCCCGCTGGTGAAGTAAACGAGTCACTTCGTAGTCCTTAACGGCAATAGATACCAGGTAAAACAGATTCATGGCGTAATCTGTTGAGAGGCCGAAACGGTTAACCAGTTCCAAAGGGGCTGAAGGAAGCGAAAGGAGATAGTACTGAAGGCTGCCGTGCAAAACAGAATGCCCCACCTCATGCCTGATTCCTCCCACTTGAACCAGTTCCGGCAGCCCCTGCATCTTTTCGAGGCAAAGAATAATCCTCGGCGTCCCCCTCCAAGCGTCGTGGGTGGCGAAAAAGAGCTCTCCAAAGGGGGATGAAACTACTCCAACTTCAGAGGCTTCCTTTAACAAAAATGCATCAGCGGCGGAAGAGCGTTCAAATAGATATAAGTCAACAAGCTCAACATTGTGTGGCTTTAGGCGCTCGTAACACTCTGTCATCGTCTTTAAGACGCTGTCTACAGTCGCATGGCTTATTTCGCCAAACTTTGAGACAACGATTCTAACCAAATTAACCATCAACTTATATTTAATTCCATGACAGCCCTAACGAGTCGAAATCTTAGTTCGCATCAATTATAAAACTACCCTTTTCAAAGAGACCGTGAAAGAAAAGTGAAATTTGTGCAAATAATTTTATTTCACGCTAATTAATAGTATAATTAATCCATCTAGAGACTGGGGGAAAGTGAATTGTCTAAGAGAAGAATTTGTGGAATGATATTCATACTGCTTTTACTAGGCATGTTATCTCTAGCATTTAACATTCAACCAGTTAAGGCGAATCTAAAGACAAGCGAAACGGAGTATTCTTCGGTTGACGACGCACTATTCACAAATAACGGAACATATCCTCGCAAAGAAAGAATCAAAGATCAAGTAAGAATTTTTGAAAATAGAATTACGACTCTTGAGCTGGAAAAACTGAAACGTGAAATCGGAGTTTGGGAAGAAGGTAGAAATTATAATCAGATAATTAATGGCCATGGAACAGGATTGCGTCCGCCAACAGAAAAGGAATGGGCGAATCTTGTGAACAAAATATACATGGTTGAAAGAATTTCACTTAACCAGGCAATTCAATCTCCGTCTAGCGTGGACCACACTACTAAACCATGGTTTCCACCAATAGGAAACCAGGATGGAGAAGGCTCTTGCGTGGCGTGGGCAGTGGGATACTATACGAAGACTTTCCAGGAGGCCAAGGAGCATGGATGGGATCTATCTGGGGCGGAATGGGAAAGTGGATACCCAACTCCAGCCTACCAAGATCGAATATTCAGCCCAGATTTCATTTATCATTTAATCAACGGGGGAATAGATCAAGGCTCTTCCTTCTATGACGCAATTAACTTGGTATGCGCTATTGGAGCCAGTTCTTGGGAGAAAATGCCTTATGACCCAAGTGATTCAACGAGTTGGCCTTCTGAAGAATCTTGGAGGGAAGCACTTTTGTATCGTGGCAATAGCAGCGGATATGAATTTATGGAGCTTAACACGGATGATGATTTAATAAGTCTAAAAAATTGGATATCTTCCGATCATCTCGCAGTGATAGCGGTAGATGCCGGCCAGTATTCTAGCTTGACAAGCGAAGATGTTTGGACATTAGATACTTATGTGAATCCGGACACAAACCATGCAAATACCATAGTTGGATACAATGACAACATCGAATATACAGAAGGCGGGGAATTACGCTACGGATCTTTTAAAATAGCTAATTCTTGGGGAGAAGGGGGATGGGAAAACGTTCCTGATGGATGTTATTGGATATCTTACGAAGCTATGAAACAACGTGTCGGATACTGTATGTTTTATCGTGACAGAATAGACTACAGACCTGAATTAGTTTCCTCTTTTTGTATAAACCATTCAAAGAGAGGCGAATGTGGCATTTTGATCGGTATGGGCAACCACAGTGATCCTACTGCAACAAAATCATTCAGTGACTTGATATATGGTGGGGATTTTCCGTTCTGTTCCAATAATATTGTGTTTGATATTACAGAGTTTGAAGAGGCTGTGCCAACGGTTATCAATCAATCGTTCTTCATGGGAGTATATGACAGAGGTGCACCACTTGCGCACAGCGGCATGTATGAGTGGTATTCAGATGGAGTATCATACTCATGGTTCAGGCTTAATCGAACTTTTGACATACCTGAAACAGGAGCGGCTCTCAGGTTCTGGAGTTCCTACGAAATCGAAGAAGACTGGGACTACGGCTACGTAGAAGTACACGACTTGGATACTGGTGAATGGTACACTCTACCAGGACTGACGACTGTGTCAACACCTCCATATCCCCAAGACAATCCTAATTGTCCCGACGAATTTGAACCAACAGCCTATTCCGATGCAGGACGATGGCACGCGTTCACAGGCTCTAGTGGCGGTTGGCATCAAGAAGAAATGGATCTGACACTTTTTGCGGGCCACACCATAGAATTGTACTTTACCTACTGGACTGATCCATACGTTCTTGGACTTGGATGGTACATCGACGACATAGAAATACCAGAAATTGGTTTCTTTGACGATGTTGAAAGTGGTCCAAATGACTGGACTTATAACGGATGGTACATAACCACCAGCTCCTCATCCGCCACAGGGACAATTCTTTCTTTCTCAATCGAATACTATTCCAATTACAGCTCCGGAACCTTATACGCCAAATCGACATCCCACGATGCCCCAGTCAATACTACGAATCATGATTATGTTTTTGCAGAGTTAATATTAGAACAAACTTTAGGATTTAGCTATTCAGAAACTATATACATATACCTAGTACATTTAGAAGTGAATAAGTACTTCTCAAATGGCTCTTATCTTATAGTAGAATTCTATACCTATGGGGATATTTACCAAGATAATGTAACAGTCTGGTATGGAACAACTCCAGCATACGTAGCTTTATCGGTGGATGTGTCACATCCTCAAGACAAACCTATAGAAATAGTATATCTCGTTTTAAGAGATACCAACATGAATAAAATAAAGACTTTAACAAGCTTTACAATGTATAAGTCTGTTCTCTTTAAGAGACTTGCATATTTAGATGGAGAATGGGGATATGTTTCTCCTGATGAAAGATCAGCTATAATGAATGAGATTACAGACATAGATATTCAATGGATATATTCACCATCATAAACTTCTACAATAATTGGAACATTTTATTGGGGGTTTCTAGTGTAATCCAAAGAAAAATGGGGATTGGTTTAAACCCTTCCAGAAGCCCTTAAATAATAATCTTAATACAACAGAAAACGCCTCTTTACTGAGGAACGAGCATGACGATTCCAGACCACATATTCAGGGCCTACGATATCCGCGGAATTTATGGCGAAGATCTCACGGAGGAAGTTGCCACATGGATCGGGCAAGCCTTTGGCACTTACATTGGTGGAGCGGATAAAAAACTGGCTGTGGGAAGAGATGTTAGGCTAAGTGGGCCAGGTCTAGGAAATGCCTTGGTTGAAGGATTGCTTTCCACAGGTTGCCATGTTCAAGATGTCGGGGTGGTGCCGTCTCCTGTGTTTTATTTCGCCATAGTTCAATATGCCAAAGACGGTGGAGCTATAGTTACAGCCTCGCATAATCCTCCAGAATGGAACGGCTTCAAACTTTGCAGGGAAAAGGGCTTCCTACTGGCGCAGGGCATGGGAATGGAGGAAATCAAGGAGATAGCTGTTACTAAACGGTTTAAATTCGGTTCCCGCGGTAAACTGGAAAAGTACGAGAGGGCTATCGTTGACTATTCCAATTTTGCGCTCAGTAAAGTAGAGATTGAGAGGAAGTTAAAGGTCGCCATAGACCCTGGAAATGGAACCTGCTCGTTGGTGACCCCAAGATTGTTTGAAGACGCTGGACTCTCGGTCATTGCCATAAATGCTGAGCCCGACGGCAATTTTCCTGCCCATCTTCCGGAGCCTACCGAAGAAACCTTGAGTGAACTAAAGAAGATCGTAGTAAAGAATGGGGCTGATTTTGGCATAGGCTTTGATGGCGACGGCGACAGGGCTCTTTTCATAGATGACAAGGGAAGGACAATTTCGGGGGACACCGCCTTGATCATTTTGGCAATGTACTACTTGAAGAAACAGAAGGGAGCCACCGTCATATATGATTTGAGCTGCTCTTCAAGTGTGGAGGAGATCATAAAGGCCCATGGAGGAAAAACCGTCATGAGCCGCGTTGGACACGCGTACATTATGGACAAGATGATCCAAGAAAATGCCACGCTTGGAGGCGAGATTAGTAGCCACTTCTATTTCGCTGATGTGTATGGTTTTGATGACGCCCTTTACGCGAGTTTGAAAATGGCTGAACTCCTTTCGAAAACAGAGAAAAGGCTTTCAGAAATAGTGGACTCCATACCTAGGTACCCATCTACGCCTGTTAAGGTTTACGACTGCCCCGACGAGAAGAAGTTCAAAGTTGTGGAAAAACTAACCGAAGAATTTAGAGAAATGGGATATGAAATTGTTACTATTGATGGAGTTAAGGTCCTCGAACCTGATGGTTGGTTTCTCATAAGGGCTTCAAACACGCTCCCCCAAATAAAAATGGTGGCAGAAGCAAAAACTAAGGAAAAACTTAAGCAATTAACCAATTTTGCAGAGAAAAAAATATTAGAAAAGATTTGAGAAGGCTGACCCGTACAGCGTTTGAAAGAGTTTGGTTTGGCCCTGATTTAGTGATTTTCTGGCAAAAGGGTTTTTGCTTGTGCCTGTCTTGCGCACACCTACACACGGACAGAGACACGTGTAGACGGGGGTAGGGGGATTCATACCTTCAAATTTGATTGGAAAATTATTTTAAACTGATTCTAACCCGTCTCTTCGGCAGACCAAAGGATTTCTTTCTTATTCACTCAGACTCTTTAGGACATTTTGAATTGATGGTTTAAGTGGTGGTATCTCATCCTTTGCTACCTTCCAAAGGATTTCTATATCGACTCCAAAGTATTCGTGAATTAATTTATCTCTCATTCCAGTCATTTTCTTCCATGGAATTTCAGGATATTTATTTCTTAAACTTTGAGGAATCTTCTTTGTCGCCTCTCCAATGACTTCAATGCTCCTCACGACTGCATTTATGGTCTTTCTATCCCTTTTGAATTCTTCAAAACTCATACCTTTAATGAAACTTTCTATGTCATTAATTGATTCAAGTATGTCACGAATGTAATCTCTGTAATCCCTTTTTCTCATATATAGACAACTTCTTTTAAGATATATTCGCCAATTGTTGGCTTTAGTGCCTTTTTAGATACAAGATCTACTTTCAGACCAATTAACTTTGAAAGATATTCTTCGAGTTCCAAGAATTCAAAAAGTCCGATTGGTTCTTTAAATTCAACCAGTATATCAACATCGCTTCTCTTTTTTTCTTCTCCTTTAACATAAGAGCCAAAGACGCCGATCTCTCTTACCTTAAATTTTTCTTCTAATTCCTTTTTGCGTTCTTTGAGAATCTTTTTTATTTGGTTTAATTTGCTCATGTTTTTCATCAATTTGAGATTTTATTATCCTTATTGGTATTTGCCTTTAATTAACTTTTCAAACTCGAGCCGCTTTTTCATAAAGTTTGGAGAAACTTGAAACTTTTCAGCTAACTCTGAAATTGGATCTGGACAAGTGCGCTCCTCTGGCTTATTAACCACCGCTCTCATAGCCTATGAAGTTTTATCCATGAGTTAAGCCTTCTTCGCAAGCAAACATCCGTTGTGCTTAGGTAATTAACTGATTTGCGGAGAGAAAAATGCTGAAAGAGATTAAGAAAGCCTTAAATACTGTTTAAATGTTAATCAGATTCGATGGCGTTTCAATAAGAAAGTTAAGGGTTGCCCAGCCCATGATAGTTGAAAGCTTTGTCGCCTACATCGTGTCCGCCCTTCTGTCGATTACAGGCGTGTCTGCGAAAGCCGAGGGATGCATCATTTATTTGCCTTCCTTTAACCAAAGGTTTGTTGTATCCTTTTCGTGCATGGATTGGGCTGGGGTCTTCCTATTGGCCTTCATGTATACGTTTGTGTCGTGGGTTTACCTTACTGTCAATGGGCGCTCCTTAAGGCGGCGCACCTACGTGATTCTGGGCCTCTTGGGTTCTATTGCTTTCTTCTTTGCAAATGTCCTAAGGATGTTCACGGAGATATACCTTTTAGCCAAGGTCTATGGTCCCCTACACGTTTATTATCTCTTTAATTGGCAAAGTTTCGAAGAACAGATCGGGATCAGCATGATGCTTGCGACATTACTAGTTTTATCGTTTTCCTCTTGGGCCTTCCTCAAGAGATGGATAAATAAAAAAATGTTTTACTAGCCTAGGCTATAGGAAGTCTAAAGAAAGACGGCGGTAGTGAAAGGGTTTAGTATTTAGTTACCTTGCGTTTCCTTAGGAGCATTACTAACGATAGGACTGACCCAACGGCGGCAATAGCTGCCAATACTGTTGCGACTGGTATGCCAAGTGTAGTGACTTGTGATGGTGGCAATGAAACCTTAATTTCGCCTATGTCTGTCTTTATGGTGGCAATGTCCCCTTGGATTGAAACTAGGGTTCCCTGAATTTCGCCTAAGGTCGTACTAATAGTTGCTATGTCTCCCTCAATTTCTGTAATTTTGAGCTGAATATTCTCTATGCTTGTTTTTATCGTGCCAATGTCGGTTTGGATGGTTGCAATTGTTTCGTTCAAAGCCACTAATTTAGCGTTGATTTGACTTAGGCTGACTTGGATTTCGCCTATGTCGGTTTGGATCGTTGCTAGCGTGCCATTGATACTTTTTAGGGTAGCGTTGATGGCGCTTATGTCTGTTTGAATGGAGCCTATATTCGTCTCGATGGTGGCTATTCTTCCATCTATGCTGACCAGCGTTGCGTTAATGGCTTCTAGGGATACCTTAATTGTCCCAATATCGGTTTTTATGGTGGCTATGTCCCCTTGA
>Ga0315312_1001929_pt1 | contig 15138 bp, 12 predicted proteins | sample TDP7_MG_FD_203629 | JGI IMG/M metagenome (GOLD analysis project Ga0315312, IMG submission 203629) | Freshwater sediment microbial communities from Lake Towuti, South Sulawesi, Indonesia - TDP7 | ecosystem: Environmental > Aquatic > Freshwater > Lake > Sediment | place: Indonesia: South Sulawesi... | reverse complement strand
CGTATTGTTTATTCTCATGACCCTTGTGACATGTCGGTGCCCCATCAAGACGAAATTAATCTTATGCTTAAGCACCATCTCCAAGATGTCGCCTGCATCTTCAAGCACGTTAGCCTCGCGCCCAGAATATGGGATCGGAACCAAATGGTGATGAAAGACAAGAATCTTAATGGTATCACTCGGTAGGGCCCTCAGTTTCTCCTCAAGATAATCCTGACGCCTTCTGCCGAGCCTCCCATCATCGCGATCAGGTTGGGGACTATTCGAAATGAATACGATAGCCTTACCAACTTTGACCTCATAGTCCATAGGGCCTATTATCTCCTTGAATAGAGACTGAACATAGTTTCTCTCGTCGTGATTTCCAGGCGCTATCGCAACTTTAGCCTTCAGCAGTTTCATCTTCTCTACCGCCAGTTCGTAGTCTGCGAGCACCCCAATGTCTGTCAAATCGCCAGAGTGAATAACCATGTCAGGCGCAGGTTTAACCCGGTTGATTTCTCTAGCGGCAACATCAAACATCTTTTCGACGAATTGCCCATAACTTGAGATATGTGTATCAGAGATCTGTGCTATCCTTAGAACTAAATCTGGCATTTTCAATCACTCAGCATCTTGACTAGGAAAGCCGAACATTTAAAGCGTAACAATTCGTTCGGATTTATATGTTTGATTCGACAACACTGCATGAGAAGATGGCTACAATGAATAGAAACTCAACAAGCTCTGCCGCCATTAAGAGCGTAGTCGACAAGATCAAACTCATAGATACCCATGAACACTTGCCGCAAGAGTCGGAGCGTATAAAAGGTAAGCCTGACCTTTTTGCAACCTTCTTAATTCATTACATATCTTCAGACCTAGTTTCTGCAGGCATGCCTAAAGACGTACTATATAGAATTCGCGACACAGGTCTACCGCTCAATGAGCGATGGAGACTATTCGCCCCATTCTGGGAGAAAATTCAGAATACTGGTTACGCTAGAGCCCTCAATCTAGCTGTAATGGGACTCTACAATGTCGATGGTCTAAACGAAAGAACCTACAAGGACCTGGAGGTAAAGATGCGGTCAGCGAATAAGCCGGGTCTATACAAGTGGGTATTGAAGGAGAAGGCGGGTGTAGACTTGTCTATCCTCGATAGTGAAACGGTTGATGTCGACAGATCATTATTCGCGCCTGTAATGCGGTTTGACGATTTTATCCTTCTGAAGGAGAGAAGCGACATAGAAGCGCTGGAGAGAAAATGCGAAATGAAGATTCACTCACTGTCAGACCTGACTGAGGCACTAAGGCTACGCTTCGAGAAGCTGTCCAAGTCTATGGTAGGAGTAAAGATAGCATTAGCCTATAGAAGGCCTATCAACTTCGAAAAGACAACAACCTCTGATGCTGAAAGAGTATTCAATAAGATTTATTCTCAAAAAGTCTTCAGAAGAATTGAATTGCAAGATGGCGCCAGAATGCACATTCCGGAAGGAATCTCCTTCGAGGAAGCTAAGCCTCTCCAAGACTTCATTGTTCACAAGGTTCTTCAACTCTCAGGGATTCACCGACTGCCGATTCAGATTCATACGGGCCTTCAGGAAGGGAATGAAAACATAGTCACAAGCTCCAACCCTGTGCATCTGGTCAATCTCTTCATGGAGTACAAGGAAGTCAAGTTCGACGTATTTCATGGGGGATATCCATACACAAGCGAGCTCGCAACACTTGCGAAGAATTTTCCAAATGTCCACGTAGACTTGTGTTGGCTTCACATAATCTCGCCGGCGGTAGCTCGTCGTGTACTTTCAGAACTTGTGGATATTGTGCCCAGCAACAAGATCCTCGGGTTCGGCGGAGACTACAGATTTGTTGAAGGCGTTTATGGGCACGCCCTCTTGGCAAGAGAGAATACAACGAGAGTATTGGCGGAAAAAGTAAAAGAGGGCAACTTCACTCAAAAACAAGCGCTTCTACTTGCGGAAAGACTGCTTAGAGATAATGCAAATGAACTATACTTCCCGCGTGGCCCCCACTAAGAGGCAAATACATGTCTGATGTTCTACTAGTGCAGCCTCCGATGCCTGAACATTTGCGTCAATATGCGCCGGAGGTTGTAGTATGCCCACCTCTCGGACTCGGCTATCTTGCGTCGACTCTCCTGGAAAATGGGTTCAAAGTGGAACTGACAGATCTATCTGTCGAAAACCCAGATAGAAAAGGAATTGAGTTAGAGTTCCAAACAAGAGAACCGAAGATCTTGGGCATCACAACTACAACGAACACCTACAAGAATGCATTGAATGTCGCGGCGATTGCAAAGGAATGCAATCCCAACGTCCTGACGATTCTCGGTGGCCCTCACGTCACATTCACAGAAGAAGAGACCCTTAGGAATCAGCAGGTGGATATCGTGGTTCGCCATGAAGGGGAGCTAACGATGCTCGAACTCTGCCAGAGGCTATTAAGGGGAGATCAAGGACCCAAACAGGTTGCTGGGGTATCATACCGTAAAGATAGTGCGATCCTGAAAAATCCTGACCGTCCGCTAATTGAGAACCTCGACGAGATACCGTTCCCAGCGAGACATTTGATGCGACTGGACAAGTATCTCTCGCCCGGAACCATTATCACAAGTCGAGGATGCCCGTCGAAATGCATCTTCTGCGCAGCAGAAGCGATGTCTGGAGGAAAATATCGTGTCAGAAGCCCCGCAAACGTTGTCGCTGAAATCGAGAAGGTGGCAGATGATTTCAGTCCGAAGTTTTTCTTCATCGCAGATGATACGTTTACCGTTTTCCGAGATAGGACCCGCGAGATCTGTAAGCTCTTAAGCAACCTTGCGAAGAAAGTCGAGTGGGTATGTGAGTCCAGAGCCAACTTCATAGATAAGCCTATACTACAAGAGATGGCTGAGGCAGGGTGTACTGCAATTCAATTCGGAGTTGAGTCAGGTTCAGAGAAGATTCTGAATGCGATTAAGAAAGGGATTAATCTCGATCAAGTGAGAAGAGCCGTTCGATGGGCTGTCGAAGCGAAGATCCTGCCCGTTTGCAGCTTCATGGTTCCTCACCCTGAGGACACGTGGAAGACGGTGAAGGAGACGAAGAGGTTCATGCTCGAATTGAAAGATATGGGTGCATTCATCTACGTCAGCATGACTACGCCGTTTCCTGGGACCAACTTGTACACGCATGCCAAGGAACTAGGGGTGACAATAATCACTGAAGATACAGATAAGTATGATTTGACTGGCGAGAGCCCAGTGATAAGAACGCGCAACTTGTCGGTAGAAGCGATAAAGGCGGCATATAATGATCTTGTTTCGATTTGCCCTGAAGAACCACCCTACCTAAAAAGATGAGGCGTCACGAAATTCTTCAATTAGAGCCGTACTTAGAGGGATTTTGCTTGAGAAGAGCGTTCTCGATGATTCAACTGAGAATAGGTTCAAGCCAGAAGCATCCAATGAGCCATTGCTGAACTTGCATTCATCCAGATCTGAAGCTTTAATCTCGGGGGATGAGTTGCGGAAGAAGAAATCGCCGAAATGGAAGAAGCATTGGAAACCTCCTTAAAACCTGTCAATGAATATTTGAGGAGTACGTTAGAATTACTTGCAGATAGAAGTCATCAGTACAACGCTTCTGATCCGGTTAACCTCTGCCTCAACTACGCTTATGGCGTGTTGAAGGGGAAGTGTCGGAAGGCGATTAATACTGTAGGGTTGGAACCGTCAGTCGGTTTTCTGCATGAGTTCAGCGATTACCAGACGAAGCAGTCTTTGGTGTATGACTTGCATGAGCCCTACAGATGGATCGGTGACGTGGCCACCATAGAGGCTTTTGAGTCTGGCACGTTGGATATGAAGGATTTCTATTTCACAGGTGACGACTACCGCTACCGCATCGAAGTGGAGGCGAAGAGGAGATTCTTGGAACTCCTCAAAGACAGGTTCAACTCGGGCGTCAAATACAAGGGTAAGACTTGGAAGTGGGATACCATTATCTTGAATAAGACGCAGGAGCTAGGCCGATTTCTGCTTGAGAAATTGGAATCTTTAGACTTCTTAGACCCCGCTCCGAGTTTAGTGAGAAGTGATAGCCAAGAGCTTCGTAAGCGAATCTTGGAATTGACCCAGAAAGAGGCACGTGAACTAGGCATCAGCAAGAGCACGCTCCACTACTTGAAGAAGCACGCCCGCGACCGCAAACCTTTCAAAATCTACGATAAGGTTAGATTGAAGCTTCAGTCGTTTAGTGCTTTCAGAAGGAGCTAAGTAACAAGAGGTTTGTGTATGCCAAAACTACAAATGTGGGACCTCAAGTTCAAACTCCCTGACCTGCAACTGGATGCAGCAGGAACATTCGAGGTCTTTTGCAGTAAGCTTTCGTTTAGCCCAGTCGATGTGAACAACTCAGAAGGCCATCTATTTTTCAAGATGCAGGCCGATACCATCGACGAACACAAGGCAAAGACCATTGGGATGGAATGGATTCAGAGAAATCTCGTCGACAGCCATCTACTAGTCTTCGGCCTAGATTTGAAGCCAGAATTTCTGGAGCTAAAACTCTTGAACGAATCGGAGTTGAAACAAACTCCGAGAACTTCGTACAGGGACTTGCCAGCCCGTGCCGCTATTCGAGGCTCTTTGCCCATTGCAGACATGGAGAAATCGCTCAAGCTCCCCCCGAAACTGGAAGCACATGCAAACAGGGAGTTGCTTGAAAGAAGTCGGCGGTGGTTCAGGAAAGCTAGGGATGCCGATGACGATGTGGACCGTTTTGTGTCGCAGTGGATTGCATTCAACTCACTCTATGGCATGTTCGACCCGGACAAGAAGGGTGACCTGATCGCAATCAAAAATCTCATCAACGAACATCCGAGTACAGAAAAGATTAGAGGGATACTTGATGCTCATGAGGAAACGATAAGGAAGCTCGCTTCAAAAGGGTTGAAGGATTGGCACGAACAAAAGGACTACAGCGAGGAACTAAAGAGCCTGATCGGGAACCAAGATGTCAGAAGAACCTTGATGGCGGTTGGCCTTTGTCTGTTTATAGTGAGAAACGAGGTCTTTCACGGAGGCACGACGCCTAGTGAAGAGATGCATTTCATTCGCGAATGTTCGCAGCTCCTTGAGAGAATCTACAGGGAATGTTACTGCAGTTATGTCGGTTTGACGTGAGAGCTTAGCTGTTGGTGGATGCAATTGCAAATTAAGCGTAAAGACATCATTGAAATGATAGAATTATGCTTCATGAATGTGACTCAGTTTCTCTCAGATGCAGAGCTCATTCATTCACAAAAACCAAGGTTTGACCACTCTGTGGCGTTGATTCAGTTTGCCATTGAGGAGTTGGGTAAGGCTAGCATTCTAAGGAAGAAACTTCAGGAAACAAGAGATGACGTTATAGAGGTGCCCGACAAACTCTTCGGCGGTAGAGGTAGCCATGAATTTAAGGAAAAAGAAGCATGGACCGTTCTAAGTCCTCAACTGAGAATTCTGGCAGAAGGAAGCTTTGGCTCTGGCTTTGGCTCTGGCTTTGAAACAGAAGACGTAGAGCTTTCTCATGAAGAACGTCTACGATGCTTGTTTGTTGATTTCAAGGACGGAGTTATTAGACTAGGTGTAGCGGTTGATAGCCAAAAGCTCGAGAAAATTATTGAATCCACGAAGAAAGAGGTAGAAAGACTCAAGGCCTCTTGGATACCCTAGAGAAGCCAAATCCTCTATTTTTCTTGGATACTTCAGTGTCAGTTCCGGGAAAATTGAACCTTAGGAAAAGGAGAAAAAATCGTCGTCGCCCGCTAAATAGACCACACACAATTTCTCCTTTGATCGTTAGAATGATCTTAAGCGAATACCTTTCAAGCTCTAAGCTAATGACAGGCAGGAATAAGGAGCTGTGGGATTGTACGGTGCTAAGACCTGACGGTGTTGTTTGAGCTCTCTAGAATACATAATAGTCAGCATTGTCTCTGGCAATAGGAGAGGCGATTTGAAAATGGGGACACCTCTTCAATACCAAGATACATATGCATTTCTTTTGGGCTATCGCGATCACCATCTTCCGGGAAAAACTGTGACTTTCCGAGCTCTTCAACGACTCATTGACGCAATTGATCAGCAGAACTTGTTCCTATCCGACGCAGATCTGCCTAGGAAGGGACTGCTGGTAAACGCCTTCAATGTCAACACAATGAGCTATGGCTTTTCGATTGTGGAGGACTTTCTCAGGATTGCAGACGCACTCATACGTTGCCATGATCTCCGTGAACTTCCACATATAATCTTGCAATATCGTCGACCTGGATTCTTCAGAGATGTTGCAAAACAACTGGCAAACGGTCAAGATCACATTGCAGGACGAGTACTTTGGTATTTGAGCGACGAGGAAGTGACCGAACTATCATTTTTCTCGCAACAGGAGAAGCAGTTCATCATTCGATTACATCACGAGAACATTCAGCATGTTGGAATTTTGTTTCGCTCCTTGGACAGGTTGTATACGGCCTACTCTGATGCTCACAATAAGTATAAGCATGGGTATCCTTTCCTTTTCGGGGAAACTGGCTCCCTGTCAGGTACTCCGTTAGAATCTCTAGGAGTAATGATCCCCTACTTCTGCGACTCTGAGGCCATCACGAAGACAGGGGCAATTCCGGTGGGACCTGGGGTGTTGAGGCGACTCAGAACGATTATCGACGGTACGGGAGGGTTGATCTCCACTCTCCAGGATGTGGTCTCGAACAGCTCTTTTGGCTGTAAGATAGGTGGTCAGCGCATAGTGGCACTCCAGGCCTTCGGTCCTAATGCTCTTGATCCGAAGTTTGTGGAGGAAGGTAATCAGTTGTCGGAGCGCTACTTGCGGGCATTCGGTGTCACTGGCGTACCAGAGCGCATGGAAATGAAGATTCAAAGTAAAGTTGCCCGTGCCAATTTTGAATGGTTGCTGCAAATACCCGAATAAGCTCAGCGCTAGGCGAGAGAACATTCTTCCCTCAAGAAAGGGCTTGAAAAGCGTCGGCGGAAAGCAGAGTATGTGACGCTTCTTGTTTGGAAATGAATTTTCGTGTGTGTCCCTTGGTGCGAGCGTCGAGATTCGAACTATAGAAGTTTCATGTGTTTACGCACTACCAACGCCTCTTATAGTGTGGCGATCGTAGGTTGAAGTATGAATTTGTGTGCACAATGTGCTTGGTGCGCACACACCCTTTTATCATGGCTCACATGTTAGGGGATGAATCCCCTAAAACCCCTCTTCCTCTAGCGGTATGCTCGCTACGCTCGCCAAACAAGAAGCGTTTTCAGGTTGAACTCTGCCTCCTATTTTCCATCTAGGTCTTCACCGAACAATGCTCTTGAGAACAGTGATTGGAACACGATGATAGACGCTCTGGGTAAACTGCTTGTATGTAGTCTCGCCTCTAAGAAGGCTGACGAAGCTCATTTGTAGTTTTCGATCTACAATGAAGAACCTTAGCATAATGTTGGGATGATAGTGGACTTTTCTGGCAAAAGAATATGCGTGCCGTAGTTCATCCACGATCGACTTCTCACAATTCCTCTCATACTCAAGTAGCGCTTCTTTCGAGAAAGCATCCTCATCGAACCTCTTGATAATGATTCTAGATGCCTCTTTTGCACTCAAGATCGCGTAGAAGATCCCTTCGCCAGATAGCGGGTCAACGAAACCGCCAGCATCACCAATCAATAAAGTTCTATCGGCGCAAATATGCCGGTCAATACCTCCAATAGGCAATAGATGGGATCGAAGACAAAAACGTGATAAACATCTTAACCGCGGGCTACTTTGGATGAATGAGTTGAATAATTCCCTAGTGTTCTTCTGCTCTGAGAGAAGGCCTCCAACGCCGATGTTTAGATCCTCTCCTTTTGGAAAGATCCAACCGTATCCGGTGCGGCCGATTCCAAAGTGAAATTCAACGACAGGATCGGGGCATATTTCTCTGACCGTCTCCCTACCAAGCTTTATTTCCGAGACGAGACCGGTGGCAACTTCACTTGGTTGCCAGCTTCCGCGTATTCTGGCAATTCGGGCTACAATGCCGTTGACTCCATCAGCGCCAACGGCGATCTTGCTAGCGACTTCAAGCCCTTTAGAGGTTACAATTTCGGCCTTTTCTGAGGTGACTGAAATACGCCTGACCATCTGGGCATCTTCAAAACACGCTCCTTCACCCACTGCTTTTTCAACAAGAAAATTGTCGAACTCAGCTCTGGAAACACCGATCGCAATGGGAGAATGCGATTCGAGTTCAAAAAAATCTCCTTGAGGACGAAAAATCTTTGCCTTCCTGTAGATCTCCTTTGTGACTTCGTCCACCTTGAAATCAAGTTCGAGTAGCGCTCTCGCTGAAATGAGCCCGCCGCATGGCTTGAGACGAGGAAACTTCTCTTTTTCCAGCAGCAATATCGAAAATCCACTGCTCGCCAGTAGTCGGGCCAGCGTTGAGCCGCTCGGTCCTGCTCCTACGATAACAACGTCGTAGTTCTTTGCCAAATTCATCACATGTCTACGGTTCCCACTAATGTCCTAGGAAAAGCGACAGAATGCGTTCAAGATTCAGCTGAGCCAAAGAGATTACGATAGGCAGAGAAACGGATCCGACCAGTTTAAGAATGACAGGAAAGTCAAATGGCCAAACTTTCATTCTATCAATTTCCTTGTAAAAAGAAATTAGGTCAAAGAACCTCTTCTTTTCAACTTGATTTCCCGAAGAAAGGCATTTTTCTAGCACAGCATTTATTTGTTGAGAAACAGGAGACAAATGGCTACGCTTTATTTTTACAAAAAAATCATGAAGTGCAAAAGTGGGAGCAAGAAAGGATATGAAGATCATGCTAACATAGACTCCGGTTAGCAAGTAGAGTAACACAGCGGCATTCGCATATTGCGCTCTTTGCATCGCCTCGAAAACGAGTGGAAGAACCAAGCTGCCTGTAGAGAAAAGCAGCGTCCCTTTGATGCAGAACGATCCTACAAACTCAAGCCCTCCGAACCGATCGGGATCGAAGGGGTTTGTTCTTACTTCGATCTTTTTTAGCAGTAGGCCCATTCTTATGAGCGAAAAGACACCCCAAAATCCTATTCCAGCCAACAATAACAGCAAGGAAATGTAGACCATCAAGAAGATACGAGTCAAAAGGTGGATATTTGGGAACACCAAGAAGCTAAGGTAGTCTGCGCCAATAGCGAACGGGATCCCCAACAAGTAGCCGAAAACTCGGTGTCCCGTAGTGTTAACCCATTTCGCGAATTCTTCTAGCTTCCCTTTGTTGACAACCTTTTGACTGAAATCCTTCAGAAAATTGTCAGCAATATTCTCTGCATTCCACAAGAGGTAGGGGCACAGAGCCAACCACAAGAATGCTAGTAAAAATCCATAGCTGACTAGAGTAGAGTCCCCAAAAAGTAACCAAAGAGAAACTCCCGTTAGATAAGGCGGCAAACCAAAAAAGAGAAACGAAGAAACAATGATGGGGATACCAAAGCGAGCATGAATCTGCCCTACTAGTCTTGAGGTCAGATATTTGTGTTCAAACATTCGCTGTTTCATCCACACTACCTCACAGAGTTCTCAAGAAGAATTAGCTAGCCGGACCTATTCATGCATTGCGTATTCATACACTGCCGTAGTTCTGGAAGCTTTGTGATTCAACGATTATTATAAGACTTCATGATAGAGTTTTAAGGAGGGTATGAGACTTGACTGCAGAGAGCAAATTAGACGAGGCAGCGTTCTTTTTTGATAAGATGAACAAAGCCTCCCTAGCAACTGATGAATGGAGATATTACTTCTCAGCTTTCCTAGGTAGTATACGAAGTGTTCCATATCATTTGCTTTATGATTATGCTGAAAAGTATGGCTTAGGCTATTCTCTTGAAGATAGAATCTACCCTAAGGATTTCAAAAATAGAGCTAATGCCCAAAATAATCAACAAGCCCTTAGCTTCATAAGATGGTATAAGAGTGAATGGGACAAGTTGTCCCAAAATAATGTTGTGAAAGCAATTATTGGAAGTAGGGACATAGATGTTCATCGAGGAATCCAGCCTTTACAGTCTTACGTTGATGTAGGCATTTCACTTGTCATTGGAAATCGCGTAGATCATGTGGTTAGAGATAGTGAAGGTAGAGTTATTCAAAGAGAATCTAGTTCCAAAACTGCTTCACCAAATCCTGCTGATTCAAAAGTAACTACCGAACTACCTAACTTGCCAGGAATGCACGTCCATGATGCATGTAAGAAAATGCTCGATCTAATGAGAGATTTTGTACGTGAAGCCCACAAATCGTTCCCGTAAAAGATCATTATTGAATATCTAGCAAGTCCTTTCTAAGTTTCCTTTAGAGTTGCCGGCGTAGCGAGCCTACCGCAGAAGAAAGAGGGGTTTTAGGGGATTCATCCCCTAACGTGTGAGCCATGATAAAAGTGTGTGTGTCGTTGTCCTTTGGTGCGGCCACCGTAATTTGAACTATTGTTTTGTGTGTGCGCGCCCCATATGCATGGCATTCAGGGCCTTCTTGGCTTTATATCACATGTTGAAAACAGGGCTACCCAAACAAGTATCTTAAGGCATCTATGTATTCTATGGCGGTCCTCTTCGAACATCCTATGATTCCCATGACATCTTCAGGTTCAAGTTCATAGGTAACATTTGATAGGTTTAACAGCAATTTTTTCTCGGCGAGCCGCTTCGCGGCCTTTTTATAGAGTTCCGTTTCAGACCATTTTAGTTGGAATGCAAGCAGAAGTAGTTTTTGCAGCACCTTGTTCCTGACTGACCTGAATACATGTTTGTGTATGAACTTCTCAACATCGGCTTCAGCCTCGAGTTTGATCTTGTGTTTAGCCAATCCCATCGGTGTTGGTATGTCATAATGTGACATTTTAAGCCTTTCCACAGACCTTCTCCCAGTCGCTCTTCAAAGTCTTAAGGAACTGCTTATCTTTAGGTAGAGATCTACGGTCGAAGATCAAGAATGACCTTATCGCTGATAGGATTGTCTTCTTACTGGACTTTAAAACGATCTCACATATTGCTTCACTAAAATCTATTGCCTAACAATGAGAATGCTCAGAGAAGCTTCTGTTGTCCTAAATTGGTTAGAACCCACATGAAGGGCCTTTTAGTACTAGAACGAGAAACGAGCTTCTCAGCCCTCAAAGATTTCAAGTGATAAATTACGCATGCATACGAGAGCCCAGACTCTTTGCAAACGTCACGTGCGCTCCTATTGCCAGTCTCAAGGACATTAAGAATCTTAGTCCTGGCGACAAGTCCAGCCTTCACATTCCTTTTGAGCTGCAAATATGCATTTGGATGAAAAGACAAGCTTGTACCCTCGCTACACTACATATAGTCGCTTAGCCCACGTTGCTCATGTTCACGCCTGCGTTCTTGAAAGAGAGAATCGATCTCCTTCTCAATCAAAAGGAGCCTCTGCCAATAGTACCAAAGATCGTCGTCCTTAAAATCTGCATATGAGACTTTGCTCGCCTCTAAGTCTGTTCGACCGGTGCCATACTTCAATACAAGCTCTTTGGCAACCTCAAGATACTTCTCAATTGTGCCGCGATAAACCGTTAGCGAGATTTTGCCGCCACATTTAGGGCAAACTCCGCGCAAAGGAATCCGCCTAAACTTAGAGTTGCACTTTATACATCTAAGCTTCTGACTCGAGAAAGCCTTCAAGTTTCCCGTAACATCACGCATGAAGTGAGTGGATAGGACCTTTCTAGCAACTTCACCGGCTTTAACAGCCTTGATCCTCTCTGCCAGACCAAGTTGCTCTCTAACCTTCTCCAGCATGGACCCTAGTTTCTTGTAGATACTCTCGTGATTCCCCACGTTGATGTCGCCAACTCTGTGAGTGAAGCCCCAAGATTCAAATTGATCCTCTTTACCCAGTCTGTGAGAGACTGTTTCAATGAAATCCATTGCAACTCTGGGGTCAGTCCCTCTGGCAGCCTCCTCGAAAAAGACTGTTGGAAATCCATCAACAACCTCTATGTTCGTAGCTTGACGGGCAACTTCGAACGGGTTAATAACTAAGGTCAAGAGCAGGGGAGCGTCCATCAATCCGCCAATCTTGGCGGGAAGGAAAGACCTAGAGAAATTCAGAAGCACGTCCAGAGCCAGAATCAATGCGTCCTCATCTCCATCGCAATCACGCCTCTTGGCAGCATGCCAGAAGGGGTGGGCAAAACAAGCATTCGCCTTGGTAAACCCGATGACTCTACCAGCTACACCAACAGAGGTATGTGGTGACAGCCCTATGATCATGTGGCCGACAAGATCATCCTTAGACCGAACCTTGTAGTAAGCAGGTAGCCCATACAATCGTTCAAGGATCTCGTCAAGGAATCCGGCGACTCTAACGAAATAGTCTGCACATTTATCTGGAATTATTACATCCTCAACCTTAAGAGGGCAAAGCTGATCATCGTTAACGAGGTCTTCGCCATTCATATCATAGTCGTAGCCCAAGTTCCCAATTCTTTCTATAGGAACGCCCACTTCTCTTGGCTTAAAGTGCGTCAAAGGACAATTTGTTGCATCGAAACGTACCGTGCCATCTTTGAAGACGGAAAGATCGTACTTAGCCCTTAGAATTCCTTTCTCGATGGGTTCGGGCACTCTGTCGCCACTCGTCAGGCCTCTCACGCCCTTGACAACTTCAGAAGGATTTTCCATGCCAAGTCGCATACACGCAGAGTCAAAGAGGCCCTTGAGGTCGATCGTCCTCCTCTCATAAGAGGCGAGAGGAATCTTGCACGCTGGGCACAAATCTTGTGCAAGACTTCTTCCACAGTTAGGGCAAACGCGCTCAATCAAAGTCTCCACATGACATTTGGGACATGAAATCAGATGCGTTAACTCTTTACATGATGGACAACGCCGCCTCACCAGTTCAACAGTAATCATTTGTTTAGTCGCGGCCGCTTCAACAATATTCCTTCTCGCGCCGCCGGACAAGCCGACTGGAAAGAGGCAGTGAACCACTGGCCGCATCTCCCTACGTTTAGCCTTCTCTGGCCGACCCATTCTCGCTCCCACGAAAGCGGGGGCTTTATCATGAATCTTCACGCCAGACAGTTTGCTCACAAGCTCGACGGCAGAATTAGCATCGCACTCTCCATCGCTGACTTCTCTATGCAAACCTAAACATCTGTGGATGACCGCGGCTTCATCTTCAATTCTTATATTCTTGCCGGCCAGAACATGCGGTACACAGAGCTTCTCAAGAATAGCTTTCAACTCTGGCTCAGACTTCACCTCCGCTCTTACCGGGTGGGCGTCTTCAAACTGAAACGCGGCAGAGCTGAAGTGTTGGCGAAGATGCTTGAACTCGTCAATTGATATGTTTCCCCAGAAATAGGTGTACTTTGGATGCAAGGGGACCCCAAGGACGTCACAGAGTGTGAGCGCCTCAATCGGTGTAGGCCTAGCCTCAAGAGCATTGGAGAGCATAGAAGTAAGCCGTAGCTCATTTATCCCAGTCTTCAACGCGACTTGAGATATAGGCACGTTACAGGTCTTGACTGCGCTGGAAAGAAGTTCCCCCCACCACTCCTCCACGAACCCGGAAGGAACTAAGGCACGGTTGTTCTCGAGAAACTCTCCAAAAGCAACAAGAAGGTCGCCTAGAAATAGTATAGCCTCAACTGATTCGACAACCCGTTCAGCAGTCTTCAAATCTTCAACCTGAAGGACAGTCCCATCTTTCAATCTTACAACTGGCGGCTCAATAGATTCAACAGGAAGAACCACTCCAGCCTTTCCGGGCTTCTCTACCCGCAGTTGTGTTCCAGTTGCCATAAAATTTCCCAGAATAGACATCGTTGCAGGATGAACTCCCAAAGCGGCCAGTCCAGTATTCCTAGAACGCCCATAGCGAAGTCTAAACCCTCCAGGAGATGCAGGGAACGAGAAGATCGGCCTTCCCGCAACCACATCTTCCATATACATGAATTCACGAACCTCCTCGTTCTCTGTCGTAGGTGGCCTTATCTCCCTCAGCCAGCCCCAGCCGCCGATCCCCAGCTTCTCGACGATCTTCAGAACCTTCTGAGTTCTGCCGATGAGTCCATCATTAACAACTCGTAGCGCGCCTCCGCGAACGCGGTTCGTTTCAATTCTAGGAAGATTCCTAAAAGACGCTACTTCGATAGGGTCTGTCTCTACGCCGTTGACTTCAACAGGAAGATTCAATATAGCATTGAAAAGTTCTTTGTCGGAGAGCTTGTACTGGAAACGTGCAACCTCTCTTTCATAGAGCCTCAGCTCCTCTACGAATCTTCTCGCCTCCATCTCTGTACCCTTGTATCTATCCAATCCGAGTAAGCGCCTGACGAAGTCAGCCACGATGAGAATGAGAGCCATCTCCGTTCCTCCCGCTGAACGGATAGGACCAGCGAAATAAACTGCAAGATACTTGGTCTTATCTGGATTCGTCTTTATTCTAACGCTGGATATACCTTGAATGGGGGCGACGGTTACGCCTTCGTCGAGGATCGACAGAGCTGTTCGAATAGCTTGCTCAGCAGCAGCTTCCCCGGAAACACCAAACCTTCCGTAGACTATCTCCTCAGCAACTTTGAAAGCCAACTCCTCCCTAGGCATCAATTTGGTTAGTTCACGAATTCTCGTAGCCACTTCAGATGGCCCGACCGATTTTTCAACTCGCTCGGCTAAATCTAGTGTAACAATGGATTCTGGTTGGAAAGCTGGATCCAGTCCTTTCAAGCGAGCTTGTTTGGCTATCGAGCCGATCTCCCCAAATTCGTGTTCAAGCTTGAGAAAGTATTCTTCTTGATGCTTAGGAATGGTGCTCTCCAAGATATGCACCAAGATAATTAGAACTCTTCAAACATTTAATGCGCTCGCTAGCGTGTAACGCCTTTAGTGCTCTGTCGTTTCACTTTCATTAGAAGCAGGTTTACCTGTGGCGTAAAACTTGTCAGTAAACTTGCAGTATATATCAACTGGTTGCGCAGACCCTGCTGCTTCAAGTTCATCCTTTAGACCGCATGCACCACAATGGATGATAGAACGGGTAGCCTCCTTGACAATCTTGACCGCCTCTTCCCCACAACTCGGACAGATAAATACTGTAGGC
>Ga0315312_1001928_pt1 | contig 15138 bp, 15 predicted proteins | sample TDP7_MG_FD_203629 | JGI IMG/M metagenome (GOLD analysis project Ga0315312, IMG submission 203629) | Freshwater sediment microbial communities from Lake Towuti, South Sulawesi, Indonesia - TDP7 | ecosystem: Environmental > Aquatic > Freshwater > Lake > Sediment | place: Indonesia: South Sulawesi... | reverse complement strand
CAGTCGATCCAGTTGTACTCGTTCTTCGGCTTTCAACGTAATCTCTTTCGCTTTCCGGCTCATAATGCCGGAAAGCTAACATATTACGCTTATTATGTCAAGTAGATACTAGGATCCCAAGCGAAGACTCCCTACCTTTTCAATATCCCTCTGGAAGCCATTAAAAGATTTAGAGAGCAGACGACCTTGGTGGATCTAACAGGGGAGATGAATCCGGAAATAATAGCGAAGGCGGTTTGGTCTTGCTATCAGGAAAAACCGACCCCTCTCCAAGGTTTTACTCTCTACGATCCAGGGTCATTTGCAGAAACCGGGTTTTCTTGCTGTCTCACATGGAGGGTCAAGCATCCGGAGGAAATTGAGGGTTGGGAAATTGATGAAAAATTTATAAGGAAAATTGAAGAACCCTTAGAAAAGAAGGGTGGTGAACCGATGAAAGGAAGTGAGAAAATTCTATCTTTGACGAAGCGCCTCCTGAAGGTTACAGAGGAGTTGGCCGAGATTGCCAGGCTCTGCATCGAGGGATTGGAGATACCTGAAGAAGCCCTAAGAGAGAAAAGGTTGGAAGAGGAAAAACCAAAACCGACCATTCCCATTAAAGAGGAGCCTCTGACAGAAGAGGAGCTATATTTTACCAATCAATTGAGAGGTTATAAGGGAGTTTTGGCGGCCTTTAAGGCCCTCGACGGAGATATCTGTCACGATGGGTGTAGCTTTCCGGCTGCTGTGATCTCGGCCCAAAAAAGACTGAAAAATCTTAAAGCGTCTTTGGATAAATCATCTCTCCCCGTGAAGAAGAAGGAAAAACTACGGAGGGAAATGGATGGATTTGAGGGTGTCCTCCAAGGTCTTCCTCAGGATACGAGTCAACCCTGCCAGAAAACCGTAGGAAATTGCACTATTGGTTCCGGATGCTTTGCCAATGCCTCATTGGACCTGCTGAAGCTTATTACTGGGTCAGCATCACCATCCAATGTATGAAAGGAAGGAATAAAATGGACCCTTATTTTAAAAATCAATTAAGAGGCTACAATGTGGTTCTGGCCGTTCTCGGCGCCTTTTCTCAAGATATCTGCCAAAATTGTATAGGCCTCTCAGGTGCTAAAACAAAATTCATCAAAGGATTGAAGAAACTAAGAATGGACTTAGAGAAAGCCTCAGTTCCAAGAATGGAAAAGGAGAGCATACTCATCTCTGTTGAATCCTTTTTTAAGGCGGCTGAAGGTTTGAAATTGGCCGAAGAGGTCAACTGCCAGAAGACAGCGGGTCGATGCAAGATTGAGCCAGGTTGCTTCCCGTTGGGAGCCTTGGAGCTGATGAATCAGATAACCGAACCCACCATTCCAACTGAAAAGGAGGTGAGGGAAATGGCAAAATTAATTTGCGTGGTATGTGGTACTGAAGAACCGGTCCCCGTTGTACATTGAGGGCCAGGAATCTCCGGTCCGGAGATAGATAGACTTTATTGTCCATGCCTCCCAGAAGGTCACACAGAATACATAGACATGCCAAAACACTGCAATAAACTAATGAAGTATGTTAAATGACAAAGGAGGAAGGTCATGATGGAAAAAGAGATAACTATCTATATCACGCCCACATGCCCTTTTTGTAAAGCAGCCAAAGAGGATTTGAATCGAAAAGGGATAAAATATAAAGAGATCGACGTTTCTAAGGATGCCGAAGGATTAGAAAAAATGCTCAGAATTTCAGGAAAGAGATTCGTCCCAGTAATGGTTAATGGAGAAAATGTTACAGTCGGATTCGGTGGTACTTGAGGAGTTTAACAGTCCAGCGGGCAGTTGGATTTTTTCTTATAAATTCTTGAGTTGTATCCAGCTTTCACCTCGTAATTATCAATTATTTATCCGTAAGCGTAGTGAAGATAAGTAGCTGGAAGGTTTAAAGTTTTAATTATCCTTAGTTAGAAAATAGCCTAATTAAATCCCTCCCTATCTCCCCTGCCTACCGGCAGGCAGGCTTTGCCCAAAAAGATTCTCTCCTTTTTTGAAACCCTACCGGCAGGCAGGCTGTAGGAGATAAACCTTGACAGGGATAAATGACTGTTTTATATTGTAGCTACGAATATAGCTACAAGGAGGAAAACCATGAGATTTGCGAATGTAAGGGAGCTCAAGAATAAGACCTCGGAGATACTACGAGCTGCTGAAGAGGAAGAGATTGTGGTAACTTCCAAAGGCAAACCAAAAGCCATTATCAAAGGGATATCAGAAGAGGATTTTGAGGATTATCTGCTTGAAAACAATCCCAAGTTTCTGTCTGCCTTAGAGAAAGCAAGACAAGAATATTTGAAACTCGGCGGCATAAGCATTGACGAATATTTAGAAAAGAGAAAGTCGAAGCATGGATAAGTTCCGAATCGAACTTTCACCGGCGGCTTCAAGAGACTTAGATGGGCTGGAACTGGGGGTTGTAACAAAGATCCTTTCGGACGTAAAGATCCTCCAAGAAAATCCTTTCCCAAGGGGAAAATTGATTAGGAAGATCAAAGGCAAGAAGACGGCTTTTTATCGGTTGAGAATCGATAAGTTTAGGGTCTTCTTTGAGATATTGCCTATGAAAGTTGTCATCCTTAGAGTCCTCGGCAAAAAAGAAGCTGATCGATTTATAAAAAGACTTTAACCTGAAGACTCTTAAACGACCGGGGAGGGCAAAAAATGGTTCCATTAAAAGAAAGAATCCGGATTGCATCGGGCGAAGGGGAAGCCGATCTTCTCATCAAGAATGGAAGGGTCGTCAATGTCTTTTCAGGTGAGATTGAAAAGAAGGAGGTGGCGATCTTTGGAGGCGTGGTCATCGGGTTCGGCGACTATAAAGCCAGAGAGATCATCGATGTGAACGGCGATTTTCTCTGCCCAGGGTTGATCGATGGGCACGTCCACATCGAATCGAGCATGGTGACGATCCCTGAGTTTGCTCGAGCTGTCCTTCCCAACGGAACCACCACCGTTATCATCGATCCTCATGAGATTGCCAATGTCTTAGGCCAGGAAGGCATCCGTTTCATGGCCGAATCAGCGAGGGGAATCCCTCTCAATGTTTTTGTAATGATCCCTTCCTGTGTCCCAGCTACTCCCATGGAGACCTCCGGAGCTACGCTCAAGGCAGCTGATCTGAAGCCTCTTCTGAAAGAAACCTGGGCCCTCGGATTGGCAGAAATGATGAACTTTCCTGGAGTGATCTTAAGGAATCCTGAGGTCATTAAAAAAATTGAAATGGCAAAAGGGAGACGAATCGATGGACATGCCCCTTCTCTTTCAGGAAAAGGGCTGTATGCTTATCTCTCTGCTGGAATTCGATCCGATCATGAATGCACCACCCTTAAAGAGGCAAAAGAGAAATTAAAAAATGGAATGTGGATCATGATCCGGGAAGGGACGACGGCAAGAAACCTGAAGGATCTACTTCCTTTAGTGGACGCAAAAAATTCAAGGCGATGTTTCTTTGTCACCGATGATCGCCATCCTAAAGAACTCCTTGAAGAGGGTCATATCAATTCAATGGTGAAGAAGGCGATTCAATGGGGAATCGATCCTATCCTCGCCATTCAGATGGCTACCCTCAATGCGGCGGAGTACTTCAGGCTTGATGACCTTGGGGCCATCGCCCCAGGTTACCGGGCCGACATCATTACCTTTGATCACCTTGGCCGATTTCAAATCCGGAGGGTCTTTAAAGATGGACGATTGGTTGCAGAAGACGGAAAAATCCTCTCCCACTCGATAGGAAAATCTCACTTATTATCGGTAGTAAAGAAGAAGCTTCAAATTAAGGCCATTAAAGAGGAGAGCCTCACCCTTCCAAGCGACCGACCCTTCGCCAAAGTCATCCAACTTATCCCAGGTCAAATTGTAACAAAGAAGGTGATGAAGAAAATTGTCCTCAGGGACGGAGTGGCTTATCCGAATGTGAAGGAGGACATCCTTAAGATCGTCGTTGTGGAAAGGCATCGGGCTACAGGAAATATTGGAATTGGTTTTGTCCAGGGATTCGGTTTGAAGAAAGGGGCCATTGGTTCTACTGTGGCCCACGATTCACATAATCTTGTCATCGTCGGAACCAATGATCTCGATATTTTGAAAACAGTGGAAGTCATTCAAGCGATGGGAGGTGGACTGGCAGTGGTTTCAGACGGAAAGGTTCTCGCATCCCTCGCCCTTCCCATCGCTGGGCTGATGGCTGAGTTATCGGTCCGTGAAGTCAAAGATCAACTGGACACCCTCCATGATGCAACAAAGGCCCTTGGATGTAAACTGCCCGATCCCTTTATGGCACTCTCCTTCCTTTCCCTGCCAGTCATCCCTGAATTAAAGATCACGGATAAAGGTCTGGTCGATGTGAATCAGTTTAAGATTGTGTCGTTGTTTGGAGAAGAATAGTGTAGTGTCTCAGAAAAAACTTGACACATTTCGTCATTCCGGACTTGATCCGGAATCCAGTGTTTTCAATCTGGATTCCCGCTTTCGCGGGAATGACAACTCTTAGATCATTGCAAAGAAGTGTTAGAGACAGTACAATAGGACGAATTAGAAGGCAGAAAGCAGCCAGCAGAATGCAGAAAGAAGAAAATGTTTATTCACTGCCTACTGCCTTCTGCTTACTGCGTACTGCTTAGTGCCTACTGCCTTTTGAATAGGAGTTTGATATGAATTGGGATCAACTTTTAGATGAGGCCATAAAGCGTCTTCAGGAATATCTCCGAATTGAAACGGTCAACCCTCCTGGTAATGAGATAGAGGGGGCCAGATTTTTTAAAAAAATTTTCGATGCGGAGGCTATCCCCTCTGAGCTCTTCGAACCCTCGCTAGGTCGAGGTAATCTCCTCGCTACTCTTAAAGGGAACGGAGAAAAACGTCCCATCCTCCTTCTTAATCATATGGATGTCGTCCCAGCAGAAAAGGAGGGTTGGGAGGTTGATCCCTTTGCAGGCATCATCAAAGATGGATATCTCTATGGCCGCGGAACCCTCGACAACAAGTCGATGGGGATCGTGGAGATGATGGCCCTTCTTATCATGAAAAGGGAGAGCTTTCCTTTAAAAAGAGATATTCTCTTTTTTGCAGCCGCTGATGAGGAGACTGGAGGGAGATGGGGAATCCAGTGGGCCATGGAAAATATTCCTCTCTTGAGGGAATCTGAGTATGCTCTCAATGAAGGGGGGTATGTCATTCTCGATGAGAGCGGTTCCTCAGATCGGTACGAAATCTCAAATGGCCAGAAGATCCTCCTCCAACTCAAACTAAAGGCCAAGGGTACCTCAGGTCATGGCTCAATGCCCCATTCTGACAATCCCAATGTGAAACTCATACAGGCCCTGGACGCACTCATAAAATGGGAGACCCCTTACAATATCCTTCCTATGGTAAAAGAATTTTTTTCAAAGATGGTTCCGAAACAGCCACTCGAGGAAAGGAAATTTTTTGAGGATATTGAAAAGGGCCTCAGTGATCCTTCCTTCTCTATCTGGTTGACATCCAATCCGATCTATAATGCCATGGTGAGGGATACGATCTCCCTTACCATCCTTCATGGCGGGAGCAAGGCCAATGTCATCCCCTCGGAATCAACAGCAACGCTCGACTGCCGTCTCATCCCAGGTTCATCCAAAGAAAATTTTTTAAAAAGGCTTCAAGGGAAATTGGGAGATGAAATCGAGGTAGAAGTTATATCAGAGAGCCAATCCAATCCACCCTCTCCCTTAGATACGGATTTCTTCAAGGCCATCAAAAAATATGCTGCCGAGAATGATCCAGATTGCCCAGTAGTTCCCCTCCTTCTCCCTGGGGCCACGGACAGCCGTTTTCTGAGGGAAAAAGGAATTATTACTTACGACTTCTGCCCTTTCCGATTGACAGAGAAAGAAATGCTAAGGGTCCACGGAAATAACGAACGAATCGCCATAGAAAATCTGAGATTTGGAATGAAGATGATGGTTGATATTTTAAAGGAGATCGCCACGTAAACACCGGTACATTTTCAAATCCTTGCCAATCCTTTTCTCTTCTGGTAATATAAATTTATTATGAAGAACACATATTTCCAACTATCCGAATCTGATAAAAAAATGATCATGGAAAGATTAAGATACTCTCTTGAAAAGAGGCCGAATCTTTTATTCGCCTATGTGTATGGCTCTTTTATGACGGCTGAAAGATTTAGAGATATAGATGTCGCTGTTTACTTAAAACAAGCCCCTTCCACTCCGGTCCAAGCCGAGCTGGAGATCGAGACAGAACTCGCTAACCTCATTAAGAGCTACTTGGTAGAGGTGAGAATTCTAAACAATGCTCCTCTGTCTTTCAGATATAACGTCATTAAGTCTGGAAAACCTATTATTGTGGTTGATGACGACGCCCGCACAGAATTTGAGGAAGCGACACTCAGTCATTATTTCGACTTTTCTCCGTTCCGCAAAATGTATCTAAAGGAGACATTGGGGCATGGAATATAACTCGGATAAAGTAAGAAAGATTACCTCTGAAATATTAACCGCTCTTGAAAGACTTGAAGATCTAAAGAAACTTACAAAGGCCGAGTTTATTGCGGATCCACATAAAATAGGGAGCGCAAAATATAACTTGATCGTCGCCATTGAAGGGGCTGTTGACCTTTGTAATCATGTCATTTCAAAGAATGGTTTCAGGGCTCCAGAGGACTACACCGATACCTTCATAGTCATGAAGGAGAAGGGAGCCTTTGATGAAGAGTTCACTCGCTCTCTAATACAAATGGTGAGGTTTAGAAACAGATTGGTTCATATCTATTGGGATGTTGATGATGCGGAACTGTATAAGATTATCCAGACCAATCTTCAGGACATCAGGCGTTTTTTAAAAGAGTATGGTGCTTTTATTGGGGTTTAGAAATACACTGATAATAATTGAATTCACAAGAGCCAAAGGACTAAGGGGAATTTACACATTCGATAAAAAGCATTTCAAGAACATAGCAGAAATAGAGATCATTAGTTCCTAAGTGGGGAATGGCGGGATGGAAACTTAAGCATTTCCCAATTGAAGCAGTCGAAAGAGGAGGTTATATTTATGGCGATCACTTTCTTAAAAGTAAAGGTTTCTAACCCTTCATCCCCCAAAAAATCAAAGGAGTATGAATTCCTCGTTGACTCAGGCGCGGTATATTCAGTGATACCAAGGGAGGAGTTAAAGAGTCTGGGTATTAAACCCACGTCTTATGAAGAGTTCATTCTGGCTAATGGAGAAACAATTAAAAGCCCCGTGGGGAATGCCTATTTTGAATTTAAGGGTAAAGTTCGAGCAGCACCGGTAATATTTGGAGAAAAAGGTGTATTTTTATTGGGGGCTACGACCATAGAGGCCTTGGGGATGATTCTCGATCCTATCAGAAGAGAACTTAAGCCCCTTCCGATGGTACTCATGGGAAATCTTTATCATTAAGAAAATTCATGGCAGAAAATTAAGCACCAGGTTAAATCTATTTATGCAACCTTTCCCTTATGTCTCAATATTCTTTGTATAATTATCTTATCCTTCCAAAATTAACTGTATGAGAAGGGATGGAATCTTGGGAATAGTTTCAATCAGTCTAATCTTTAAATCTACTTTCGTCGCTATCGCGAATATCCTAAAAGTTTCTTCTATGCCAACCTCTCTTTAGCCTAATTCATCTATCTGAAGGATTTTCGGTTTTTAAGAGATTTCTGAAAAGTCTTGAAATCTCTGATTATACAGATGTGAAATGCAATGAAAATGAAGAAAAATCTGTTTAATCATTTTTGAAATCAGTGTAATCAAGAGAACGACAGTATTTCTTCATAGCTCTTCTATGGTTCACATAATCCCGTTTCCCCCGAAACGTAGCAGTCAGAAGACCCGGTCTTCCATCTTTATAATTATAGCGCCTCTGGAAAGAATGCAGTTTCGGCCTTCTTTTTGGACAGTTCAATTGAATATATGATATTCATACCGTAACCTTTTGGAGTTGTTGGAATCAGCGAGTATATAGCAGATATTGAGCCCTCCCAGAAAAAGGAGTTCCGCTTCGTTCCCCTCGGTTATCGGGTTTCACCTACAAGTTAACAAAAATAAGACATGTTAAGATTCGATGATTACGGGATGAAAGTGAGAATAACGTACTGCCAAACAATGCAGTTTTAATTGAGCGTTTTTCGCTTCATTGCTTAGTGTGTTATGCGCAGTAGGCACCAATCGAGAGCCACCTTTATTTTCGAGATCCGAAGATGTACCCTATTGCAGTGTGGATTGAGTGTTTTAAGTTATCTGGTAACAGCGCAATGACCAGCCCTAAGAGCGCAATAACAAGAGCAAGGAAAGCAAGTCTCTTAATGCTTCGCTGAAGAAGAAGATTAGCCTCTGTAGAGGCGTGTACAACCAGATCTCTTAAATAGTCCGCCAACGCTGCCTCACGACGTTCCAGGAGTTTGCAACATTCGTCTATTCTTACTTGTGATTCTTGTAAAGCGTCGTGAATATAGTCCAACAAGAAATATCGCAAAGGGTGCTGGGATATTCTTTGCAAAGGAAATGAATTTCTCAACTTATCGGCTTGCGCAACATAATTTGTTTTTAACCTACCTGTCAGTCGATTCGCCATTTGTGAGACATTCATTCGCTCAGTGCCTACGACAACTCTATCTTCGAGAAATTTTCTTCTGTATAAATCAGTGGAATGATTATCTGTCCTTATGATCTTGATGTAGTCACTAATGTCGGTCTTGAAAAAGGGAAAACTTTCGACGCGGGCCTCAAGGTGGTGATATATGCGCAAACAGAAGAGATACTCAAGAAGGTGGATAGCGGTATTCGGTAACGCGATACCGGCTGATGGTTCGTCAGGTTGTAACGGCTTAATTGAGAACAAGGTTAGCTCGTCTTCAAAATGCAGATATCCGACTCCTGCAAGTAGGATGCAATCTATTAATAAATGTGGAATGCAGGCTATCTCCTGCGGAAATTGAAGGAGTTTAGAGGCTCCACCGGCAGCTTCAAAAGCGTTTATGGCGATATCCTTCGTAGGATCAAAGAGTGACAGTTCAGGTTCTATATACAAAACATATGAATACTTCGCAAGATCATCGCGCGGTTTAACTCGACCTGCGCTAAAGATAGGTAGAGTACTTTCAAGGAGTTCTGAAATCTTTTTGGCCCATTTTGAAGGCCCTTCGCTACGAATAGTGGTTAGCAACAATGGCAAGGAATCTTTTTTGAGTTCAATTACGGTCCACCAGTAGACGTATTCATCCATTCTTTCGGGAGGACATATGTATCTGGCGAGCACTTTATCTTCCCAGAACAGAGGAATGGGGTTCTCGGGAACTGCGAGAGAAATCGCACGAACCACAACGCCATCTGCTCTCATAACTCTCAGTGTGGAAATTTCATCGCCGCTATTTAGACTATGCCACTTGGACAATGCTTCCCTTTCGTAAGGTTGTCGCCAAACATCGAATCCCAATAACTTTATGCTGTTCAGCACCATTCTTCGATCCCTTGGTGAAACTGCCTGAAGTGCCTATTGCACATATCGTTCACAGACGACACCGTCGTCTTTTCTTAAAAATGGAGGGATAGACCACAATGTCGTTTATACCTCCTATGGATTACTTTTTTAAATATACACCTTTTTATTGAATTTGTGAACTATTTAGTACAAGAAAAATTCTTCTTTTCTCCCGAATCCTGCTGGTTTCGATGCCGATTTAACTCTTCCACCTCGAAGAGTGAGGATAGGTGTACTTCAAGACTTGATGATTTACGTTGGAAAGAGAGTATAATACCAAGGTCAGCCAGAACTGCAGTTTGGGTGATTAGCTGTATCCGGTCATTAAATCCTTCACTCTTCCGGTTCCTCTTCATATTTCAGCCAAGGTACAGTAAATATCTGTTTCCAATCATACTGGTAAACAGGCATTAGACTGCTCATAGCCGACGCGTGGAAAACCCCATGATATTTGCAATACAATTTATCGAGAACATCCAGACAAGAGTCGACTTGTTCAAATCGCGGCAGCAACTTCGGTTGCCGTTTGTCACGATGAGCTATTCGTTTATCAGCGAAGTCCTCGACCACAGATGCCGCTCGGTTTAGCTCACTGAGGTCGGCGAGCACCATGTCTGGAGAAATACAGGTTTTGTCACTTCCGCAGAATCTGTCGAAGTCTCTGTCGGCGAATTGCTCAACGGTGGTTCCCTCATAAAGGCTGACATAGTACTTCCGGGACAAAACGGCAGGGGTATTGGCAAGCTCGGTGAGTAACCGGGCAAAAGAAATACTCCGGCTGTCGATCTTGATTTGGCGGCGAATTCCAATTGAGATGTAAGCAACGTAAGTATCCCCAAGGTAGCTGTAGAAGGAGCTAGGTTTGTGAAGCTCACCGTTGGTTCTAATAATATCCTGGACTTCCCAGAAGATATTCCGTTTTATTAGCAGTTGCTGAATGTCATCATGAACTATTTTGAGCCATCGTAGCCAATTCTTGAGTTTGCTATGCATATGCTCTCTCAGAATACCGGGTAGGGCAAGGGGCTTGCGCCCCTCTTCCTCCCTAAGAACCGTACGTGATAGTTTCCCATTATACGGCTCAAGCATTTCAAAGGCAGCCCTTGTGGGGCAGCCCGGCTGTTCACCTCTCATGCTCTCATAGCACGAGAGGCCCATGCCGAGAGCGCTCCCAGCAGTCGCGCTTCCTTGTGGTGCCTTCTGCACCAGAAGTAATAGGCGTATTCCCGCATGTGCAGGTAGGGATTTGCTTCTGCCTTGAACTTAGGTGGACCCTGAACGCCGGCAGTTCTACGTCGGGCACGTTAGCGACCCGCATCCTGACTGCACGTGCAAACGCTGGGACGCACGTCTTTCGACCTGATAACCCCAGTAGGTCTGTTGTTTCCTTAACGGCGCGGATGACTCTTTGTCTATTCTCACTCGTGTCGCGACTAACGAGCCTGTAGAAAAAGTCAGTTTTTTAAAAACAATTCCTTCGGCCCACTCTAAGATAAGATATGTTGTTTTGCTCTCCCTGAAACTTTTACACTCCTTGTCGTTTCGACTCACAATTGAGATGAAATCTTCTTATTCCCATGATATAGCTTATATGCTGATACCCACCCATCGATCCCCTCACGCAAACACCTCTCCATATCTATGAACCTTTGTCAGGTTATGCACAATACAGTAAAGTTTCCATTGGATATCCACTTTCCGTCTCCCCCGCAACGTGAACCGACTAAGCCCTAAGGCAGATCGGATGTGGCCAAACGGTGGCTCCGCTGTCCCAAGTCTCCTATTGTAGATCAGACGACCCCTGATCGAATCGATCTTACGCTTCATCTTCTGGGTGAACGTCTCCGGCTTCGTCCCCGCACTCCCCTGAAAAAAGTAGACTTGTCTGGCTTCAGTTCTATCCGGATGCCTCAAACACTTCTCCCGTAGCTCACAAATCCGACAGTCCGTCTTTCTCCCGTGAAACTTGATCGCCCGCTGACCATTCACCACTACATTGCCCCCATTGCGGTAGAGTCGCTTCCCCGCAGGACAGACGCAGTGACTCTTATCTTCGCTCATCGTAAAATCCCTGTGCGGCCTGTAAAGATCCGCCACTCCGTAGTACTCCGCCCTCTCCTTTCTGAATCGCTCCTTGTATTTGTCCCCGTCCGAAAATCGCGGGTCCCGCTTCCGAAATTGTGTGTCCGCAATATACGCATCTATCCCCTGCGTCATAACCTCCTTCACATTCGCCTCGGTGTGAAATCCGCTGTCGGCTGTTACCTTCGCCTCTTCGAATACGTCCTTCTTATCGCCGATGGCTTTGAAGTTCTCCCTCGTCCCCTCGATCATTGGAATCAGAAGATCATGCTCCTGGGCCGCCCCAAAGGCCTCCGCATGCACGATCACTTGATGCTTGCTATCGACCACCGCTACTCCATCATACCCCTGGATTACCCCGTGAGAGGTCTTGATCTTCGCACTATCATTGTCCGTGATATTACTCTTCACGGGCTTCCCACTCTTGCCAGGCTTATCCTCATTGTCCCTCAACCATGCTCTTATCTTCTTTACCTTCTTCTTGAGGGTATCTACATACTGCTTTTCCTGCTCAATCACTCCCCTATCTGCCTCCCTCACATCCACTTCCTGATGCCGCTTCAGAATCTGCCGAATCGCCCTCTCCATCTTCTCCTTTTTCTTCCCTAACTCCCTTTTCGTCCCGCTCCACTCCTTCGAAGCATTCGATGGAAGCTTCACCCCATCCACTGCAAACATCTCCTTGCCAATCAGCCCCATCTCGTCACAGATCATTAATACTTCAAGAAAGAGATCAATAATCTCCTGCCCCGCGGCTGAGATAAAGTCTGCGATCGTTGTAAAGTGAGGCTGTGTGTCTGCCGACAAGGCCATGAAAACAACGTTCTCCCGACAGCACTGCGCGATCTGTCGGCTTGAAGTAATCCCTCGTGAATAGGCATAGAGGATGATCTTTAAAAGAATCGCAGGATCATAGGCAGGAGCCCCGGTCTCGTCATTTCGGTAACGGGCTTCAAATGCCGATAGGTCTATCTCATTATCAATGAGGTAATGAAGGCTATATTCAAAGGTCCCCGGCAAGATCTGCCGGTCAAAGTGTATAGGTATGAATCTCCCCTGCGAATAATCATACTCTTTATATCTCGCCATATCTCTCCTCTTTTACTAACCGGTCTCCGCTCTTTTTGTGGTTACTGATATGGCGATATTATCACGTTTTTAGGACTTTTTCTACAGGCTCAACGCCGTGAGTCAGCCGTCCATTGGTATTGTCTTGTTAGCTGTCATGGAATGAGTTCAAGAAGCCACAATTAATTCTCGCCAGCCTGCAAACTGATTGGCGCTCTGAGTAGAGTATAATATCGCTGATATCATTTGGCTGAGTGTGTCAACCGCTTTGTCTCTTGTCATCCAATCGCTTAGGTTATCTGGCTTCACCTGAGTACAAAAAAGAGTAAGAACTGACGTCACAACAGGCAGACACTCGGCTATAAGCGAAATAAACGTTCTTTTGGATGCATTTGCTGCATTAGGGGAATAAGCAACGGTTGCCAAATCAACTTTGAAACCCAGGAGGGGTTCAAGGCATCCCGCCAATACTGCCAGTAAAAAAAACTTGAAGCGCAGATTACGGAGTAAGAGCAGCTGATGCTCCTCTAATCCGATGATCCTCCCCTCGGAGGACTTCTTCTTGAGCTCGATACGTCTTTCATCTATGGCTCTCGCCAGTGTGTAGACAAGCAGAATATGCCTAGCTTTCTTTCCATCAAACGCTTGTTTATAAACCTGGTTCCTCTCAAAAATACGGTTTCGCCCTCGATTAGCTTCGGAATATCTGCCTTGGAAGGCTACTAAAGGCTGAGCAACGTCCTCAATCCCAATAGCATCAGCACGCGGGCGAAATCCACGTTTCCTTTCATAAACATATCCTAATTGTTCGAATTCTTGTTGAATTCGAACCTGCTCAGGATCACTGCTGTACTGGTCCCAAGTGGTGATTTCATTCTGGGTATTGTTGTACTTGATGATATTGCCTATTTTTTCGGGACCTTGACAAATAATCACTCTGCACAAGACACGCACTTTCTTGATGTCATGTTTTGTGACATCAACATTTCCGATCGATCCCGTAGTCTGTGCTCCATTTATAATGGAAATGCCGGTAAGTCGTGTGCCGTCACGTATTTCGCTTAAACCTAAAGTTACGAGTGTGATACCATTGTTATAGACCCAGAAGTCTTCAGGTGAGGTCTCAGCTGTCGCTCGGATGGCTGTGTTGATTTTTCGACGCTTACTAAATCCCAAGAACCCTCTGTAGTTTGCTGAGAATAGGGCTTCATCGTACTTTGTATAGAGACTGTGAAGCCATGAACCCGGAACTGACATTACCCCTGCTTCCCACCCTGGTCCTGTTTCGTTAAAAATTACTTTGGAAGGGCAAATTATTTCATCGGTCACTTCGATATGGGATTCTTGGGAGGCAAAAAGATGTTCAATCGAGGGAGCACCAAGTTCCTTTACTGTGACTGTGATTGTTGGTAGGTCTCTTAAAAATTCCCGGAAATGATTAGCTACTGTTTGGAGCTCACGATTTACATTAATTGACTCCGGTAAATTATGCACATAGAAAACATCAACACTGCTTATCTCCCCCTCCTCAAGAGCCTCCCGGCAGTCAGAAATGGACGCATGCAACTGTTTAGGTACGATAGAGAGATCTCCCGAGAAAAGCCACGCTGCTGCGGTGTTTAAATCGGATGCTTTATTTGCGGGCGCAGTATCCTTAGATGTCTTACTGAAATAGCCTTGTGCGAGGATTATGCGACCCCCGTCACGGTCGAGATGCAACAAGTCGATTTTCTTATCGTCACTTCCATCCGTTAGGGACGCGGAAGCAAGTGCCTCAAGATCAGATTCTTGTAGTAACATCCCGAGTACCCAAATAAGATGAGCATTACTCTCTCCAAGTTTGTCAACTAATTCCTTATTTGCACGGAATGCATCAATGTAGGCCATGGTATATTTCCTCCTTTAGGCGCTTTCGTGGGCTTCGAAACCCGAAAAAAGGGCCTGTTCGATTTCGATGATGGCATGCTCCATTCCTGCACGAGCGTCTGCATACTTGATGTCCGTGAGAATCGGCGGAATCGCGCAGTCATCCAACCGCACAGGTAGCACCGTGATGGACTTCTGTGACAGCTGTCGGATCAGTGCTGACGACAACTCCTTCTGTACCCAGGGCCTGTTGACCGACTTCTCTGAAAGCAGCACGATCAAATGCGATACCGCGCCAAGGGCCTCTCCGATCTTCTGAACTATGGAGTCTCCCACCCGGATCTCCCACTCATCGAACCACACGTCGGCTCCGAGCCGTTTCATGACCGAAGCCAGATCCCGTGCGGCGCCCTTATCTTCGGAAGCGTAGCAGATGAAGACGTGGACTGCGGGTGTATCCAGACGGCGAAACCCCTCTAGTATTTAATTGCATAATTTAGAGTTATGTGTTATAGTGTCCTCCAGGTTTCCAAAAAGATTCCCGGAGGACAAAAAATGGGTAGAGCCAAGATCATCAAACTCACCGATGAAGAAAGGAAGGCC
>Ga0315312_1001927_pt1 | contig 15148 bp, 10 predicted proteins | sample TDP7_MG_FD_203629 | JGI IMG/M metagenome (GOLD analysis project Ga0315312, IMG submission 203629) | Freshwater sediment microbial communities from Lake Towuti, South Sulawesi, Indonesia - TDP7 | ecosystem: Environmental > Aquatic > Freshwater > Lake > Sediment | place: Indonesia: South Sulawesi... | reverse complement strand
TGGCCGCCGGCGGTCTGTGCGCCTTGGTTGTCGGTGGCAGCCTTCTCTACCAAGGCCCCGCGGGCTCAGCGTGCGCGCGCTGCCACGAGATCCGGCCATCTTACGACGTCTGGGGCAACTCCAGCCATCGCGCGCTCAACTGCCAGGAGTGCCATGACGGCCTGCTGAGCCTGGATGTGTCTTCCCACGCCGGGAATCTGCGCCGCTTGTCCCGCCACGTGCGCGGCGCGGTGCCGGAGCGGATCGAGCTCCTCCAGCCCGGTGTGGCGCGGCTGATGGAGCGCTGTCGGGCCTGTCACCGGCAGGAGTTTGCGCAGTGGCAGGCAGGTCCGCACAGCGCCACCTACGCGCGTATCTTCCTGGATGCTACCCACAACCAGAAGCGCCGCCTGATGGACGACTGCCTGCGTTGCCACGGCATGTTCTTCGAGGGCGGGATCCGGGATCTGGTCGCCCCACTCTCCACCGCCGGTCCCTGGCAGCTTCTCCAGCCGGGACTGGCGGAGCAGCCGGCCATTCCCTGCCTCGCCTGCCACGCCATGCACCGCGACGGCCCCCCGCTGAGGCGGAGACAGCCGCAGGTGGTCGAGGTCGCGGCGGGCCAGGAGCTGTTTCGGCCGTCGCTGGCGCTGTTCGACCGCCGCCGCCGCCAGCACCTCCCCACGGCCAATCTGCCGTTGCCGGAGATGCGCGACGGCGCGCGCCCGGTGAAAATGAGCCCCGACCGGCGGCAGGCCCTTTGCTACCAGTGCCACGCGCCGCTCTCCACCGGGCAGGTCCGCTCCGGCGACGACCGCACCCCCGTGGGCGTGCACGAGGGCCTCAGTTGCCTGGCCTGCCACCAGAAGCACAGCCAGCAGACGCGCGCTTCCTGTGCCCATTGCCATCCGCGCCTTTCCAATTGCGGCCTCGATGTCGAGAAGATGGACACCACGTTCCTTTCGCCGAACAGCCCGCACAACATCCACTTCGTGAAGTGCGTAGACTGCCACCCCAAGGGCGTGCCGCCCAAGCGGCGCCCGCCCCTGGTCGCCGCCATGCCGCATAATGAGAACATCAAGCTGCTGGGAGGAACGCCATGAAGATACATCGCTTGCTCGCCCGGTCCGGCGTGCTCGCCGCGCTGCTGGCGGCAGCCGCCGCCGCGCAGACCACCTTCGCCACCATCACCGGGGTGGTTACGGACCCGAATGGCGCTCTGGTGCCGGGCGCCACCATCACCGCCACCCATTTGGCCAGCAACTACCGTTTCACCGCGCAAGCCAATGAGGCCGGCAATTACACCCTGGCGCAGTTGAAGGAAGGCGCCTACCTGCTGCGGGCGCAGGCGCCGGGGTTCAAGGAATTCGTGGTGCAGGACGTCCAGCTTGCGGCCCAGGAGCAACGCCGCATAGACGTGCAGCTTGCACTGGGCACGCTGGAAACCGCAGTCGAGGTGGTGGCCGGCGCCACGCTGATCGAGACCGAGACTGCCCGCATCAGCGACTCCAAACACGCCACGGCCCTCAAGATGCTTCCCATGAACACGCGGTCCTTGTGGAACTTCATCGGGCTGAGTCCCGGGGTCGTACAAGCTGGCGCGGATTCCTCCACCCGCCGCTTCGCCGGCAGCCGCGCCAACCAGAACGACGCCAGCGTGGACGGGATCACCATCAGCAACTCTTACGACGGCACCCAAATCAGCCCGCTGGTCAGCAACATCGAGAGCTTCGAAGAGGTGCGCGTAGACATGGCCAACAACACCGCCGAATTCGGCGGCGTCGGCCAGGTCACCATCATCTCGAAATCGGGCAGCAACATGCTCCGTGGCGCCGCCTTCGATTACTACTCGACGCCCTGGTTCCGGGCGCGCAATCCCTTCGCTTTCACCCGCGGTACCGGCGTCACTCACTGGCCCGGCGGCACCATCGGCGGGCCGATCGTGATCCCCAAGCTGTACAACGGGCGCAACCGCAGCTTCTTCTTCCATTCGTTTGAGACCTCGCGCGGCAGCCTCTCACAATCACTGCTAAGCCCCACAGTGCCCTTGCCTGCCTGGCGCGAGGGCGACTTCTCGCGGCTGCTGCCCTCGACCGTAGTGCGCGATCCCTTTGCCTCCAACACCCCCTTCCCTCAGAACCGCATTCCGGCGGCGCGGCTCAGCCCGGTTTCGCAGCGCATCCAGGAGCGTTTCTATCCCCTGCCGAACTACGGTGATCCCATCGTGCTGGTGAGCCAGAACTACCGCGAGCAGAAGACGCGGCCCTACGACCCGAACACCTACTACACCATCCGCGCGGATCACCGCTTCACGGAGCAGTCGTTTCTCTTCGGCCGCTGGACCTGGAACCGCTCGCACAGCCGGGGCTTCGACAGTCAGCTCCCCGTTATCGGCCAGCGCTGGCAAACCCGCGACACGCGGGCCATGAACGTCTCCTTCACCCACCTGTTCCGCCCCACCCTCATCAACGAGTTCCGCTGGGGCTTTGCTTACAACGACAATCCGCGGCACGGGCCCATGATGGGCAAGGAGATCGTTCAGTACCTGGGCATCAAGGGGCTGGTGGACAATCTGCCGGACATTAACGGCCTCTACGAGGTGGTCTGGTCCGGATTGGGCCTCACCGGCATCAGCCAGACCCAGTGGCGGCATCCGGGCTTCCGCAACTTCGCCCAGCAGTTCCAGGAGCACCTGAGCTGGTTCCGCGGGCGGCACAACTTGAAGACCGGGGTGCTGATGAGCCGGGTGAACTACGCCGATAAGCAGGCCAGCAATGCGTTGTTCGGCCGGGGCACGTTCTCCAACCGTTTCACCGGGCACCCTTACGGCGACTTCCTGCTGGGCCTTCCCACTACCGCGCAGCGCGCTTTCCCGCCCATGTTCATCGACCGGTTGCGCTGGGCCTACGACTTCTTCCTCACCGACGACTTCAAGGTCACGCCCCGGCTCAGTCTGAATCTGGGCGTACGCTACGAATGGCATCCCGCATGGGTTGAGACCGGCGCTCACCAGTCGATGTTCGATATCGGCACCGGCAAGATCGTGGTGCCCACCGGCGCGCTGAAGGAAATCAGCCCCCTGATGCCGCGCGGCTATGTGGGCTTGATCGAGGCTCGGGAACTGGGCTTGCCCGACACCCTGCTCCGCACTGACCGGAACAATTTCGCTCCGCGCATCGGGATCGCTTACCGGCCCTGGGGGAACGAGACGGTCTTTCGCATGGGTTACGGCTTCTTCTACGACGTCGTGCCTCGCGCCGTCTCCGCCGGGGGCGCGCCTTTCAACATCAACGAGCCCAGTTACACCAATCCCACGCCCACGCCCACCGTCGTCTTCCCGCTGGTCTTTCCCGCCAGCGTGGCCGGACCCACTACCGTCAGCCTCCCCTCCGCCATCCGCACGGACCTCCGCGATCCTTACAGCATGCAGTACAACTTCACCATCGAGCATCAGCGCTGGGAGACCGGCTTCCGCATCTCCTACATCGGCACCAACACCCGCCAAGGCGAGTGGGGCTACAACATCAACCAGCCGGTTCCCGACACGCGGCTTTACGTGGACAAGCCGCGGCGGTTCCCCCAATACCCGGCTATCACTTACCTGACCAATGGCGCCGGGCACCAGTACCATTCCCTCACCCTGGAAGCGGAGCGGCGCTTCCGGCGCGGCCTCTCCTACCAGCTTTCCTGGGTGTGGGCCCGCGATATTGGCGACCTGGAGCGCGGGGAGTCCCCGGAGAACGCCTATGACCGGCGGCGCGAGCGCGGCGTCTGGCTGGACATTCCCACGCACCGCGTCAGCGGGAACCTGATCTACGAGCTGCCCTTCGGACGGGGCAAGCCGTTGTTGAGCAACGCCGGGCCGCTGGTGCGAGCGCTGGCCGGGGGGTGGGAATTCAGCGTCATCTTCAGCCAGTACTCGGGCCAGTTCCTCACGCCTTCCTGGAGCGCGCCCGACACCACCGGCACCGCCTACACCACCAGTCGCACGCCCCCGGTAGTGTCTCGGTGGCCCGATCACCTGCGGAACGCCAACCTCCCCGCTAGCCAGCGCAGCACCAACCGCTGGTTCGATCCCACGGCCTTCGGCCCGTGGACGCCCGGCCAGTTTGGAACCTCGGCCCGGGGTGTCATCAAAGGCCCCGGCTCGCAAATCGTCAACGCGGGCCTGGGCAAGAGCTTTGTTTTCCGCGAGAGGGTTCGCGTCCGTTGGGAGTTTACCTCCACCAACGTGTTCAACCATCCCAACTGGGCCAATCCGGGAGTCACCATTACCTCGGCGGCCCAGGCCGGTGTAATCACCGGGGTGGGCGATGTCTCGGTGCTGGATCCTTCCGGGACGCGCGGTTGCCGCACCAGCCTGCGCGTGGAATTCTGATATGCGGCTCCTCACTGCGACGTTGGTGTCGGCGGCGCTGCTTGGCGGTGCGCCCAATGCCCTTCCGGTCCGCGAAGCAATGGCGAAGGCGGCGCGCTACTTCCGCTCCATCGCCACCGAGGGCGGTTACCTGTGGCGCTACTCGCTGGATCTGAAAGAGCGGGCCGGCGAAAACGTCGCCACGGACACCCAAATCTGGGTCCAGCCGCCGGGAACGCCCGCCGTGGGAGAGGCGTTTCTGCGCGCCTGGCGCGCCACCGGCGACCGGGAGTTCCTCGAGGCGGCCGTCAGCGCTGCGCACGCGCTGGTGCGCGGGCAGCTCGAATCCGGCGGGTGGGACTATCGCGTCGAGTTCGATCCCAAGCTCCGCGCCAAGTGGAACTACCGCGGCACCGCCAGCGGCGGCCGCAACACCTCCACTCTGGATGACGACAACACCCAATCGGCGCTGCGCCTGCTGATGGACGCGCACGCGGCCAGCCCGGACGCCAGGCTGAAGGACGCCATCGACTACGGCCTCGCCGCGCTGCTTAAGGCCCAGTATCTCAACGGTGCCTTCCCGCAGCGCTTCCCGCCACCCAGCGACTACGGCGCCTACTACACCTTCAACGACAACGTCATGGGGGACTGCGTAGACACGTTGCTCGTGGCCTTCAAGTATTACGGCGACGGGCGTTACATGGAGGCCGTGCGCAAGGTGGGAGACTTTATGGTCCTTTCGCAGCGTCCGGAGCCGCAGCCCATCTGGGCGCAGCAGTACGACCTCGAGATGAAGCCCGCCTGGGCGCGCAAGTTCGAGCCATCCTCGGTGTGTGCCGGTGAATCCGTCGGCGTGATGCGCTGCCTGATCCGCATTTGGCTGGAAACCGGCGACGAGAAGTACCTGAAGCCGATCCCGCCCGCCCTCGCCTGGTACCGGCGCTCCGAGATCGCTCCTGGCCGCTGGGCGCGATTCTATGAGCTGGAGACCAACCGGCCGCTGTACTTCACCACCAAGTACGAGCTGGTCTACACGGACCACGACCTGCCCACGCACTACGTCTTTCAAGGCAGCTTCGGCGTCGCGGAGTTCATCAAGGAGTACGAAGAGGTGCGGCGGCTGGGCCTGGAGAAGACGCGCGCGCTGCGGTCCCGCAAGCTTACCGCCTCCGAGCGCGCCGCGCGCAGGAAGCAGCTCGAACCGATCGTGCGACAGATCATCGGCGCCCTGGACGAGCAAGGCCGCTGGGTCTCGGGCGGCCAGATCCAGTGCCGCACCTTCATCCGCAACCTCGACACCCTGAGCGAGTATCTGGAGCTGAGCCGCTGAGAGGCGGCGCCTCAGGCCCGGTACAGGCGGGCCAGCAGTTCTTCGGCGTCTTCCCGCGTTCCGCGGAGGGGGCCTTCCGCTTCCAGTTTCAGACTGGTCACCGCCGCCGCCCAAAGGGTGGCCTCTTGCGGAGAAGCGGCCAGGCGCCGGGCCACATATGCAGCGATGCAGGTGTCTCCTCGCCCGGAGCGCCCTACCAGCATCCGCGGGCAGAACCGTGCCTCATGAAACTGGCCCGAGGCCAGCACGAGCACCCCGCTGGCATGGGTCAGTACGATCTCCCTGGGGCCCCAGCCGGCCAAGGCCCGGGCCGCGGCGCGCAGGTCCGCCTCTCCGGTCAGCATTTCCGCTTCCACCGCGTCGGTCTTCAGGATGTCGAGCTGCGAGAGGACCTGCTCCTTCTCCGGCCAGGGGGCGTAGACCAGTGTTCCGTCCGGCGCTATGACCCGAACGAATCCCTGTACATCAGCGGCCAGCAGCGCGTTCTTCGCCTTCAGCGCGCGGATCACCTCCAGATTCACCTCTCCGCGGATCGAGGCGTTAATGAGAAACGCTCGGGCTTCGAGATCCTTGACCTGATCCGCTGTGAACGACCCCGCCGTATGTGTCACCGTCAAGACGCGCTCATCCACATTGGCCGTCGGGTAGTACAGGCGCAAACAGGTCGAATGGGGTGTAAAGGTCGGGAAGACCGCCACGCTTATTTGAACAAGGGCGTCCACTACACGAATGTCTTCCCTGGCGAGGCGGGTGACCGCGGCCGTCTTTAGACGCATCATCGCGGCGACATGTGCGCCGTAATTGAAGCCTCCCCCATCCACCAGACGGGTTCCAGAGAGAGTAACTATAGTGTCCTTGGTGTAGTTGCCAATGACGACCAAGTCGTAAATCGCGTGGTTCAATCGCTCACCTTCACACGCCATAGTGAGGTGGCCAGGATCAGGGAGACCACCGAAGCGCCCAGCCAGAAAGTGACCGCCGCGGAAAAATCGTAATGCCGCACCCCGTCCACGATGGTCGTACCCCGCTGAATCAGCCAGCCACTGATGCGCTCTTGCACGGCCACGCCGAGATAGGCAAACACGCCAATGAAACCCATAACTGCGCCGGCTGCCTTCTTGGGCACGATGTCCGCTCCGAACAAGCCGCCCAGTGAAGTGATCAGGCCGTTGATGGACAGGCCGTACAAGAGGAACGCCAGCACCAGCAGCAGCGGGCGGCCGGGGGGCGAGAAGAACATGATCCCCAGGGCGAGAAGCTCCACCAGGCCGCAGATCAGATTCATGGGGGGCCTCCTGGAGCCGAACAGCCTGTCAGAGGCGAGACCGAAAAGAACACAGCCGGCAATGCCCGCCAGCGGGTTCAGCGCGAGCAGCCCGCCCGCTCCCAGGGTGGAGTAGCCTTTGCTCTCCTGCAAGTACAGCATGCCCCAACTGTTCATGGCGTAGCGCGTCATGGTCATAGTGGCGCAGGCGAAGGCCAGCACCCAGACCGAGGGCAGCTTCAATATCGAAAGCTGCATCTGCCAGGTGGTCTTGGAGGACCCTTGGCTGACTTGCACGCCGTGGTCGTTCTTCCAGTCCGCCACGGAAGGCAGGCCCAAAGTCTGAGGGCGGTCCTGGACGAATACGTACAGCAACAAAGCGACCCCTACGCAGATGGTTCCCGGCCCCACCAGTCCGCCGCGCCAGCCGAGCCAGACCACCAGGGCGGACGAGCCGATGAACGTCAGGCCCTCGCCCACGGAGTGCGCCGTGCTCCACACGCCGTAGAAAGTGCCGCGCTCCCGGTTGCTGAACCACTGGGACAACGCCACAATGCCCGCCGGAGCGCCGAATCCCTGAAACCAGGCGTTCACGGCCCACAGCGCGACCCAGGCCCATAACCAGGCCGACCAACCCATGGCGATGTTGATCAACGCCGACAGGAGCACCCCAGTGGCCCAGAATCGCTTGAGGTTGGCATGGTCCGCCAGGAAGCCGTTGACCAGCTTGCCAAAGGCATAGGCGATCGCCCAGCCGGAGCCGATGATGCCCAGTTCTTCCGCCGTGAAGATGCGGGCGTCAATCAGGTCCTTCTTAACCACGGACAAGCCCAGACGGCACGTGTAGGCGATCCCATAGCCCACGGTGATCGACAACATCACCGCCCAGCGGTACCGCACATACAGCCGGTCGATTTCCCTTGCGTCGCGAAGCGGCGGCGCATCCGGCCCGCTCGCGAACCAGCGTAGCAGCGTGTTCATGACACTTCGGCCACTTCAACCGGCCGGTTCTCCTTCGCTGATTTCGCCGCGGCCAGCGCGATCCGCACCGCGATCAGCCCGTCATGGCCGGTCACCGGCACGGGCGTGCCGCTGCGGAGCGAATCCACGAAGGCCTGCATCTCCCTGAGATAGGACTCCGTGTAACGCTCCATGAAGAAGTTCAGCGGGAGGGCCGTATGGACGCCGGTCCGGTCCAAATAGATGTGGGTGTCCGGCGTGTTGTTCGCCACTGTGACCATTCCTTCGGAGCCAAACACCTCGACCCGCTGATCGTACCCGTAGACGGCCTTCCGGCTGTTGTCGATCACGCCCAGGGCGCCGCTTTCGAAGACCAGCGTCACCGCCGCCGTGTCCCAGTCCCCCGCCCGCTCAAATACCGGGTCCACCAGTACGGTGGCCCGCGCATACACTTCGGCGACCTCGCTGCCCATCAGATAGCGGGCCATGTCGAAGTCGTGGATGGTCATGTCCAGGAACAGCCCACCCGAAGCCCGGATGTAGTTTTCGGGAGGGGGCACCGGGTCGCGGCTGGTGATTCGCAGCACCTGGGGTACACCCACTCGGCCCGCCTTGACCATTTCATGCACCTTCAGGAAATTGGGATCAAACCGGCGGTTGAAAGCCACCATCAACTGGATGCCGCACTGCGCCACGCGCGCGTTGATCTCCGCTATCTTTTCGAGCGACAACTCGACAGGCTTCTCGCAGAAGATGTGCTTGCCCGCGGCGGCGGCGTCCAGAATCATTTGATAGTGGGTATTGGTGGGCGTGCAGACAGCCACCGCGTCAACCTCCGCCAGCTCTAGCACCCGCCGGTAGTCCGGAAACGCCAGCGGCACATTGAACTTCACCGCCGCGGCCTCCAGCGCCTCCGGGGACACATCGGCCAGCGCGGCCACCTCCGCCCTCGGGATTCGTTGCGCCAGGTTCTCCAGATGGATCTTCCCAATCCGGCCCACTCCCAGCACGCCAAAGCGAAGTTTTCCGTCAGTCATGGCATTGGTTCCTTTCAGTTCACTTGGCCCGCGACTCCAGAGCCGCGCGGATCGCGGCCACGCCGTCCTGGATGGCCCGGCGGGCATCGGGCACGGGAAAGACCTCCATCGAGAGGTAGCCCTGGTAGCCCATTCCCTCTAGCGTATCCAGGATCGCGGCGAAGTCCAGATGGCCGTGCCCGGGCGCCCGGCGATTACTGTCCGCCAGGTGCACGTGGCCCAGGCAGGCTCTGGCCGCGGTCAGGCTGGCCGCCAGGTCCGCCTCTTCGATGTTCATGTGGAAGGTGTCCGCGAGCAGCTTGAGGTTGGGCGCGCCCACCTCCGCCACCGCACTCATCCCGTCCGCCAGGGTATTGAGGTAGTCGCACTCGTAGCGGTTAAGCGGCTCCAGCAGCACGGTCACCCCCAGAGGTTCTCCCACGCGGCATACCTCGGCCAGGCACTCCAGGGCGCGCGCTCTTTGGGCGCGACGCTGGGCCTCTTCGCCGCGCCCGAGTCGGCCACTGATGCTCCCGATGGTGACCGCCGAACCTATTTCGGCCGCCAGTTCGAGGTGGCCTCGCAGCCTTTCCACCGTCCGGGCGCGCACCGCTGCATCGGGATCGGAAAGAGTCAGCCCGTCTTCGACGGCGGCCATGCCCGTGCCCAGCGTGGGAATCTCCAGGCCATAGTCGGCGGCCAGCCGCTTGACGGCCCGCACATCGACGTCCTCGGACCGCCGCAAGTGCAGCTCGACGCCTTGGCAACCAAGCTCGGCGGCCTCTCGGAAGGCATCAGCGATGTCGCCCCGCAGCAGGATGGGCGCGCCGGGCGCCGGGCTGGGTGTGGCCGTGATGGCGATTCTCAGCATTGTCCCGTGGGGCAGCCATTCCTGGCTGCCGCCGGCTTTCAGCCGGCGCAAGGCCGCGCCGGGCCGAAGCCCGGCAGCAGGCTGAAAGCCTGGCCCCACCTCAGGCGTCGATCCGCGGCAGGCCGTAAACCGACTTCCAGCCCGGGCTCAGCGGTTCCCGCAGATAGGGTTCCAATAGGGTCGGTTCCCGCAGGCTCACCATCTCCGCCGGAGGCGCCTTCCCGGGAGGAAACGCCGCCAGGTACTCGTCGCACAGCAGCGTCAGGTAGCGGAGGATGGCGGCCACCGGCCGCTTGGCTTTGCGGGCGTCGCCCAAAGTCGGCTTTCCGACCACCCCTTCCGGCGTGCCGGCGATCTCGATGGCCGCGTGGCCCTCGGACTCCGACCAGCGGCTCGGCCGACCGAAGGCGTCCACCGCGGTATCCATGTGCCCGCCTGGCAGCAGCGCCACCGGCGTGGTCTCGACGGCGTACTGCATGGCGACCATCTCGGGGAACAGCAGCAGGCCTACCGAGGTCTCAGCCTCATCCGCGTGGATGAAGTTCGTGTCCCACTCGCCCCCGCGGTCCTTGGTCCGCCACATCTCTCGGGTGGCCCGGTGCCAGTCGATCACGCGATAGATGCCGGGCAACTGGTAGCGCTTCGAGAACTGCTGCATGGCCGCTTCCAGCACCCAGAGCTGTCCGTGGTTGTTCAGGATGATCTGCTTGCGGAAGCCGTCATTCCACAGCCCCAGCATCACGTCGATCAGCAGCTCCTTGGCGACGTCCTCGCGGACGATCACCGTGCCGGGCATGCCCAGGTGGTGCTGGGGATGGCAGCCGTACATAAAGGGCGGCAGGGCCAGCGCCACGGGGCGGCCCTGCCTGGCGGTGTAGCGGCGAACGCCCTCGGCAATGTGGCTGACGAACAGCGTGTCCATGGCCGACACAGTGTGATCGCCGTGCAGCTCCGTCGAGCCCACCGGAATGATCACGATGTCGTTCTGCTTGCGCTGCTGTTCGAGCTCGTGGCGCACCGTCGTCTGGATATAGCTGCCCGGCTTGGCCCATTCGCAGCCGCCCGGAGCGGGCACGCCGTGCTCGGCCAGAATCGCGTCCAGCTTCGCCTCGTCCGCCTCCCAGATCTCCTTTTTCATCCGGCCCACGGCTGTGTTCTCGAAATACAGGTCAGGCTGGCTGGTTGACAACCAGTTGTCACTCATAAGCGTTCCTTCCTTTCGCGGTTACATCACGCAGGTGATCTTGCAGTGGGTCTTGTCGGTCTGAAGCAGCCGGATGTGGTCGGGCACCTCATCCAAGCCGATTCGCTTGGTGATCATCGGCGTCATGTCCATGCCGGAGCCCATGCAGCTTATGACTCGGGGGAAGGTGCCGTAGCCGGAGTGCCCCTGGGCGCCGACGATCTTCGCTTTCTTGACTTCGTAGACTTCGCAGTTGAGCGGCGCACGCACGTCGGCGCGGGCCACCAGGGCCACCTTGGCGCCGATGAACTTACCGTCCCAAATGGTCGCCTCGATGGCAGGCAGCACCTTGTCCGGGAGGCCCGTGGCTTCCAGGTAGAGCGCCGCCCCAAGCCCGCCGGTGAAGTCCAGGATGCTGCGCGTGGGGTCCGCCTTGAAGGGGTCGATGACCAGGTCGGCGCCCAGCCGCCGGCCGATGTTGGCGCGGCTCTCGGAGGGCTCCACCAGGATGACCTTGGCCGCCCCGGCGCGCTTCATAATAGCCACCGCCGCCAGGCCGATCGGCCCGCCTCCCCAGATGACCGCATGGTCGCCCGGCCGGATGCCGCCCGCACACTCGATCACCGCGTTGTAGGCCACCGAAGTGGGTTCCACCAGGCTGCCGGCCAGGAACAGCTCGATGCCCTGGTAGGCCTCCCGCAGCTCCGCCAGGCTCCATAGATACCTGGAATCCAGGGCCACGTAGTTCTCAAAGCCGCCGTCCACGCTGAAGCCCATTTCCTGCAACTGCTCGCACTGGTTCGGATTGCCTTCCGCGCAGGGCCGGCAATAGGCGCACCAGAACATCTCTTCGGCGCACACCGGCTCACCGGGCTCGAAGCGCCGCCCGGTGCGCTTGTTGAACGCCTTCGCCCCGGCCTCCGCCACCACGCCCGCCATCTCGTGGCCCAGCACGACCGGAAACGCCGTCAGGCCGGGATACCACGTGTAGCCGTCGTTGTCGCTCTGCGCCATGTGTACGTCACTGCCGCAGATCCCGCAGGCCCTCACCTCGATCAGGCACTCCGTGGGGCCGATCTTCGGGATCTCCTTCTCGCCCACTGTGAGCTTCGGGTACCTCCAGACCTGGCTGCCCAGATAGGTCAGCTTCCCGTCGATGTCCTTGGGTCCCAGCCGGAAGCCCGGCTTGGGGGACCATTCCGCCGACAAAACTACAGTTTTCACTTGGATACCTCCTTGCTTGAATACAAGAACTCGTTAACGTTTTCCTTGGTGACCAGCGCCGTGCCGAGTTCTATGCGCTTTTCCACCGGCAGCCCCCGCGCGGCCTTGATGGCCTCTTCGACGGCGCGCCGGCCGATCTCGGCCGCAGACTGCGCCATCACCCCGCTCATCTGCCCGATCTCGACGGCGCGCACCGCCTCGCGGGTGGCGTCGAAGCCGACCAGCACGACCTTGCCTGTCAAACGGCGTGCAGCGATGGCCTCCATAGCGCCCAGCGCCATCTGATCGTTCGTGGCGAAGACCGCGCGCAGATCGGGATGCGAGGTGAGGATGTTCTCCATGACGCTCATGCCCAGCGCCCGCTCGCTGTTGGCCGGCTGCACCGCCACGCACTCCACGCCGGGCACCTTAGCGACCACGTCGCGGAAACCGGCCAGGCGGTCTTCCTGGGTGGCCACGCCCAGCACTCCGCGGATCACAGCCACCTTACCCTTGCCTCCGATCACCCGCATAATGTACTCGCCGGCCAGCCGCCCGCCCAGCCGGTTGTCGATGCCAATGAAGCTGAGCTTGTGCGGCCAGGGCAGGTCTGTGTCCACGATCAGCACCGGGATGCCCGCCGCGCGGGCCTTCTCGAGCACGGGAATGACCTCCGAGACGCCCGCCGGCGCCACCGCCAGCGCCGCAGGTTTCTTCAGCACCTGGTCTTCCAGAATCGACACCTGCTGGTCGATGTAGATCTCGCGCTCCGGCGCCAGCACCGCAAAGCGGACGCCGGGATCCGCCCGCGCCGCCGCTTCCGCGCCGCTCTTCATGCGCTGCCAGAACTCGCTGTCCAGGGCCTTGGTCACCAGCACGATGTCGAGCTTTTTGCTTCTGTCCGCGCGCGAGCAGCCGCCCGCCAGAAGCAGCGCCGCCGCCAGCGCGGCGACCTGGAACCGGCGCTGGCCGAAACTCATTGGCGAGGCCTCCTGGTTTGCGCCGCTCACCGCAGAAACTCCCTGGCGCGTTCTATCGCGACGAGTGCCGTGCCGATATCCACGTGTTTCTCCACGGGCTGCGCCCTGGCTGCCTTGACGGCCGCTTCGACGGCGCGTTGGCCCATCCGTTCCGGGAACCCTGCCACCGTCGCGCTCAACCCGCCAGCCTGGACGGCGCGCACCGCCTCGCGCGTGGCGTCGAAGCCGACTAGCACGATCTTGCCCGTCAAGCCCCGTGCGGCGATGGCCTCCATGGCCCCCAGCGCCATCTGGTCGTTGGTGGCGAAGACCGCGCGCAGGTCGGGATGTGCGGTGAGAAGGTTCTCCATCACGCTCATGCCCAGCGCGCGCTCGCTGTTGGCCGGCTGCACCGCGACGCACTCGACGCCGGGCGCCTGGGCTATCGCCTCGCGGAAGCCGGCCAGGCGGTCTTCGTGGGTGGCCACCCCCAGCACGCCGCGGATCACCGCGGTCTTGCCCTTGCCGCCGATGGCGCGCACGATGTGCTCGCCGGCCAGCCGCCCGCCCAGCCGGTTGTCGATGCCGATGAAGCTGAGCTTGTGCGGCCACGGCACGTCCGTGTCCACGATGAGCACCGGGATGCCCGCCGCCCGCGCCTTATCCAGCACGGGAATGACCTCCGAGACGCCGGCCGGCGCCACCGCCAGCGCCGCAGGCTTTTTCAGGACTTGGTCTTCGAGGATCGTGACCTGCTGCGCGATGTTGATCTCCCGCTCGGGCGCCAGCACGGCGAGCCTGACCTGGGGGTCGGCCCGCGCCGCCTCGTCCGCGCCGGCCTTGACCCGCTGCCACCACTCGCTGTCCAGCGCCTTGGTCACCAGCACGATGTCGAGCTTCCGGACCCTGTCCGTCCGCGAGCAAGCGCCCGCCACGAGCGTTGCGGCCAGCAGCAAGACCCGGAAGCGGCCATAAGAGAAGCCCACTAAAACCTCCTGGACCACTCCCGCGGCCAGCGCTCGATCACTACCTTCTTCTCCGTGTAGAACTCCACCGCGTCGCGCCCCTGCGCGTGCAGCGTCCCGAAAAAGCTTCCTTTCCACCCGGTGAACGGGAAATACGCCAGCGGCGCCGCCACGCCGACGTTGATGCCCACGTTGCCCGCTGGGACTTCGTTGCGGAACTTACGCGCGGCCGCGCCGCTGGAGGTGAAAATCGAGGCCTGGTTGCCGTACACGCTGCGGGCCAGAATCGAGATGGCCTCCTCCAGGGTGGCGGCGTGGATCAGGCTGAGGACTGGCCCGAAGATCTCCGTGTCGGTCAACTCGCTCGTGGCCGGCAGGCCCTCCAGCACCGTCGGCCCCACGAAGTAGCCTCGCTCGTAGCCCGCCACCTGGATGCCTCTTCCGTCGAGCCTCGCGGCAGCGCCCTCCGCTACTCCCTGGGCGATCAGACCTTCAACCCGCCCCTTGCTTGCCGGCGTGATGACCGGGCCCATCTCGACGCCCTCCTCCAGCCCGCAGCCCACCTTCAAAGCGCCGGCCCGCTCGGTGATCCACCGCGGGAACCACTCGCGCGCCTCAGCCACCGTCACCGCCACCGACACTGCCAGGCAGCGCTGCCCCGCGCACCCGAAGGCGCTGTCGGAGATGATCTGCGTGGTAGTCACCGGGTCGGCGTCCGCCAGCACAACCACGTGGTTCTTGGCCCCGCCCTGGCACTGCACGCGCTTGCCGTTCGCCGCCGCGCGCGCATACACGTACCGCGCCACCGGCGTCGAGCCTACCAGGCTGATGGCCTGCACCATGGGATGGTCGAGCAGCGCGTCCACCGCGGGCTTGGCCCCGTTGACCAGATTCACCACCCCCGCCGGGAACCCGGCCCGCTCGATCAGCTCGAACACACGCCCCATGCTGAGTGGCACCTTCTCGGAGGGTTTCATTACAAAGGTGTTCCCGCAGGCCACAGCGTACGGCAGAAACCACAGCGGGATCATCACAGGGAAGTTGAATGGCGTGATGGCCGC
>Ga0315312_1001925_pt1 | contig 15152 bp, 17 predicted proteins | sample TDP7_MG_FD_203629 | JGI IMG/M metagenome (GOLD analysis project Ga0315312, IMG submission 203629) | Freshwater sediment microbial communities from Lake Towuti, South Sulawesi, Indonesia - TDP7 | ecosystem: Environmental > Aquatic > Freshwater > Lake > Sediment | place: Indonesia: South Sulawesi... | reverse complement strand
GTCTAGGACTAGGAGGCGGTGGATGGAAACGTTTTCGGTTTTTCCGTCTGGGCTTCGGGCGGAAACTATGGCGGAAGTTATGTAGGGGCCTGCGTCCTTTTCAAAGTGGATCAAAATCGGGATTTCAGATAATCTAGGTTTCTCAACTACCTCCTTGACTGGGCCTTCCTTAACAACCTTTGGTGGCGCAGGGGACTGCCACGCGTTGATCAGTTTCTGATAGAGATTTTCTGGGCTAACATTTAGAGCCGAACAAATTCTATCGCGCGTACCGCAGACATTCGCTACAATCTTTGTTGCGTGGCCCTTCACATCATCAAAAATCAATATCGGACCGCCATCGAAGGCCTTCATGATAGACGACGTTTCGAAGTGGGTCGAAACTTGGTCCTTTACGTGGACTACTTCTCCTCTTCCTTCCATTTCCCCAAGAAAAGTTCTAAGGCTCATTCCTCAACCTTCCGTTTTTCTATAGTCTTTTCTAACAGCCTCAGAAGAATTGGTCCGGCATCCCTTTCGTTAATGGTTTCGATGAAAACCGACACTAGGGCGAGTTTGTTCCTCTTCTCGGCGAGGTGTTCAGCCAATAGGCGTGCAACCATTACATTTTTGTCACCTAGCAAAGCGGAGGAAAGGGGCGGACCGATTTTCCCCCCTGTCTGTGGAATGGCTACCGCTAGGGTGCCGAAGCGGTCTTCTCCTTCGCTTAGAAAAACTAGACTGGCGTTTTTCATTTCTAAATATTTAGCCGAAAAGGGGATGCCCTTTTCTTCTATTTTTTCCTGAACAAACTTTGCATTCGACAAAGCACAACCCAGCTATGCTTATTTAAAGTTTCAGCCTAATCTATATTTGTGTTTCCAGACGGCGAACAAAAAATGAAGAGAGATAGAGCCGAGAAAATCCTTCGCACACTTGAAAACATCTTTTCTGTTCCGCAAATAACCGATCGCGCCAGAGACCCCTTCAAGGCACTGATTAGAACAGTGCTTTCCCAAAACACCGCGGACATAAGCACCATGAGGGCCTTCGAAAACCTCTCAAAGAAGTTCACATTAACCCCGGAAGCCCTAGCAGAAGCGGACTTGAAGGAGATCGAAAGGGCCATAATGGTCGCGGGCCTATACAGAAACAAATCTAAAGTAATAAAGAATCTTTCTCGCATAATCCTCGAAGAGTATGAAGGTTCCCTCGATTTCATTTACTCCCTGCCCTTCGAAGAAGCACGTAAAAAGCTTTTGCGAATTCCTGGAGTAGGACTAAAAACCGCCGACGTCGTCCTCCTCTTTTGCGCCAGAAAACCAACCCTTCCCATAGACACCCACGTGAACCGCGTTTCCAAAAGGCTGGGGCTGGCCCCGCCAGACGCTGACTATGAAGAAGTGCGACTGGCCCTTCAAGCCCTTTACTTGCCAGAAGACTATTTATCCGTTCATTTACTGCTCATTTCCCTTGGGCGGAAGTATTGCAGATCTAGAAAAACATCGTGTGGACCTTGTCCTGTTAGCGCCCTGTGTCCTTCTAAATGCAAAGCATGTTGATAATAAACATCATTCATTTCGAGGAAAAATAGATAACGCATGAGAGAATATTAGATCAGCGAAAGGGGTGCGTGGTGCTAGCCTTAGAGAACTTAACGAAGGATGTTCAAGAATACTTTCCTTACTCGAGCGTTAGACCTTTTCAGGACCTTTTCACCAACACCATTTACGATGCCGTGGAAGCCAGCAACCATGTTCTCGTGGAAGGAAGCAACGGCTTAGGTAAAACCGTCGCCGCTTTGTCAGCTTGCCTACCAGTAGCCAAGGAACATGGCTTGCAGATACTCTATACAGCGAAAACCCACCGTCAGCACGACCGCGTAATGGAAGAGCTCAGTGCTATCTCAAAGAAAAAGGCGGTCTCTGGAATTTCGATCCGAGGAAGAAACGAAATGTGCTTCCACCCTTTAATTGTTCGACACGCACCCGACGCCAGGTCAGCCATGGAAATATGCGAACAACTAAAGAAGAATGACCGTTGTCCTTACTTTAAGAACATGGAGGAAAAATTTGAGAGGTTCGCAGAAGTCCAGTCGCACATTGCATCTAGGCCTTTCACAGCCCCTGAAATTCAGGAGATCTGCAGAGCGGAGGGATTCTGCCCCTACGAATTGACTAAGCAGATATTGGGAGAAGTTGATGTTGCGGCGTTGAGTTACATGTATGTTTTTGACCCGGTCATCAGGGGCGCCTTCCTGAAAAGCCTAGAAAAATCCTTGGATGAAATTATTCTCATCGTGGACGAAGCCCACAACCTTCCTAGCACAGCCATAGAAATAGCAAGTGACCGCCTCTCCGCCTTCTCCGTTCGACAAGCAGAACAAGAGGCAAGAAACTATGAGCATGAGGACATTGCCGCCTTTTGCCAGCGCCTCAGAACTATCATTGAGAATATGGCGACGCACGTTAAAGACGAAAGGTATGTTCCCCCTGAGTCCCTGATTGAAATAATTAGAGTAAAGGCTGAAATAGACGCGCCTTTATCCTTTTTCGACCACCTTCACAACATAGGAAACGCCGTTAAACGCGATTTATTGACCCAAGGCAAGTATCCCCGTTCCTACACTCACAGAGTGGGCGAGTTCCTCCTGAAATGGCTGGAAACTTCTGATGATGCCTCCTACACGCATGTTCTAAGCAGATATGTGATGAGGACTGGTGTATCTTCCGCCAGATTGGAGGTGGTAGCCCTAGACCCCTCAAAGATAACCCAACCAATTTTCTCTTCAGTACACTGTAGCATAAACATGTCAGGCACCTTGGAGCCCCTGGAATCATATGCTAAAATAACGCGTCTGCCAGAACAAACCATTCGAAAAGCGCTTCCTTCTCCTTTCCCAGAAGAGAACATTCTCCCTTTGGTCTGTCGCGGCGTCACAACAGCAATGAGATACCGGACAAGAAGCATGTACAAAAAACTGGTGAAACGCATAGCGGAGGCGGTTCGATACACTCCGGAAGGAAACATTGGTATTTTTACTGCTTCATATGAGGTTTCGCGGGGGCTATTGGATGCAGGACTTGAGGACGTGATACGAAAGAATCTTTTCGTGGAACATCAAGGCATGTCGTCGAGGGAGAACGATCTCCTTATCAAACGATTTAAATCGCACGCTGAAAAGGGCGGCGCAGTTCTTTTGGGAGTGGAAGGCGGACGCGCTTCAGAGGGCGCTGACTATCCGGGAAAACAAATGGAAACAGTTGTTGTAGTAGGTGTTCCATATGCTCAACCCGCTCCTAGGGTTAATGCCCAAATTCGGTATTATGAGACTAAGTTTCCAAGACACGGCCGCGAATATGGATACATTTTACCAGCGTTAAGGAGGGCCTCACAGGCGGCAGGAAGACCTGTTAGATCACTAGAGGATAAGGGCGCCATCGTCTTCCTAGACTATCGTTTCGCAACCAAGTACTGCCTACGCTTTATTCCCCGATGGATTCGCCGGGGCATCAAAACCCTACCAGATGAAGATGGGAGCATCGCCCGCGAACTTATGCTATTCTTTGGCTTTCCGAAAAGTTGAAACTGTTTTTCTCATATTCTTATGGCAGATTATGAGCGGTTACGGTTACGGTTAGGCGCTTCGAAAGACTCGGCTTAGGCCTATCTCTCTGCCTTTTTTGTCTAATTTTATTTGACCGACACAAATAGTTGCTACATCTTCGCTCACTGGCGTGTAAATCTTTATCGCCCTTTTCTTGTAGTCAATGCTGGATAGGATGCCGATCCCCAAAAAATTTCCTTGGGCGTCCTGTAATGCGGCGAGCAACCCTTCTTCTTCGCCTTTCTTCATCAACTTAGTGCGCTTTCCAATTGCGTCTTCAATCTTTTTTATTTTCTCCTCATCAACCCACTCGTCTCCTCTTAAAACAATTAGGACCGCCGTCGGCGTCTCTTCACAGTGGAAGGGGCTTTCTTCTAGCGCCTTTCTTATCTTTTCCATTCTTTCTGTTGTAAGGGGTCTGCCGTTTCCTAGGAGATAACCTGCAATGTTAACCCATTTCAGGGGGAAGGATTGCACTCTGGCTCCTTTCAAATATTTTTTATAGCTTAGCTCCCGTAGGATTTTCCTTTTCTCCCGGCTTCTTCTCCTTATTGCTGGAGGGGAGTCTATCGTGAAAATCCTTAGCCCCTTTAACTTTGTCAGTATGGGTGCTAGCTCCTTCTCTCGCTGCATTCCCACCACTACATCGGGGGCGATCCTTTCTACTAACTGAACTTTATAGTTCACGGCGTCATCATCATCGATCCACCCATCCGTGTTAATTATCGAGAAATCCACGGCCGTCTCTAAAATCTTGGTTTTTAGGGCGGTTAATCCCTCCAGAACCCTTTCTACAGCTCCGCTTGGGCTAGTCACTCCGACGAAGTACGCGTTCTCAGCCTCCATCTCGAAGAGATCCATTATCGGCGCTGTCACATGACTGAAACCGATGGTTGATGGCGGTCCTATGTCTGACTGCCCCAAATCGGCATCTACAACGGCTGTTTTCCGCCCCTTTTTTAAGGCCCAATTTGCGAGATAAACGCAGAAGCTTGTTTTCCCTGAGTCTATTCCACCTATCACCACGACGACCATAGGCTTCCCGTGAGATGCGATCTCCTTCGCGGCGTTTTCCCAAGATGGAGGAGTGGTGCTTCCGTCAACCTCTTCAATGAAGGCGTTCTCGCCCAACATCACATCAAATGTGGCCTTCTTATTGACCTCGATGGGCACTCGTTTTCCTTCCCGAACTATGATTTTTTCTCCAACCCTAATTGCCGCGCCTAAAATCCTTACGTCTCCTTTAAAGAGGCAAAAAGATGCTGGGCCATCGATGAGCAGAGTTTTGCCTTCTTTGGCAATATGCCTCATCAGAGCTTCCTCCTAGGAAAAATTCGGCCTTTTCTCTCCGCGATTCTTACGGCAGATGTCCTGTTTTTCACTTCCCTTCGATGCGCCATTCCCTTTTGGGGTTGGCTTGTTCCTGCTTCGCATACTACTTGTATTTCCGTCTCCTTTGGTAGGGCTTCATCCAGCGAATGCAAAAGTTCATTGGTATAAATGGGGGCACCGTCTCCTATCTTCACTCGGTTAATTGTTGCGGGCACCTTGTCTAGAGCACTTAAAATTGTTTCTATGGTTTCCACCATACTTGAACAGTTAACGGTTTTTAAAATTCTTCCGTCGCCTATGACGGCCACACCAAAGGTTCTGCCTGGGTCAACTCCGATGACCAATTCGTCATAGCTTGGTTTCCCCTGAACAAGCCGAATTGCCTCGTTAACGACCTCTGCGGGGTCATTTTCCTCATCGTAAACTAGGATGCAAGGGTGCGTTATCATTTGACGTTCTCTCCCAGTTGTGATGACAACCTTAATGTCTAGGGGAACAACGTCCATGGGCTTGAGGCTGAGGAAGGGTAGGCCCCTCCTTTTGAGTTCACTCACCAATTTGTAGTAGGCTTTCCCTGAAACAGTGGCGAGGGCTATCTCCACTTTCATAGGCGTCCATCTTTACGCAGATAAAATGAAGGGGAAATTATTTAATTTTAGGTTTCATATTCGCTTATGTGGAGCCCTTGCAACACATTGTCTCAACAGGTTGTGCTTCCCTTGATAAGTTTTTAGGTGGTGGACTCCCGGTGGACGGCGTCTCCTTGGTTTATGGAGAGGCGGAGACGGGAAAAACCTCGCTTGCCATACAGTGTGCAGTTGGCTGTGCAAGAAGGGGTTACAAGACTATGTTCATAGACTCGGACGGGGCCTTTCATGAGAGGCGTTTGTCGCAGATAGCCTATTATGATTTTGATGCGGTTTCCCCGTTGATCATTCTGGTGAGGCCAACCACCTTTGAGGAGCAGGCCCTCGCAATAGATCAGTTGGATGAATATGTGACCAAGAGATTTGGCTTGGTAGTGGTTGACACCATTACATCCCTGTACCGTGTTGAACTTGGGGCTCCCGAGGAAAACTTCAAATTAAACCGCGAACTCAACAGGCAGGTCGCGTGCCTAGCTCAAATCGCCAAAACCCGCAGAGTGGCAACCTTGATCACTGGTCAGGTTCGAGGCATCTTAGTCGAAGGCGAGGGCAGCGTGGAGCCCGTGGCAACCCGGGTCCTCAAGTTCTGGTCGGATGTTGTAATTAACCTGAAAAACACGGGGCAGACGCGGGTTATTAAGGCCGTTCTCGAAAAATGCCTAGGACGCAAACGCCCTGCAAGTTTCTACCTTAAAATAGAAGAAACAGGCATCCACGAGTATGGTCGCTAAACTTTGGCTCCCTAAAATGGTGAAAAGCATGGCTGTGACGGTCGCTGAAATCGTTTTCGACGCCCTATACCTTATATTCCCAGCCTACTGTGCCAACGCGGCGCCTGTAATCTTTGGCGGAGGACGGCCCATCAATGGCGGAAGAAAATTCCGAGACGGCCGGCCGATATTTGGTCCGCGCAAAACCTTTCGAGGCTTTTCTGCTGGTTTGATCATTGGAACACTTGTAGGATTTCTTCAAAGCCATATATTGCTTGGTTTCATGCTTTCCCTTGGGGCACTGACTGGCGATTTAGTTGAGTCCTTCATTAAACGGCGGCTTGGCCGTCCTCCAGGAGCATCCTTTCCCGTGGCGGACCAGCTTGATTTCGTCTTAGGCGCCCTCCTTTTTTCCATGCCGATCTCGCAGCCTTCTTTACCCGTGGCGCTGACGATTGTGATCATAACGCCGCCTATACACCTTTTAACGAACTTTTTGGCTTATCTTCTGGGTTTGAAGAAGGAGCCTTGGTGACTAGGGTTTCACCTTTAGCCTTCAGGTGCACACAGAAAATTTGGAAGCCGGGATGTTACCTTCTCAATTTTAAATTAATAAGTGTTTCACAGCCGAAGTATGCTAAAATGACGAGAACGGCTCCTAGCAACAATAAAATGAAGGCTTGACGAGGCTTGTAGGCGTATTTTGTGCTTTGATACATTGCCCAGAATCCTCCAAATCCGATACAATATAGAAGCATAACGATTATGCTCTCGATGAGCGATTGGGCGTTCAGCTGGTAGGGCCAAAAGAATATCCACCTTCCTTGAGCGACTTGAAGTATAGCCAGGGGTTTCTCAATGATGTCATAGACACCGCCTCCGAGGAGGAATATGGAAGCGGCAACAGCCATAAGGGCGATAATAAGCCAAGAGGGCTTAATATTCAGTATTTTTTGGTATGCCTTTCGCATAGAAAACACAAGGGACGAAAATTTCCTTCTAGCCCGAACCATTAAGTGCTTATCCTCCCTCGCTTCTCATTAGTTGTTCAGCCACTTCCTTGACCCAAGAGCCTGTGTATGCATTTTTCGCAACCTCCCTTAAATATTCTTTCCACGAAATATCTAACGCATTCTTCCATACTTCATACTTCTCCATTAAATTCTTGTACGCTTTTTCATGGAGTTCACAGTAAGTATCAACAGCCTCTTTACCACAAACCTTGCACTTCAATTCCTTTTCTCCTTCAGCGGACAATTGGGGTTAAAGCAAAGTGCCCATGGCCTCCTACCCTTCATTCGCACATCCAATAGCGGCCACTCGCAGGCCCGACAAGTTCTTCGTGCTGGCTTCACTGTTCCCCGCTGAGGAAGAGGAAAGGAGGTTTTGCAGTTTCCCTTGAAGTAACTGGTGCAACCAATGAAGCGTTTCCCAGTTTTCCGCGAATAGAGGATCATGAGCTGGCCTGTGCCACAGTCTGGGCATTGGCCTATGATTCGCTCTTGCATTTTCGCCCTCTTAATGGCGGCGCTTAGGGCCTCTCCTATCAGTGTCTCCCTTGTTTTGAACTCCTCAAGCGTGGGCTTTAGTCTGTCTACCGCTTCCACAAGCACGTTTTCCCTTTTTTCCTGATTGTTTTGGATTTGTTCCATTTTTTCTTCGAGGTCCCTGGTGAGCTCTACAGAAACCACGGTGGGGCAATACTTACCGAGGGTTTCAGCCACATCGAAACCCAGGCTAGTGACGAAAATTCTTTTCTCGGCAATATAGCCCCTGCTGTAAAGCGTTTCCACAATGTCTGCCCGAGTGGCTTTCGTCCCGATTCCTTTATCTTCCATTTTCTTGACTAGGCTGCTGGGGTTATAGCGGGGAGGAGGATTAATGAACTTGTCCTCTCGCATCACATGCTTCAATCTAATTTTTTCTCCTTCCTTTATTGGGGGCAGCAGCACTTCCTCGGTTTTTGCATAGGGTTCATAAAAGCGCAACCACCCTGCTTCCAGAACCCGCCTCCCCCTCAAATAGAAACAATGACCATTAACTTCTATGCTCACTCTCATGCTTTGTTTGACAGACGGATCGCCGAAAACAGCCATGAACCGCCGGACCACTAAATCAAAAACCTTTCTCTCAGGTTCGCTTAGGGCCCTTTCAGGCAAGTTGCCAGTAGGATACACTGCCGGATGCGCTGGATCAGACTTTTTCCCTTCAAGAGGTTTTAGCTCAGTTTTCGTGAGGAGACCCAAAGCCAAGTCCTTATAGTTTCGGTCTTTACTCAACCCGTTGAGTATGGCCTGATAGTTGATGACGGGAGGTAATTTCTGGGATGAAGTCCTCGGATAGGAGATCAGAGCCTCCAAGTATAGGCGTTCAGCAATGTTCAGAGTTCCCCTAGGGGTGTATCCAAACAAACGGTAGGCCTCGGCTTGCAAGGAGCCCACGTCAAAGGGAAATGGGGGCATTTGCCGAAACTTTTTCATCTCGACCTCTTTTATTTCTCCTGTTTTCCCCTCGCATGCCCCCATGACGGCATCTGCCTCAGCCTTCTTTTCAATTTTTTCCCGTTCATATTCCGCCTCGTATACGAAACCCTTGACTTCCACTTCGGCTTTTATGTTCCAGTAGGGCGTAGGCACAAAACATTGAATCGCTTTTTCCCTTTCAACCAAGAACTTTAATGTTGGACCCTGAACTCTTCCGGTGCTCAGGGTCGCGTACCTTCCGCTCCAGCGTTTGGCTGCTAAGGTTAACGCCCTTGAAAGGTTTACGCCATAGAGCCAGTCCACCTCGTGCCTTGTTTTTCCAGCCTCTATTAAGCCGAAGTCAAGGTGGAGCAGAAGCTCATCGTAAGCCTTTTCCAGTTCACTTTTCATTAGCGTTGAAAACTTCATTCTTTTGGCGATGTTCTCCTTGTCTTTGCACGCATACTTAAGGATAGAATAGCCAATTAGGCTTCCTTCAAGGTCGTAGTCGCAGGCGTTTATGAACTCCTCAGCGCCGTTGGCTAGCTCTGAAATGACCTCAATCCAAGCGTGAATGTTCTTTGAGCCCCTCTCCGCCAAATATCGTGGAACCCACTTGAAACTGAAAACAGGATAGTAGTTTCTTCTTCCCCTTTCGTGGACAACGGTGTATAGGTGCCCTAGGGCTGGAACCACCACGAGCCTTTTGTCGCGGAGGGCATGAAAGTAGGGCACTCCCTTCTCCTCAAACTTTTCGGGTTTTCCTTCCTTATCGAGGGCTTGGGCTATTCTTCGAGCGGCCTCAGGCTTCTCTGCGATGATCAAAGCATACTTTTCCATGTAGGCACCTTTCTCCTAAGCATAGAAAGAAACTATAAATAGTTTGTGAATTTTGGCATTTGTAAATTTTCTTAAAGCGACCAGAAAAGGTATATAAGTTGCGTATCTAAGTTACTTTATAAATCCTTTGTGACGTGAGGTTATGCCTCAACAGGTAGTCTGCGACAATTGCGGCGAAATTCTTTACAAGGGAATTGAAATAAGGCCCCCCGATGAAATAATCCAGCTCCACAACGGCAGATGCCCAAAGTGCGGAAAAAAACTATCTTATATGCCAATTAAGGTGGACGTAAAACCGAACATATAAGCAGATACTTTAAGATCAACGTTAAACCTTTAATTTTAAGGTTCAGTCTAGTACCTTATATGTCTTCTTTTCCGCTGTTGCCTTTCCCTCAACTTATCTTCCTTCGCTCAGCCCTCCTCAAATCTTCCAATAATCTTTGGATATTCAATAATGGTGCTGCCTTAATAACCGCAGTTAGAGCATTTATACAATCACCCATGACCAACCGCCTTAACAATTTCACTAAACATTAAATGAATTCTGTGGCCGTTACCTTGAGCGGAACAAAAGGTTCATTAAATTCGTACTTGGTGATATCTCCCGCAAACTCCCCTTTTTTCTATTAAAAATTGTCTTGCATTATTTTAGGCGTTTAGCGCGCATTCGTCGAAAGCATGCACTACAGTTTGAAGATTGGGTCGTTGATGTCTTCAGCCTTGTTCTAGCACGCAAATTAATTGATCCAAAATATTCTTCATGTGCCAAAATTCGTGCCATAAATTGTAGGACCAATAGAGTTCATCTTCCTCGATGAAGAGGAGCTAGCCTTTCGGCGTGAGGACAACCGAATCGTCCTCTATCCTGATTGTAACTTTTCCTTCTTTCAAGGGGAAGCTGCTGTCTTTGACGAGATCGGCTGGAATGTATATGATTCCGGTTTTGCCCTTGTGGGACAGCTTGAAGGTTCCTATGTCTTTTAGAACCATTCTAACCACTATGTAAAATGTTTCATATATCGTCTTATAAAGTTTCTGATATTTTACCGAATACGAGTATGCACTGAGGAGGACCTCGTTGGATCCACAAATGCCAGAACATTGTTGAGCAGTTCGATACTTTCCAGCTAACTTGCGTGGTATTGGAGGGCTACGATGACGAAAGAATCAGGATGTTATTCAGCAAGTTGCAGAGAGGAAGGGTGGTCTGCCTGATAGTCCTCCCACGGCAACGCTTGGTGAGGATCTCGAAGACAGAGAATTAATGAAAGGAATACCTGAGGCGTAGAGGGCGAGAACTTAAACGTGAAGAGGTTAAGCCACCATTTCCTGAATAGGTTAGTTTCCATGAATGAGAAGTTAGAGGATTTTCCTTGCCTCACAAGGGGCAACTCGACCAAATCAGGGGGCAGAATAACCATTCCAAAAGAGATAAGAGAGAAACTCGGAATAGAGGAGGGAACATCCTACGAGATGGAAGTTTACGGCGAAGATAAAACACTGATAACCGTGTGGACAAGATAGATTTTCTTTTTAATTTTTTAAAAAAATTCAGCTAATATTTCAAGCTTTCCTCTTAAGGAAAAAGTTACGTAGTGTCTTATTGCCATTAGTACAGATTAACAGCAAATAACCTTTTTTTTAAAAAAAATAATTTTTAAAAATTTTATTTCATAAAGTTCCCTATATTTTACCGAATAATTTATATGGTAGTTTATCCTATATGATTGCGAGGCTCGAAAGGAGTTGAGAAATTGGGAAAATCCGTAAGGCAGAAGCTCAAGCAAGAGCTTGAGGGGAAACCAAAGACTACGAGGCGTTTTAGGGGTTGGAAGGCTACCGTTGTGGCTCAAACTGAGGAGTTCAGCATTAATGTGCCGATCCGCTACCAGAAGATCACAAGCCAAGCTATTGACGAGGCTATGAACATCATAACCAAGTCTAAGAACTTGGGCGTAGAGGTTAAGCGTAAGCTGTTGGGCGAGTATCACTATGGCTATGTAACTGATGACGGAGCAGAAGTTCCAAGCGAAGATGTTGCCTACTATCAAGTCATAGGTGGAGAGGAAAGACTTGTCGAGCAATTTGAGAAAACTGAGGCTTTCGAGATCACCAATTTCGTGGCGAGAGAGAAGCTGTGGGGTTTTCTGTTAGAGAGTTTCTATGAGGTCTGGAGTGAGAAAAACGGCTTATGGCTACTCGCCGATTATCTGCAACAACACGACAAGTTAGCTGTGTGTAGCCACATCGTATTACGCAAGTCTTTCAAGGAATACTACGGCTTGATCTTCCCCGTAGTCGTAGGCGAGGAATACACGCTTGTTATGGCATTAACCCGAATGAACCTACAATATGAACACCTGCGACCTGCCAAGCCCATAGCTGAACCCGAAAAGCCCGAAAGACTAAAGCCAAAAAGCGTCTTGAAGGTTGATCTCTTTGGAACTGACAAATAGCCTCGTAGCCAAAACCGTGAACAAACCCATAGATGAACCGTTAAAACGCTACCTCAGACGCTACCCCTTCCCCTTTTTTGTCGAACCCAAATATGACGGTGAGAGGGCGTTACTGCAAGTTTCAGACACCATTACGATAGCTAACAAGCATAAGACCGTTTATCCAGAACGCATTTTACCGAAGAGCCTCATTTTAGCCATTAGAAAGGCAGTTTATAAAGAGGGCTTGTATGATGCTGAATTTTATTCCTTAAAAGGAAACCTTTACGAGTTTTTGAGTGCGAGGGCGAGGTTAAGCGAGGATTTAGCCTTAGCCATCTTTGACATCATAGGATACACCTACACGCCACTATTCGAGAGGAAACAGATACTAAAGAAAGCCATCAAATCTAATGAAAGGATACACTTAGTTCCCTATACGATTTGTCATAACAGCCTTCAGATCATCAAAGCCTTCAACAAAGCCGTTTCAGAGGGTTTTGAGGGCGTTATAATCAAGCCCGATAGAGGGTATTACGCTGAGTGGCTTAAGCTCAAGGAACGGCACACGATAGACATGGTTGTTCTCGGAGTTAAGAAAACGGATAGCTGGAGAAAGGAAAGGCTACCCTACACCTTCCTCGTAGGCATATACGAAAACGGGTATTTCAACCCCATAGGCGATGTGAGTAGCGGATTAACCCTAACCGAAAGGGAGGCTCTTGCTACTTATGTGCCTGAGCTACGGCAGAAAGAGGATAGCGAATACATCTTCTTGAAGCCTGAACTTGTTTTTGAGGTTGAGTATCATCAGAAAACCGAGAACGGTCTGAGAGAGCCTAAGATCAAGCGTATCCGATTTGATAAAGCCCCAACGGAGTGCAATAAAATTGTGTGATAGGAAAGTAGAGAGAACTCTAACGGTGAAAATGAAGGGTAAACTGAAGGAGATTAACGCCTACTGTTCTGCAATTGGAGAATTAGCTAACAGCTACGACCTAGAAGTTGAGTTTACCTAAACCCCTACAATCCTTCTCTTTTTGACTTGGGTGTAGAAAGGGTTTCAAAACCAAAACCGAAAGGAGTTGATAAGAATGGGAAAGAAAAAAGAAAAGGGAAAAGATCAAGAGCAAACAGAGAAGGCATCGGAACAAGCGGAAGAAACGAAAATCTGGAAATGTCAGAGATGTGGAAAAGCCTTAGAGCTACCGCCTGAGATTTCAGATGAGGAACTCAAAGAGCTTGAGGACAAGGGCGAACTTGTCTGCTGGAACTGTGAGCAGGAGAAAGAACGAGAGGAAAGGGAGAAAACCGTTTTCAAAGGCGAATTAACGCTTAGAGAAACTTGGAAGCCTCTGCTCAAATACGCCAAACGGTTGCTGGAAGAAGCCACTTTCAGAATAAACGGCGACACCGTAACCCTCTGTGAAATGGATGAAAGCCGAATTGCGATGTTGAAAGCGGTTATCCGTAGGGAAGGCTTAGGAGATTATGGGGAGAAACAGCCCGACAAACTTTTCCGAGTGAACTTAGCCACTTTGAGCAACGCCATCCGACAGGCAGGTTATCCTGCCACCGTGAAATCTGACGGGGCTTATCTCCATTTTGCGAACAGTTGGGGGAACTATCGTATGCCCCTGCTATCCGAATACGAGGAGAAAACGCCCCCGCCCAAATTGGAATACACGGCTCACGCAACCATAGACATTAACGAAATCTTTGACAAGCTGAAGTGGATACACGATAAGCCTGACGCTGTAAGGCTGATCGCTAAAGACGGGAAACTGTCGGTTAAGGCTGGAAACGGCGTAGGCGAAAGGTTAGAGGCTGAGATCGGAGAGTGCAAGGGAGAAGGTGAAGCGAGTTACTCTTTGGAATACTTGAAGGTTCTCAAGGAGAGTGGGGAAAAGTGGGACATAGACTTTGCAACTGAAATGCCGTTACACGCACAGAAAATCAAGCGGGTAGGCGAACGGAACAGCGTTCAATTAGACTTCTGGTTAGCCCCACGCATAGAGGAGATTTAGAGTGTCTGAAAACAAGTGGCTACTCAGCTTAATCGAGGAAGATATGCTCTCGCAAAAGCCGTTAGAGGAAGATGTGGCTACCACAGTTAAGCCGAAATCCAAGATACAAGCGATACTTAAAGAGTTCTATGAAACCCTGAAAACTGCTGAAAGCCCTGACGCCTTCGACAAGTTCTATGAGGAACGCCTCAAGGATTACCCGCAGATACACCGTTTCGGAAATTTCCTGCTGAAGCTCGCCGAGAAACTAAGCCTTAAAATTCAATACCCCTACTTCGAGGAGGGATACCAGAAAGCCCTGTTCAAGATCACGGAGAGAAGGCTTGAGGAAGATGACACCTTGAGGGTAGCCCACGAAATAATCAACGAGATGTATCCCAACCTCGTTGCTGAAGTGGATGTGGATGTTAGTGCGGAAGGCTTGGGTTCAGAATACGAAACTTATGTAAAGGAACAAGTTGAGAGGATCAGGGAGAAACTTGAAAGCGGGGATCGGAAGGAGTTTGAGGACAAGATTCAGAAAATCAAACAAGCCGAGAAAACGGAGATAGAGCAGTTAGCGTCTGAACTGAACCGCATCGTGATTTTGGGAAGGGAAACTTGGGAGTTAATCCTCTATGCGGTAATGTCGCCCTACGCCCCACCGATAAACATCAACAATATAATGGAAAGACCTAACCTGCACTTCCTGTTCGTGGGAGATGTTAGCACGGCAAAGTCGAAAGTGGACAAGATCGTGGAACGGACCTCTCCGAAAGCGTTGAGGATCAGCAAATCAACTGAGGCGAGTTTCGAGGGGGTGGCTAAACAGGAAACAATTGAGAAGGGGATCATAGACTACGCAAACTTCGGAGTTCTAATAATTCCAGAGTTCACAAGGGTTTTTGAGGAGTTCAAGATACTGCGTGAGGTTATGGATTGCGACAGAATAACCATAGTGAAAGGTGGAATCCAAAAGGAACTGCCTGTAAACATCACCTTCTTTGCAGGATGCAACCCAACAGATGACTTCTTCCAAGACGAGATCAACCTAAGAGATCAGATAGCCTTCAAGGATGGAGTGTTAAGCAGAATTGACATTTTGATACCTTTAATGGCTACGGCAGAGAG
>Ga0315312_1001924_pt1 | contig 15177 bp, 14 predicted proteins | sample TDP7_MG_FD_203629 | JGI IMG/M metagenome (GOLD analysis project Ga0315312, IMG submission 203629) | Freshwater sediment microbial communities from Lake Towuti, South Sulawesi, Indonesia - TDP7 | ecosystem: Environmental > Aquatic > Freshwater > Lake > Sediment | place: Indonesia: South Sulawesi... | reverse complement strand
CAAGGGTTTTGGACATCCCAGAAGAGAAGATTTCGGTGTTAAACCTGGAGGATGCGAGTCCAACCCTTAGGCTGAGGATTTTAAGCCGTGGGGTAGAGTTGCTTGACAGGGGAATGTATGGGGAAAGGATGAGGGGAGAAATAGAGCCTGAAACCGTGGATTTGCTTGAAAACGAGAGAGTAAGCTTTCAGGCTTGGCTTAGAGGCAGAGAGAATAGTGGAAACAATACCTAAGCTACAAGATGAGGTAAGAAGATACCTGCAAAAGTAAGCAAGTTTGTAAGAGTTAAAGAGTTTTATGATTCGAGTGTTACTGGTACCCAGTAGCGATTATTTGGGTCATCCATTCCTTCAGAGGCACAACCAAATATTTGAAAGGCTACACGACGGCAAGAATTTCGAGGTGCATGTGGTTAGGTTTAGGCTTTTTGATGGGCCTAGGCTGGGCACGAGGGTGGTGGTTCATGAGCTAAATGATGTACGAGGGAGGTCTGCGGCTTCCTACTACTTGATAAACATGGTGAATCATGCCTCTGAGATTAGGAGAATAGTCAGGCAGGAGGGCATCGATGTGGTTGTGCTGTCTAACTTAGCCCCAGCCTTTGCCTATAATTTGATGGAGAGACTATCGGGTATGCGGGTGCCCGTGGTATTCGACTTGCCTGACTACTACCCCACTAGTGCGAGTGGTTACATACTTGATGTGAGAAGCATTCCAGGCAAGTCGCTAACAGAAGCATTCGATCTGATGCTGCGTTGTATGGTGAAGCGAGCAATTGCGGTAACAGCAGCTTCACATGCTTTAGTAGAGTATGCTAGGAGTGTTGGAGCGCGTGTGGCATTGCACGTTCCAAACGGAATATCGGAACGCTTCCTTAAGTTAAATGGTGGCAAAACCCTGCGTGATAAATTTGGTTTTGGTCAAGAGCATATGGTCGTAGGTTATGTGGGAAGTGTGGAGTTTTGGCTTGACATGAAGAGCCTTGTGGAGGGTCTCACCTTATTGAGAAAGAGGAATGTTCACCCGAAGCTCCTAATAGTAGGTAAGAAACTCCACACAGATTATTCGGAAAAGGTGATGAGGTGGATAAGGCAGAATGACCTTGAAAGAGACACTCTGTGGCTAGATTTTGTTCCTCATGAAGAAGTGCCGCAGTTTATTGCTGCGCTCGATGTCGGTACGATACCGTTTAATGTCCATAATTCGACTGCTTACTATTCTGCTCCTAATAAGCTGTGGGAGTATCTTTCTCAGTTGAAGCCTGTTGTGTCGACGGGTATTCCAGAGGCTTTGTGTAATAGGGACTGTACGTTGATAGTTTCGACGCCGCAGGACTACGCTGAGGCCTTGGGGTTTGTCGCTGAAAGAGAGAGCCGCGTATTCGAAGGGGTAAAGGTCGGCTATGGTAGAGCCTTGAGCAAGACGTGGGATAGGTCGGCGAGACAATTTGCGTCAGTGCTTAACTCAGTATGCTTAGAAAGTTGAGGTTGTGGTGTCGACTACCGCTCTCGTGACTGGTGGGGCTGGTTTCATGGGCAGTCATTTGGTGGATAGGCTACTCTCTAGAGGGCATAGGGTCGTGGTGGTGGACAACCTCTCCAGTGGCAGTGTTGAAAACATTAAGCAGCATTTGGATGATCCGAACTTCGCTTTTTATGAGCTTGATCTTAGGGATCATAATGGCTTGTTGAAGTGTGTTGGGGAGGCGTCTGTGGTTTTTCATTTTGCTGCTAACCCTGAGGTGAGGGTGAGCACCGTTAATCCTCGGGTTCACTTTGAGGAGAATCTGTTGGCCACCTTCAACCTTTTGGATGCCGTTAGGCAAGTGGGTTGCGTGGAATCGGTGCTTTTCGCCTCCAGTTCTGCCGTGTACGGGGATGTTTCAGAGCTGCCTGTTGATGAGGCTTATCCTCATCCTCAGCCGGTTAGCGTGTATGGCGCGGTCAAGCTTGCTGGTGAGGATCTCCTCGCCGCTTTCTCCAAGCTCTATGGTTTGAAGGTTGCTTCTCTTCGGTTCACCAATATTGTTGGTCCGAGGATTAGGCATGGTGTCGTATACGACTTTCTTAGAAAGCTTAGTAATAATGCTGAGCGGTTGGAGATTTTGGGTGATGGGAGTCAGAGGAAGAGCTATTTGTATGTGGATGATGCGGTTGAGGCGGTTCTTAGGGTTTATGACGCGCTTGATAATGGTACAGAGGTTTACAATGTAGGTAACGATGACTGGATTAGCGTTAAGGAAATCGCAGACATTGTGACTCGTGAAGCTGGAAAACATGGTATCTCTTATGAGATGGTTCCAATGACTCCGGACGGGAGAGGATGGCTTGGTGATATTAAGTTCATGATTCTTGACATCTCGAAGATAAAGGGTTTAGGTTACAAGCCTAGAATGAGCAGTTACAGCGCCGTGCAGCGGACTGCCCTGAGCCTTATGAGTGAACTTGGTCTTGGATGATTGGCTATGAGGGTTCTTCACGTTCATCCGACGTTTACGTCGGTGAGGGGTGGGGTTGAGAGGCACATTGAGGGTCTTTCTAAGTATCTGGTTAGGAGGGGTCACCGTGTTGATGTTCTCACCGCTGAAGGAGGGCAGGATCTAGCCTGTGAGGGTGGGCGGGTTGGTGTTAAGAGGGGGAATGGGTTTGCTTCCCTTTTCAATTTTGATTCGTATGATGTTGTGCATGTGCATGGTTATAGGGTTCCTTGGGCGAACCTCTTTGGGTTCTTGCGAAAGTTGGGTGGCAGCAGGGTGGTGATGACTACTCATGGGATTTATCCTCCTCGGTCTAGGGTGGATGCGTTGGCAAAGAAGGCCTATGATCACACTCTAGGGGGGGTTAATATAAGATTGCTTGATGCCTTTATCGCCTTGACGCCTGAGACCAGAGAGGCTCTTCTCGGGTTAGGAGCTCGGCGAGAGAAGATATGGGTAATTCCGAACTCTGTTGATACTGAGAGGTTTGAGGGGCTTCCTTCGCCGGAGGCCTTCCTTAGCCAACATCATATTCCTTTGGATGGGCGGGTGGTTTTGTATGTGGGTCGGGTGGATTGGAATAAGGGTTTGGATGTAGCTTTGGCTAGTTTTCGTTTGGTGGTTAAGGAGGTGCCTGATGCAGTGCTGGTAGTGGTGGGGAGGGATTATGGTTATTCCTCGTTTCTGAGAGAGCTTTGTCACAAGCTCGGACTGGATGGTAGGGTGTTTTTTGTGGGTGAGGTGGGTGAGGAGGGTTTGTGTTCTGCGTATGCGGCTGCGGATGTTTTTTTGTTAACTTCTGTGTATGAGGGGTTTCCTACGGTGGTGTTGGAGGCGTTGGCTTGTGGGGTGCCGGTGGTGGCGTCTCGTACGGGTGGAACAGCCTACGTTTTGAATCATGGCAACGTGGGCTTTCTGACAGACTTTGGGGATGTTAAGAGTACTGCCCGTTTTATGACTGATTTACTCACCGATCAAGAGTTGAGGTACACTTTGGGAGAAAATGGAAAGGCGTTGGTGGAAAAGCAATATAGTTGGACAGAGAACAGCGTAAAAGTTGAACGAGTTTACAAAAGGTGCCAAGATTCTCATTAATGACTAGGTAAAAACGAAGTTGTATATGTAGAAGGCTGAGGTTACATTAGGATAGCTATCACGAGGGCTTGGTCTGCTCTCTTCCCAGACGGGGTCAACACGTTCATATTTGAGTTGGGTGCAGCGATGGTTAAGAAGGGCCATGAGGTTCACATCGTAAGCGGTTGCGGATACCGTGCTCATGAAGAGATATTCCGCTTATTTGATGTCGATGTCGTTCCTGAGATTCACTACGTAAAGAGAGGACGGTTTAGAAGCAGGGTCGAGGAGGTCATGTATTGGTTCATTCACGGGAACCGCCTCCTAAGAAACCTAAAGCCTGACATCGTGATTATGAATGGGGTTGTACCGTGCTGGCCATCGAGGGTAAGAATAATAGTATGTCATGGCTTAAAAACAGGTGGCTCCTACCTCATAACTCAGAAAATGTATAATAACATTATGTACCGAGTGATGGGTTCTCTGGTTGCGGTTTCTTTGCCCCTTAAACAAGAGATTGCAAGTGAGCTCGGAATAACAGACGCGACGGCAGTACCAATAGGGCTGGACGCAGCGAAATACTCTTCACTGCCTCTAGAGCAGAGGGAGCGGGCAATCCTTCACGTAGGAACTCGACCTGTGAAGAATCTACCAACCACCCTAAAAGCATTTGAGACGATCTCTAAGAAAATACCGGAAGCTAAGCTCTACATAACTGGCGGTGACATCGCTCAGTATCAGGACCTTGTTAAAAATGAAATAAAAGGTAGAGTGCGCTTCCTAGGGATCATATCCAAGCGGAAGCTTAGGGTCTTGTATTCAAAGGTTGTAGCCGTTTCTGCCCCATCCTTCTATGAATCTTTCTCTTACGCAACTCTTGAGGCTTTTGCGTCAGGAACTCCTGTCGCAGGTTCAGAGGCGATACCCAACGATCTTCTTCTCGATGGTTACAACGGCTACTGGATCAAGTCTCCAGAGGATTATGAAACACTTGCAAACAAGTTACTGGACCTTCTCTTGAACGATTCTAAGTGGAGATCTATGTCTTCCAATGCCAAGGCTACAGCCTCCAATTACGATATCCCAAAAATAGCGGAAGCATATCTGAGTTTAGCTCGGAGATCGCGTGCAAATTTGATATTAAAGCTATGATGGATGACGACATTAAAAACCTAAGAAGACTACTTAAATATAACTTCGTGAGTAAGCGCAATTTACAGATGTTTGGGCAAGAAGAGCTAAAGAATCTTAAGGTTAAGGTATTAAGAGAATTAAGCGTGATTCTAACCCCATATCCGGATCTTGAATGGAGTTTCTATTGTGAGTTCGATAGAAGATTTGAGGTTATTGAGTATTTAGTCAAGTACGTGAGTAATGATGCAAGGGTATGTGATCTAGGCTCACAACCCTTCATTTTAGCGGCGATGATCAAGTTACTTGGATACGATGTTATATCAGTCGATATAGATCCAGATAGATATGGGGAAATCGCAAGATGCTTTCAGATCCCCATCGTTAAAGCCGATTTAGAGAGTGATAAGATAGCCATCGATAATGAGGCTTGTGATTGCGTAATCTTTACAGAGGTTTTAGAGCATCTGAATCCGTACTACGTCAATCACACTCTGGCTGAAATAAATAGGGTACTAAAAAAGGACGGACTCCTAATACTAACGACACCAAACATAGCATCATTCTTCAGAAGATTAAAACTTTTACTAGGTAAAAATCCTATATATCGTTACCACGTAAGAGAATACGTTAGAGACGAAGTAAAAAGATTGCTTAGGGATACTGGCTTTAAGGTTGTTGAGATGTTCCATTCTGATGTCAATGACAGAACCTACCTACACCCAAGGAACAAGCAGGAGTTAAGGAAACTTACAGAAGTAGACAGTTTTACAGACATGTTAAGATTCACTGTTAAAAACATTAATACAACTAACGTGACCAAGACGCTGGTATACCCTCTACTCAGACTCGTACCATCGTATCGTATGTTAATAGTCGCTATAGCTAAGAAAGTTAGTGGTGTGGAAAAGATGGAGCCTATTGAGAGATGGGGTTGAAGGTGTTTTTAGGGATGGTGCTCGAGCTTTGCAACATGCTGTCAGGGAAAGCAGGTCTACCTTGATTTACTTGCGCTAGTGTGATCAATGATTAGGTAAAAGCGAAGTTGCAGTTTCTATACGCATTGATAACTTTTGTGCTCGTTCAATTTGTGGTAGCGTCGGCTTTGCGAATGTTTAGTCTGGGTCCCGAGATCCGCGGCGAATGTGATTTGGCACGCGGTTTGAAATGGGCAGTTATTTTCGGCCTCGTCTTCTACGGGCTCGTGACGGTGTACTCCTCGATAATTGCAGAAAGAGTTATGATCTGGCCTTTTTTGAACGGATTACTTATTGGATTCTTAATCTTATTTTCGGCTATGAGCAAGAATAGATCGTCAGACCTTATGATGCTGGTGCCAGCACTATCCATCCCCACGGCTGTAATAGCTCTTTCATTGTTGATTAATGGTCCAATGCCTATAACTCAAGACGAGGGGAGATTTGCTGGCTTTGCGTACAGAATAATTCAAGACGGTAGGTGGACGCCATACGCTTACTTTGAGAACGCGTATTATCAATTCTTCCATGTTATTCCGTATCTCCAAGCAGTGCTTTCGTTAATTACGGGGCAAGATGTAGTCTACTCGATACACCCTATTGTCGTATTGACAACCACATTACTCATTTGCCTCAATATCTACATTGTATTAAAGAAATTTATCCCTGTGCATGGAACAAGTCTGTCCTTCTTAGGACCGATACTGATTGCCTTGACCCCTCCTATTTCAATGCTAGGGTTTATACCGCCAAATTTGGCAATAGCGTTTTACCTTTCATCGTTGGCGACATTCAGCATCTTTAAGAAGTCGAACAATCATATGCTCTTTATCTTAGTGGTTTTGATTTCTATCACCGGAGTAATAACTCACGCAACATATTCCCTTTTGCTCTTGACAACACTGATCCCCTTATTACTTTCATGGGGTAACAATGTGGAACCATCCGAGAAACGCTTGTTAAAGTCGGTAATACGACTCGTATTAATCGTGTCAATCCTCACCTTGACCTATTGGGCCCATACACTCATAATGGATATGCTTGCGACTACTGGTAAAGTATGGACTGACAGCTTGATTGAACTGATTACGGGAGAGATAAAACCGTTTGAGGAGACCCTTAGGCCAGTGTGGTACTTTAGAGCTCCAACCGAATTGGCCTGTTCATGGACTTTATTGCCAGCTCTTACGATGGCGTATATCTTCACGCAAGCCGTCCCGAGATTAGCAAGCTTAACCAATTTCAAGAAGACGATTCAAGATTTGAGATCGGATTCATTTTTTAATCTTGGAGTGATCGGAACACTATTAATAGCGTTAGCTCTTGCGTTCAAGGCAACGCCATGGGGCCCCACCCGATATTTTTATCCATTCTATATGCTTCTGATACCAGCGTCTTCCCTAGTTATCGGTAAAACAGTCGATAAGAAAAGGATCATAAGTATAACATTGATAGTTATCATGATTTCAACAACCTTATTCTATGCCGTGCAGGACCCGGCGGTTTCGCCGGACATCCATAAAGTCATGATGTTGGCAAACAAAAGAAGCTGGACTGTTGCAGAAAGTTTAGCGCAACACGCGTCGCCAAACCTAAAGTATCGCATTGACGATAGGGTGATGATAGGCTTTGAAGCCCTAATTAGAAAATTAATACCTCTAGAGATATTCGGGTCCATTGCAAAATCAGACGAGCTACTTATTCTGAACTATGATGAAGTCGGCAAGCTATGGGCTGACTATCGGTTTGAAGAAGCAACGTTGCAGGCAATTAAGAACGGCGAATATGATATTGTATTTTCTGATGGATCATATAAAGCATACTACATCCGGCGTTAATATTTTAGAGAAAACGATAGGTTATTACCTCGGTCCTGGTGTACAACTACCATCTAACCCGTTGTTTAGCAACGAAAAGTGTAGATCTGACCACTGAAATGAAACATAGCGTGCACTGATTAGGCATCACTCTTTGGGGTCTTCGGTTAATTGTCTTCCAACCTTGTTCTTGACATGAAATATCCTTTTCACTTTCACAGCCCCAGCTTGGAACCTTGGGTTTGTGGCTACTTAAGGCTAGGGCACACCTAGTAGACTTCGTGCTAGACGTTGGGTGTGGACTTGGTTTCTGGGGCTTCCTTGCGAGAACATATGCGACTCCACGAGCTTACATTTTAGGAATCGGTATCTCTCTTGGAAAGCTACGAGCTCTTAAAAGCCTGAGAATTTATGATTAAGTTCTATGCGCAGATGTGCATCATTTACCGTTTCGGGCACAGGTGTTTAATACAATTCTATCCATTGAAGTTCTTCATGGATTGAGGAGCTTTAACGAGACACTCTCCAATATCGAGCGTATCGCCGGAGGTGGCGGGTTGATCATCGTCGCTGGTCCTTCTAACCCTATTATGCTTAGGCGCCTCTTGAGGGGTTATGATGTGTACTCATCCATTTTTAGGGGCTTTGTGCTTATAAATGTGGGCAACGGGAGCGATATGGTAATGTGGGGATCCAAGTGGAATAGCTTTCTTCACTTGCTGGCGTCGCTCTATCATAAGATACTGGGCAAACGAGCGGCGAAATACGTATTAGCCTTAAAGGTGCTCTAAGCTGCCTTTAATAAGCAACTTACCAGCTCTGAGCGTTATGGCCATTGGAGAGCGGATACTCGCGTTACTGAAGAAGAGGGGGCTACTGTCCCTAATCTTGCTTAGCAAGAGCTTGAAGGCTGAAGGTGAGTTAGTCTCACTGAAGGGCTCAAGGGGCTTCATACTTGATGCTCAAGAGGACACGTACCTGCTAGCAGTGGATGACCAACTCATCGCCTTGAGGCATGGCAAGCTTGAGCCAGTTCTCAAGGCCCACTCTCCAGCCAACTTCTTCTGGCACGCGGCCAGAAAAGATGATTCTATCTACGTTCAGGAGTACCGTAGGAGCCCAACAGGGATATGGCTGTCAACTAAGGACTACAGGGACTGGCACCTCTTAGCCACTAACATCCAGCTGGACAAAGAATCCAAGCACTTTCACAATTTAGCCTATGACCCCTTTAGGGGCTGGTTGATAACTACACTTGGAGATGGAAATACTGTAAGAGTCATGGTATCTAAAGACGATGGGAAGACGTGGCAACCCCTCTATAAGGGATCATGGCAGTTCGTACCCATAGTTGTGTTGAAGGATAGGATAGTCTTCGGCATGGATAGCGGAATAGCGAGAGGGGGCGTTGCCGTCCACTACCCTTGGAAGGACATGTGGGAATTAATTTTTCTTAGGTGGCTGGACAAGAGGGTTAGATTCACCCAAATGTGTGATCTTAAACTATTAGACAACGGGCTATGGATTGCAGCATTGGGCTCTCCTCAAGCCATAGTGGTGTCTAAAGATCTGAAAACATGGTATCCAATACGTGTGGAAGGGTTTGATGTGGGCTTCAATTTCTACATGACGATAAGCGAAGGGACGGGCATAGTAGCGTGCTCAACTGGGAAGGCTCTGCTAGCCTTTAAGAGGGGCGAGCTAGAAAACCCAATGTTCAGCGCTCGGCCTGTTATAATAAGTTACAAAGCCTGCGTAGACAGACTGAAGGGATTAGCACGCGACCTCATTGTAAATAGAAAGTTATTAAAACACGATTGAAGCGAGGCAATTCAAAAGAGATACCGAATGCTGACTGTTGGCTATGGTTGATATGAAGACTAAAACTAAAATCATTTGTTTTATCGGGCCCTCACGCTCTGGTAAAACAACCCAAGCAACTATGCTATCTGCACAGCTCAAGAAACTTAAGATCCCACATGCGAAGGTCCACCTAAAGTCCTTTCATGGTCCCGTCTATCTACTGCTGAAGTCCATACTCTTTCTTACTTCAAACCGGGTCAATCCTTGCTTTAATCCAATGGTGGCTATTGGTTTATACGATCCAAATTTGAAGGATCGATTGCCACACAGATTCCTTCTATTGTTAGACCAACTTACGTTCTCCTTCCTCGATCTTTTGTTAGTGAGGACGCCTTGCATTCTAGGGAGGACAGTTATTGTCGAAGAATACATACCTGGACGTGTGAATGATTTCCTTTCTTGTCCCCCTCCCTACCGTAAGTGGAGTATTGTAAAAATTCTCCTTAAAGCGAATTTGGCCCTTCTTCCTAAAAGGTCAATCATGGTGTACCTAGACTCTTCTTACGACGTATCAAAGTCAAGAAGCCTAGCAACAGACTCTCCTCTAGAGCTACCTCTCTACTTCAAAAATTGGAAGAAAGTTCTCAAATTGATTAGGAAATTTCGACCATTAAATTTTATTTACATAAATACTGACTCACAAACGCCAAGAGAAATCCGAGATCGACTTCTACAGATGATCATCCAATGAGTATTTGGTGTGAATTAATGCCAAATTCTATTTTGAAAAAGTTTCAGAAAATTAAATGGTATAATCTTAGCCAAGTTCTATTTTGGATGAAATCATTTATCATTAGCAAGTTAATTAGATTTCATCCTGCGCTTCAGCTTCCGTATGGCGTTAAAGTTTACACAGATAGCTCTATAACGCTAAAGAGAAGCATTCCCGACATATGTCTCTTTAAAGAAAACATGAGGCTACCTGATTTCGTACCAAAAGTTGGCTGGACTGTTATCGACATAGGAGCTTATGTTGGTATATACACATTAGTGGCGGCAAGGCTTATTGGAGCACGTGGAGAAATCCTGGCGTTCGAGCCAAATCCGCAGGCCTTTTACTGGTTGGTTAATAACATTTGCTTAAATAAATTCTCAAATGTAATACCCGTTGAGGCTGCTGTGGCCGATTATGAAGGCAATGATGTATTGATGATTCCGGAAAGAGACATTCTTGGGTCATCTCTTCTTAACCAACACCTTCGAAACCTAGGAGAAAGAACAGCAAGCACGTATAAAGTGATTGTGACTACACTGGACTCGGTACTGGAATCCTACCGTTTGAGCCATGTCGACCTACTCAAGATAGATGCAGAAGGAAGTGAGATTCTTGTCCTAAGTGGAGCGCGAAGGAGTCTACAAAATAGGATGATAGATAAAATCGTTATAGAGGTACACAAAACAGTTAACGATCCTAGTGTGGTCATTTCGATGCTGGAAAACCATCGTTACGATATAGTGGGTCGTGTTGAATACGCAACCACACATATGCTATATGCAAGATTAGCCAGATAAGGCTAGGTGATTAGTATCAAAATAGATGTAATAATACTCACTAGTAATTCCTTTAAACCTTGGTTTCCAAATTGTATGCTATCCATAAGAAAGAATATTCCAGTCAACAAGCTAATTGTAGTTGATCGATTCTCGACCGACGGAACAATAAACGTGATTAGAAAATTTTTCCCTGACGCGGAGATCATTCAAGAAAATTACGGATTAGCGAAGGCCAGACAAAGGGGGATCGCTTGCGCAGAGACAGAATACTGCGCATTTGTAGATAGTGACATACTCTTGGCCCCTAATTGGGCAGAAACTATGTTCGCAATCATCAAAAAGTATGATAACATTGGTGGTGCTCATGGGAAGGACCTTTACTTAAATCCGCATCTGAATAAATACCAGAAATGGGAAAGAAAGTATTACTATTTTAGGGACACAAGCGCATCTTCAGATGTCAAGATCGTTAACCTTCGTTCATTACAAAGACATAAAGTCAGAGGGCTCACTCATAACACCCTAGTCCTATATGACGCTGTTAAGGAATGGTCTCCTCCAAGCATGCTTAACACAGGAGAGGATCATCATCTTATGGTTCACGTGCTAAAGAAAGGATACGTATGGTGCGCCGTGAATAGACCTACGGCTATTCATTATGCGTTTAAGGATTTAAAGGAAGTTATCCGGCGCGGCGTGACAGAAGGATACTCCACGAGGTTTCTTAATGAATACAAGATAATAGAATCAGACCTATCATGGTCTCCAACAAGCCTAATGCAGTGGACAAAATTGTTTGGATTAGTTCTTCTAAAATCGCTCCTTGCTGCATTCGTAATGAAAGATCCATTGATCGTTGTCCACAATCAAGCGTTTTACTCTTCATGCGTTAAGGGATATTTAGAATGCTTTGCAAAGGTTCGAAACGACTATGGAGCGGCATTGCTTAATGATAGATGAATTGGTTAAGAGCATAGCCGTATCCAAGGCTAACGATATTCTTTACAAGTTGCGTCTAAAGATTCGCAATGTAACACTAGTAGTCACTTACACGTGTACTTACTTATGCAAAATGTGTAACATAGGGAGAGAGTATCTATCTAATCCAGAAAAAGCGAAAAACGAACTGAGCTACGAGGAGATAGTCAACATCTTTGACGGTTCACGCGCACTACACGATTTAAGGTTAGTAATTCTAACTGGCGGTGAACCTTTCATGAGACATGATATTGACGATCTTTATTGCTTCTTTAGGTCAAAGTATTCCAAAGCAGAGATCTCAATTCCAACAAATTCATTCAATGTGAAACTCATACTGAAGAAGTTGAGATCCATGGAAAGGAGAGCTGGATTAGACAACCTCTACCTCTCCATATCGCTGGATGGCATGGAAGAACTACATGACAGAACACGAGGCGTTCCAGGTGCATTCCGAAGAGCTATGGAATTAGCTAAATTTACTGAAATTGAGTTCCCTCACCTAAAGAGAGGGTTTACCTTTACCATTACGAGGGAGAATTACAAAGATCTTAATAAAACATATTTATTATCAAAAAAACTAAATGCTGGTTTCCATGCTGAGCTTGCTCAAATTAGCGGGATCTATTATATGAATAGAAATTATGACACCATTCGTCACGATGAGTTGTTGGAGCTAACACCGATTTTGGAGAAGATCATAAGCGATAGTAAGCAAAATTTTAACCCTGTTTCAATCTACTATAGAGAAATGTTGAAACTTCCGTTCAACTCACAAAGATGGTGGAAATGTTACTCTGGCTTACACTCAGTCTTTATTAATGCGTACGGTGACGTATATCCATGCATTATGTTAGATTTTAAACTAGGTAACATTCGGCAGTCTAGTTTTGATAACATTTGGAAGTCGGGCCACGCTCGAAAAATAAGAAGTTGGATAAATAAGAAAACATGTAATTGTTGGACGCCTTGCGAAGCGTTGCCAACTATCACACGGTATCCGATGCAATTCATCCTCCATCAGATAAGAAATACCAAATGATAGGATCAAATTTGGACTATAAACACAGGGCTTATTAATTGTTCCCTCTTGTAAGCATAGTAATCGTTAACTACAATGGATTAGAGCATCTAGAAGATTGCCTAGGCACGGTCACAAAAACAGAGTATCCTAACTATGAGATACTGTTTGTGGATAACTCCTCATCAGACGGCAGTGCACAATATGTAGAGAGGAACTTCAACGTAAAAATCATACAGAACAGTCATAACCTTGGTGCCACAGGTGGCTACAATACGGGTATAACTCATGCCAAAGGAAAGTACGTGGCAATATTGAATAACGACATTGAGGTGCCACCCAACTGGCTGACTCCTCTCGTAGAAGCAATGGAGGCAGAAGAGTCTATTGCGGCAGCAGACGCTAAATATCTCAACTTCTATGATAGGGAGAGGTTCGATACAATCGCCGCCGCAGGAAGATACGTAGACCACTTTGGAAACGTTTACGCTCAGGGTGCTGGAGAGCTCGATCATGGGCGATACGATAAGCCGGCAAGGATATTCGCAGCCCTCACCCTATTCCGTAGAAGCGTTTTCAAGGAAGTCAGCCTCTTCGACCATGACTTCTTCTACGGCTTCGACGAGGTGGATCTAGCTTGGAGGATAAACCTAAGGGGCTATAAAATCATATACATCCCCTACTCAAAAATCTACCATAAAGTAAGCCAGACCTCCAGCAACAGCAACGAGTCCACCCTTAGGTCTGGATTCTACTTCTTGATCAAGCGCAACAGGCTGCAGATGCTCATCAAGAACCTCCCAGCCAACAGGCTAATCCCCGCACTAATCATCACCCTCCTAGAGTACGGACTCTACCTCCTCTATTGGCTAACCAAGAAAAATAGGCAATACACAACAGAGCTACTATCATCGATACTATGGGTCTGCAGAAACCTGAAAAAAATCTGGGTCAAGCGCAAAGCTGTCCAGAACATCCGAAGAGTCAGCGACAGAGAACTCAACAAAATCATGGTCCCCTACCAAGGAGACCTACTAAAAATGATCAACAAAATATTTAACACGAAACCCTGAGGTGGATTCTTCTGAAGTGGAGTAGAAAAACAGTGCTAGTCACCGGCGGCGCAGGTCTCATCGGAAGCCACATCGCAAAAAAACTAACCCAACAAGGAGCCACCGTTAAAATCCTAGACAACCTCTCCGCCTACCCCCTCAACCAACTCAACCACTTCGGCATCCAACAACAAAACGACATCGAAATCATAATCGGCGACATAAAAGACGAGGCTATTGTTCACAAAGCCATAAACAACGTCGACATAATCTTCCACGAAGCAGCCTTCGCCGACGTAGCCGCCACCATATGGAACCCCAACGAAGACTTCAAAACCAACGTCCTAGGAACCTTCAACCTCCTCAAAGCAGCCAAAGACAACAACATCAACCGATTCATCCTCGCCTCATCCGCAGCGATTTATGGCGAACAACTTCAAGAAGGTGGTAAAAATCCGCCCAAATTCTCAGAAGATACGAAACCTAACCCCATCTCCACCTACGCCAACTCCAAGCTCTGGGCAGAATACGAAGCCCAACTCTTCCACCAACTATACGGACTAAAAACCACCTCCCTACGATACTTCAGCGTCTACGGAGATCCCCAAATCCCCAAAAAAGGAAGCCACAGCTGGATCATCGCCATCTTCACCATGAAACTCCTAAAAAACAAACCCCTAACCATCTTCGGCGACGGCTCCCAAGTCAGAGACTTCATCCACGTCGACGACATAGCTGAAGCAACAATCCTAACCGCCGAAAAGCAGTCAACCATAGGTAAAGTAATCAACATAGGCACCGGCAAACCAACCACCATCCAGCAACTAGCAGAAATCGTAATGAACGTGGCCAATGATGAGGCACCTCTAGAGTATAGACCAAGACCAAAAGGAGACCCCTTCGGAGGCTACGCCGAAACCACCCTAATGAAAAAGCTACTGGAATGGGAACCCAAAATCCAACTAAAAGACGGTGTCAAAAGATACTACAACTGGGCCCGTCTCAACAATAATGTTGTACCTCAATGGTTGTAATGCTGCCCTTCAAACGTGTTCGTACTCAAACCTCCCTTCACGATCGATCATTAATGGCATATTAGGACCCTACCAGGCGTGGTATGTTGAAAACTATAGGGGGAGGGGGTAGGTGTTGCGAGCCGCACTGAAAATCAGGCAACCGAATAGAGAGTTTACTGAGAAGATACAGCCTGCTCAAGTTTCACTGATAGCGCAGATCGAGGAGTTGCCAACCGTAGAAAACTGGAGCACCTTCAACAATTAACCTTCGGCTAGTT
>Ga0315312_1001923_pt1 | contig 15188 bp, 12 predicted proteins | sample TDP7_MG_FD_203629 | JGI IMG/M metagenome (GOLD analysis project Ga0315312, IMG submission 203629) | Freshwater sediment microbial communities from Lake Towuti, South Sulawesi, Indonesia - TDP7 | ecosystem: Environmental > Aquatic > Freshwater > Lake > Sediment | place: Indonesia: South Sulawesi... | reverse complement strand
TAAGCTCTCAACGATCATGCTTGTACCTCCCCCCAAAGGGAATATGGGGATTATAAATGCAAACACCATTAGAAGGATGAGCGCCATTATGTAATAGGGCATGGGGTATAGGGTTATAGCCACCGCCTCTAGAACCTTAGCAAACTTTCTATCCCTCAGATAGCCTGCCAAAACCCCTAAAATATTCCCTACAATCCAAGAAATTAGGGTCGATACGGAGAGGAGACCTATGGTCCAGGGCAGCCGCCTGAAGACTAATTCTCGGGCGGGCGTCGGGTAGGATATGATCGAGGGCCCAAAATCGAAAGTGAAGACACGCCGAAGGAATAAAACGTAACTTTCCAGGGGGTTTTCGCCTACTCCGAACATCTCGTATAGAGTTTTACGCAGGAGTATCAAAGTTTCTGGGTCGTAGACTTGTCCTACCTGTGTCATACCGAATAGTATGTTTTCAATGGCGTTGACAGGCATGGCTTTAACCAATAAGAACGTTATGGTTACACCGCTGAAAATGGTAGCCAAGTAAATAACGGTTCTCACACCTATGTACTTTATTAAGTGCTTCGAAATTTTTGGTCTCATATATTAGATTCCTCTAACGTTACCACGATATGGAGTGTACGCTTATATAAAGTTTGACTCGCCAACTACCAACCAAAAAGCTTTTAAAGAGTTAAACATGGATATGTGTATTTGCTAATTATAGAGGTGAAATGAGAGATGGACCGAAGAAAAAAACAAACGCTTAGCTTGATGCTGATCGCTGCTGTATTGAGCTCTGTATTAATGTTTTCTGCAATGCCTCCTGCTGAGGCTCAGCTTCCACTGCCGCCTGGTGTACCCAGAGGCGACGTCCTGGTTTTAGAGAACCACTGGGGGACGTACCCCGACCCCACGGACTGGAACTACAAGATTCCCGGTAAGCCCGCCACTGGCGGTAGCGGGTTCCAGCAGCTTTGTGGAGCCTACCTATGGTACGTCAATACGACAAGCGGTAAGCTGATAGACTGGCTCGCAGCAGGGCCGCCAGAGTACTCGGCAGACTTCAAGACGGTTAGGTTCCGTCTAAGGGCGGGAGCCTACTGGAATGATGGAAAACCGTTTACAGCGGACGACGTCGTATTCACTATACAGACCGCCCTGAATACTAAGCAGTGGGGTACCAACGCCTACGCTACAACGTGGATCGAAAGTGCTGTCGCCGAGGACGCCCGCACAGTTTTGATAACTCTTAAGAAGGCCTATACCAGGTTCCACTACGCCTTCACCGTGATCATATACGGTACGGGTTGGTGGATAGTGCCGAAGCACGTATGGGAGGGAAAGGACCCTGTCAGCTTCAAGTTCTATCCGCCGCTGAGCATAGGGCCCTACAACCTGAAGGCGGTGGACCCCGCGGGCAACTGGTTCCTATGGGAGAGGGAGGAGAACTGGTGGGGAACCAAAGTACTCAAGTTGAAGCCTGCCCCCAGGTACATCATATACATACACCACGGCCCCGACGAGAAGAAGGCCCTCGCAATGATAAGGCACGAGTTAGAGGCGTTGAGAACATTGCTACCTGAAGCCGTTGAGATGGTTATGAAGGGTAACCCGTACATGATTGGGTGGAGACGAATAGCGCCATATGCATGGCCCTTCGACGCCTGCATTAAGGGTGTGGCCTTCAATAATCTGAGGTATCCATTCAACATAACGGAAGTCAGGGTGGCGTTGACCCACGCCATGGACTACAAGGAGCTCTCAGCTGCCTTAACGGGGGTCGATGGATCCGTTCCAACCTGTTCTGTGCTTCCCGTCATCAGGACGCCGGTTGTAGATGACCTGTACTATAAGCCTCTTAAGGATAACCTAACTGCGCTTGGCATGGACCCAGCTACTGGTTGGTGGAAGTATGACACTGCAAAAGCCGAGAGCCTCCTTAAGGGGGTCGGGTTCACGAGAGGCACCGATGGAAAGTGGAGACTACCTAGCGGCGAACTTTGGACTTTCAGCCTATTGACCACGTCAGGCTTCGAGATGGAGTCCCAGAGGATAGGGTTCATCGTAGCCGACCAGTGGAAGAGGTTCGGCATAGAGGTCACCGCAGAGCCCGTCGTAGCCGGGGTGTGGTCCCCTAGAATCAGTAAGGGAGAATACGGTGTGTCTACCACCTGGCCTGGATGCTCACTACTGACAGACGAAACACCGCACATACAGGGGTGGGCTACTAAGTACTTCGACCCTCTGGCGCCAGGCACTGGCTGGGCGAATTACAAGTTCCCCCGAAGAGAGGAGTTGGACAGCATAATAGCTGAGATGGAGGCCACTTCGCCGGTGGACATGGACAAGCTCGTAAAGCTGGGTAGAAAGGCCCTAATGATATGGGCTGAGCAGCGGCCTTGGGGAGGCCTCTTCCCAACACCCTTCTGGACCCTCCAAGACACCTACAACTGGGATGGATGGCCATCCTACCCCGAGAACTACTACATGGACCCGGTCTCATGGTGGGCCCAACACATGTTCGTCATACTTAAGCTCTACCCGACAGGTAGAAGCCCGACCACCGCACCACCATACGTGAGCCTCTGGATGACCAAGGCCGTCCCAGCCTTCACAGGCGTCGACGGTAAGACCTATGGACCATTTACTGAAGGGATGTTCGCCACCATACCTAAGGACGATGCCGATAGGCTGATCGGTGAGGGCAAAGCATCGTACACCATGCCTCCGCCCGCGGGACTTATGGAGGCTGTGAATGCCACACGGACCGCCGTTACCACATTAAGTGGAACCGTTACCACCTTAAGCAGAACAGTTGAAGAGCTGAGGGGCACCGTCAGCGCCATGTCGTCCCTGCTCTACGCCATCGTAGGCATACAAGTGATCGTACTCGTAGTCGTCATAGTAGTCCTAGTAAGAACCGGGAAGAAGCCATCCTAACCCCTATAAATCAACATCCCCCCTCTTTTTTTCTTCCTCCTTAAGGTAGGTTGAACCCCTAACCCTTTTCGTTCTTTGCTTCTATGCCCATAGACGATCAGTAGCCTGTCATCTCAATATAGCGATAAACGTGAACAAAACTTCCCTGGGAACCCAGACAAATTTTAAATAACCTCGTAAACCTTTTTATTGTGGGCCCTCAAGAATGACGGTAAGGATACCCCACATTGTTGGCATCCTCCTATCTTTCCTACTCGTTCCTGCTGTTGCTTACGGGGCTTCAACCGCAAGAGTAGTTGTTTACGTGACCTACTCAACGTGCCCAACCTGCCCCACCGACCCTCTGCTCGAGCGTTTTCAGCGATACGTGAGTGAACTGTGGGCAGCACTTAGAGAGATGGGCATTGAGGTGAGGACCATCGATCTCGAATCAGAGCTTAGATGGGAATTGGCTGGGCTTTACCAAAAATTGGGAGTCCCAGATGATATGCGGGCGACGTACACGCTGGTGGTGAGCATCGACCAGAAGTTTCTTTTCATCAATCACGTTCCAGTCAGGATCATAACCGACTTCTTAGCGAACCACGCAGAAAAGTATGAAAGGATCGCCGTCTTCAGGGACGAAGCACGGAATTTGTACAAGGTGATGGACGATAAGGGAAACGTTATGGAAGGTAAAATTGAGAACTCCATTACAGATATCTTGCCTTTCCCCCCATGGTCGATTTTATCTCTGGTTGTGGTCAGTGGGCTCCTAGATGGTATCAATCCATGTGCGTTTGCTGTACTGCTGTTTCTGGTGACCCTATTATTCGCCATGGGAACCACCACATGGGAGCACCCGCAACAAATCAGACGCACGGTCCTGCTTTTCGGTTCAACCTACATCCTGGCCGTCTACCTCACCTACTTGATCATAGGGCTAACCCTGCGGCAGGCGATTATGATTGTTCCATTCTACCACTTGGTGTCAAAGATGGGCGCATTGGTTGTGATCGCCGCAGGGATCATAAAGATAAAGGATCGCTTTTGGCCCGGCCGCGGGGTCAGTTTGAAGCTTTCCCCGTCCCGGTGGGAGACCACAAGGAAGTGGATGCGCAAGGCAACTCTTCCCGCCACTTTCATCACCGGAACTCTAGTTGCCCTCTTCGAATTCCCGTGTACAGGGGGCATATACTTTGCCATTTTAAGCATACTAGCTACGAGGACAACCTTCGTGGAGGGCCTTACATACCTGCTTCTCTACAACGTCGCGTTCATTCTCCCACTAATGGCCATCCTAATCCTCGCATCCAAAAAGGAAATAATAGAATTCTCACTGAGAAAATGGCAACAACAGGAGGCGAAAAGCATGGGGCTAGTGGAGGGCCTAATTTACATAGGCCTCGGAGCCTTCCTGCTCCTCTCAGGAATCGTTTAGAGCCCTTTTCTTCTTACACTAATTTAATTATAACGAGGTGCCTGGAGAACCTCGGTTTTGGCGTCATAAAATCATTATGGCGTGAGCCTGAAGCGGTCCCTGGGGTAAAAAACCACTTCCCGCAGGTTCTTCTTCCCTGTGAGGGCCATAACCAGCCTTGCTAAGCCCACTGCCCATCCCGCGTGGGGGGGCATGCCGTAATCAAAGGCTTGTAAATGATGCTTGAAGGATTCTGGGCTTAGTCCTTGCTCCCTTAGTCTCTTGACTAAGAGGTCTTTGGAGTGGACGCGGGTTCCCCCGGAGGCAATTTCTATCCAGCTCCACATGAGGTCGAATCCCTCAGATATTTCTGGGTTGTCGTCCCGCGGTTTTATGTAAAAGGGCTTTGATTGGGTGGGCCAGTCGGTGATGAAGTAAAAGTAGGGGTGAATTTTTCCCAGCTTCCTGAAGGCTGGCGTGGGGATGTCTTTGCCCCATGGAATTTGCAATCCTTCTTTCCCGAGTTCTTCTAGGATTTCATCGTAGGTAAAGCGTTTGAAGGGAATTTTCGGCACTTCAACCCTATGTTTCAAAATCTTTAACTCCTTTTGGCATCTTCCCTTCACACTCTCATACACGTGGCATGTCATTTCTTCCAGGACGCCCATTACGTCCTCTGCAGTTACGTAGGCTTCCTCCATGTCAACGGAGACGAATTCACTCAGATGGCGGCGGGTGTGGGATTCCTCAGCCCTAAAAACTGGGCTTATCTCATAAACCTTCTCAAAGTCCATGACCAATTGTTCCTTGTACAGCTGGGGGCTCTGGGCAAGGAAGGCCTCCCTTCCAAAATAGGACACAGGGAACAGCGCCGCGCCGCCCTCGGTGGCGGAGGCTATGATCTTCGGCGTGTAAACCTCTAAGAAACCCCGCTGGGAGAAGAAACTGCGCATCGCCTCCAACGTGACGTGCCTTATCTTAAAAATCGCCTGGTTTCCGTCCCTGCGCAGGTCGAGAACCCGCGCGTCCAAACGCACATCAATGTCTGCTGGGGTCCGGCCGCTTATGTCTATGGGAAGGGGCTGCTGGGCTATTCCCAAAACTAGGATTTCTCGGGGGATGATCTCAGCCCCTCCTGGAGCCTTTTCCATCTTTTTAACCACCCCTCTTACGCCTATACTAAATTGCCTCTGGAGGGAATCGGCCTTCACCACCATCTCTTGGCTGACCTTGTCCCGGGGGATGGTTATCTGAACCATGCCCTCCTTGTCTTGAAGAACTATGAACCGTATGCCGCCCAAATCCCGAATGTCCCGAATCCATCCTAAGACAATGACTTCTTCCCCATCCATTTTAGGGTTTATTTCCGTTGAATAGTGGGTTCTACGCCAATTCCCCAATTGGTCAGTCTTCATAGGAGGCCCCTTTTACCGTGCAAACTCAACCCTGAGGGTTATTCCGCGGAGTTTCTTAGCAATTTCCTTTAACGCTTTTATGTTTCTCGGGGAGGGTTTTTGACTTGTTTTCCTGAGGATCACCCTTGTTTCTGTGGTTCCGTCGGGTAGCCAAATGGTGTTTATGGTTATGATGCTTAAAGGAGCAAAGAGGTCTTCCAAAAATTTCCTATTATCCACCCCATACTCTAAAACGCGAACTTTCTTCCCCATTTCTTTTCCTAAGGCCTTAACGATTTTACCTCCGTAACTTAGCAGGCGCGCCACGTCGCCCCTCCCAACCACCAGGGCCAAAAAGCCGTCTGCCTCCACCGCCTTATGGAAGTATACCTCCTGAAGGGGAGGGTACTCGTTTTCGAGGGACAAAAGTAAACGGGCGGTTTTTAGGTCTGTCTCACTTATCTCCCCTAACCTAACCTTGTTTTGACAGCTTGGGCAGAGGATTCCGCTCTTTAGGCAGAAGTTGCATATCGGCGCTTTCACCTAGTCCTGAAGCCTCCGAAATAAAGGGTGGGCGGCGGAGCTTTTAAAGGATTCCTACGGCCTATTTTGTCAAAGTGATCTCGATGGTGCTGACGTTTGTAGGCGTGCCGCCCTCTTCGTTGGGTGCCATTTGCTCTGTGCCTATGCCTATTTTCTTGACCTTCACATCTGGAAGGAATCGACGCCTAACGATTTCCACGACATCCACGGCCCTGCTGATGGCCCTGCCCCGCGCCTTCACGTTTACTTCCTCTGCTCCGCCGTGAAAGAGGGTTATGCAGGCCAAGACATAGTTCATTGCGGGTTTCCTTCCGATTAGTACCGAGTTTGCTTCTGACATTTCCGTGCCCTCCCTTGTTTTCCTATCCTGTTTCGCTATACGGGTTTATAAGCCTATTTGTCTTTTTCCTGTCCTTGTGGAGGAGGGGGGTTATTTTAGGTTTTGTTTAGCCTTTCTGTTAGGTGTACTTAAGATGCATGCCAAAGATGTACCGCAGGAATAATAAGGGTGTTCCTCATATCTTCTTTTAATGATTGATTTTGCGAGACATGAAGGAGAAAGGGGAGGAAAAGGAATGACGTTTGAGGAACGGCGCAGAAGCAAACGAATTTTAACTGGGCGCCCTCTCCGTTTACTATATTCATTGTATGCGCAAGGTAGACCTTCAACAGTTTACACCATAAAAATAAGACAAAGGGAGCTAGCTGAACGCCTCGGAGTTACCCGCCAGGCGTTGAACATACACCTCCGGGAGCTTCGAAACCGGGGATGCATCAGAACCGGCAGGGGCTTCATCGACATAACTGAGGAAGGCCTAGGGCTCCTTGGCGGATCCGCAAATGTCACCTTCGTCTTCATCCGGGTCTCCGCTTCAAAGAGTGAAGAGGTCTATCAGAAAATGGCGAATCTTCCGGTTAGGCGAATTTACAGGGTGGCTGGCGACATGGATGCTCTCCTCATACTAGATCGAGAAAGGCTCCGTGAGGTGCTTCAAAAATTGACCTCCATGGATGAAGTTGAGGATACCAAAACTTACATAACTGACCAAACCATAAAATAGCTCCGAGGTTTATGCCATAATTTCTTTTAGGTTTAATTCCAGTTCTTCGGCTATTTTGGTTATGTCCTGCCACGTTTTCTCTTCGACAAAGATGCCCTCCTTAAGGCGTTTTTCCTCCGTCCTAAACTCAGGTTCGCCGGGCACTAGGACTTCCTTAAAGCCCATGGCTGTGGGCGTTTCCTTAATGGCCTCGAAAAGGGCGTCAGTCCTTTCCTTAAACTCCTGGAGGGGTGTAAAACTACTTATGTTTATAGCTATCATAAGGGTGCCGTTGCCCCCCACAAATTCCTTGCTGGAGACGCATCCGCCCCCGGTGAGGGCTCCGCCCAGAATGTCTATGAGGAGGGAGAGGGCATAACCCTTGTGGTCGCCGAAGGGCAGGACAGCTCCCCCCTCATAAAAGTCCTTTGGGTCGGTGGTGGGGCGTCCCTCCTTGTCTATAATCCAACCCCTGGGAACCTTCTCTCCCCTGTAGTACTTTATCCTCAGCTTCCCTTCAGCCACCACGGAGGTGGCGAAGTCCAGGAGGAAGGGTTTCGATTTCCACGCAGGGACGGCGGCTGAGATGGGGTCCGTGCTGAGCCTACGGGCCCTTCCTCCATAGGGTGCTGTGTTCCCCCCTGGAGGACCCGCGTTGCACACCACGATGCCTATCATGTCCTGTTCAGCCGCCATGAGGGAATATTCACCTAGGCGGCCTATGTGGTTGCAGTGAAACAGGCCCACGGCGCTTATGGAATGGGCTTTCGCCTTTTCAATGACCATTTTCATGCCTTTTTCGGCAATCACCTGTCCAAAGCCCCAGTTTCCGTCCAAGAGGGCTGTGGATGGCGATTCCTTCACCACTTCTATCTTGGCTCCAGGCTTAATTTGGCCCCTCTTAATACCATTCACGTATTGAGGTATGCGTATGACACCGTGGGAATCGTGGCCCGCCAAGTTGGCCTTCACCAAGGAGTCGGCCACCCGCTTTGCCTCATTGCTGGGAGTGCCCAAGGCCTCGAAGACCCTGGTCCCGAGGTTCCTCAACTGGCTAGCCGTGAAAGTTGGCATGGTATAGGCTTTTGGCAGGAGTTCCATAAAGCTTTTCCCCTTTAGGTGGAAGGAGACCGCGCATAGACATGATTAGAGTGGGGGTGTATTATGTACGATATGTCTTCCCATGTTCAACAGCAAATCTTAAATAGCAACGGGACAGGTTACTTGGATGTACTGCCTCCTTCGGGAGCAGGGTTTAGAGATGAACGTAGAGATTTACCGGTCACCTTGGGGATTAATCATTGCTACATAGTCCATGGCGACGGCGGAGCGCCCGGGAAAGCAAAAGACTTCACGAAAGCAATGGAAGAGATTCCAGTAAAAACCCAGGATATTAAACTGATTATTCTGACTCACGGACATTTTGACCATATCGGCTCAGCTAAAGAAATCAAGGAAATCACAGGCGCCAAAATCGCCATGCACAGACTGGACGTAGAATGTCTCGAGAAGCCCGAGCGCGCGCTGCGGGCTTACTTACCCAAAGCAGTTGGTGTTTGGGGCAGCATACTCAAATTGTTTGTATTGTACCCTATGGCGTTCTTTGTTAAATATTCAACAACAACGTCGACCTAGTGGTCGGAGACGAAGGACTATTACTGACCGACTATGGGATCCCGGGTAGGGTGATCTATACCCCCGGACATACGGCTGGGTCACTCTCGGTTCTGCTGGATTCAGGAGATGCCTTTGTGGGATGCCTAGCGATGAATAAGCTCCCATTCCGACTCAGTCCTGGACTACCCATCTTTGCGGAAGATATCCAGAAAGTGAAGGAGAGCTGGAAGCATCTCTTGGGACTGGGCGCAAAAACGGTCTACCCAGGACACGGAGAGCCTTTCTCAGCTGATATCATCCGAAAGGCTCTAGCGTGAATGAGCGACGCATACTAGAGATGACGGCAGATTCTCATAAAATCAGTCTCTGCATCCGTCTATTCTCCAAATTCAAGTAAACATGATCAGAATTTAAAATAAATTGGGTGGTTAATAGTTGCATAAAGGGTTTGCGCAAAAGAAACCGCGTTTATATGCCGTTATCATGGATTCGATGGAACACCCTCTGGGCTTTAGTGCCGGGTAAATGTGGGCTCCATTGTTCTAAGGTTTGAACGATCTGTTCTAAAGCTTAGTATTATAAGTTACCCGCTGGCTAGGTATAGGATGGATGGGGGTTGGGGAATGGGAATCCTAAGACTTCCGAGGTCAACTGTTCTCCTCTTGGTCGTTGCTTTTACAGTGGGCATCGTTGTGTCAGGCTTCATATTCGGACTGGCTTTCTACGCGCCGTATCGGATGGGTGGAATCACCGCTACCGCTTCATGGGCTGAAGCTCTAGGCGGATACACTCCTAGCGCTGGTGCATATGAACAGAAGGAAGAACCGTTAACTAGACTGGAGACCCTTAACAGAATGATAATCTACACGGCCAACCTGGGGCTTAGAGTTGACAATATTGACTCGGTGATGAATGAGATTCGCAACATAACCAAAAACCTCGGAGGTTTTGTTTCAGGCGCTTCCATGTCCAAGAGGGATGGACGGAAAATAGGGGTAATAACAATACGTGTTCCCCAGGAGAACTTCAACACTGCAATAATGGTGATAGAAATGCTTGGAGAGGCGGAGAGTAAGGACATAAGAGGCGAGGATGTGACTGAACAGTACGTTGACCTTAGGGCTCGCTTAGGCAACCTTCAGAGGGAGGAGCAGAGGCTCACGGAAATCTTGGCCATGTGCAAAACCGTGGAGGAAGTGTTGAGGGTGGAATCGGAGCTGAACAGGGTTCGGGGTGAAATTGAAAGGCTCATGGGGCAAATCAAATACTTGGAGACCCGGGTTGACCTCGCCACCATAACCGTCTCACTAAGCGAAGGCAAACCCTGGATTGAGATTCCCCAAGTGGACTGGGGGGCATCCATCAAGGCTGGACTATGGGGCGTGTTCACGGTCCTTCAAGGGCTGATTACCCTAACCATCGCTGCAACTCCTTTCATAGCCATCGGAGCCCCCATCTACTACTACGTCTACAGATGGAAGAAACAGACCAAAACCGAAACAGCCAAAAATTAGGCTAAGGTTGTTCAACCCCTCAATTGTAATATATTTATTAATTTAACATTACCTATCTTTTTATGTGAACCCTATGACTCGGAAGAACTTCGAACTTTTCATTGAAATCATCAGGGCTGGTTTCCAAGGATTACGACTCAGTTATAAGAACGACTTCTTCTCTTTAGAACCAACTCTTATCTCTCCATACGATTTCATTAGGAAGATCAAAAAGCCCAGCTCTCAATTTGAAGAACTAATGATTTCACTAAACGAGGGATTCAAACGAGAAGCCAGAACGGAGATGTACAGATCTGGTAGGGGATGGATCGACCAAGGAATTTATCAAAAATTGATTAAAAAAATAACAATAGAGAAAAAGACTTTTCTCATCCCTGTTCTTTCTTCACCAGCTGTTGGAATAGACTCAAGTGGTTTACAGGACGGTTCATCTACTATTATTTTCAGTTTTCTTGATGATCCTAAGGCAGGCATCATCTTCTTGGAACGCTTCTTAAACGTACCCACATCAAAAGATCCAATAGAGTATAAGTGGATAAAACTAGCTCATCCACATCAACAGAAGATTGTTGAAAACTTTGAACACCTCCTTAAGATTGTGTGTTCTGGTCTTTTAATCATTCACACAAACGTAAAACCTTCTCCTAAGGTTAAACATCCAAGATATTCATTTATCGACTTAATTGAGGGATGTTTTTCAGGATATGAGAGTTCCCCACTTCAACCAAAGGAAAAACGGGAAGAAATAAGGCATAAATTTTTTCTTCTATCTAATGGAATCCCCATCCATTGTGACAACGATTTCTTACCTCTAACTACGACTCAAATTGGAGACTATCTAGTCAGAACATTATCTAAAAAGAATGGGAAACCTTCAGGTTATCACCCTCTCCATGCTTCCCTGAAATCTCATGAATCCGAACCGATTCAAATCGCAGATTTGTTTGCTGGCATGGTACGATCAGTAATCGAGAGAGGAGAAAAACTACCAAATCTCCTTTCACGCCTATATTTTGACAGTAGAAAAATAAGAAAAAAGGAAATTAAAAGAAAAGTATCTCAAACGAATTTTGCCAATCTTTATTACTGGTTGAAAATTTAGTTAGGTGCTGTATGCCTTTCTGGCGCGGACTTGGCCTCCTCTGGAGGCCTTGCTCCCCGCTTGGCATACAGACTTTCATACCTAACGAGTAAATTAATGTCAAACGTCATATTTAAGCATGTATCTGGAAAAATTTTACAGATAACTTTATTTACCTGCGCCAAATCTGAAAAAGGGAATAAACTGCAGAGGTGGAGCGCAGAATGCCCATCACCGACCCCTTCAAGAAGACCCTGGCCCAACAGCACAGGCTCTACATGAAAATCTGCCGAGACTGTGGAGTGAGAAACGCCTCCACCGCCACCAAATGCCGGAGGTGCAGAAGCAAAAACCTGAGATGGAAAAAACGGGAACTAACCCGCTAAAACTTCCTCTCATCATCTTCTCGATGTTCAGAAGTTTTGGAATATTTACCTTTCTTGCCTATTGGATCAACATTTAACGCGAGTAAATTACAAAGGAACCGGATGAAGAAGTGTGGTGGGCCCGGCCGGACTTGAACCAGCGACCTGCGCCGCGTGAGGGCGCCGTCCTTCGGCCCGTTTCGGGTTAACCAACTAGACTACGGGCCCCATCCAATTAAACGGTAAACCAACTCCTTTATATCTTTTGTATTCCTTTACCGCGTCCTCCTTGCGCAGCATATGAAAAAGCCCATTTTTTACCGGCGTGTCGATTTCCGCCACTTCTCTTGTATACTTTTTACCCTGTCCACAAAGTAGCTCACCTGCTCGAGCCTCAGATCCCTCGGGTTTACCGTCTTGTCCTCCCTGAGCCGTGGTCCGTAGGGACGCAGTGAGACGGCCCGTTTTGTACCGACCCTCGTGTAACGACCCCTTTCAAACTGGTAAACCGGTCTCGGTCTGTCCACGTAAAGTTGCTGATACGAAACCTCGATAACAACCTCAGGCTTAACCCAAAGATAACCTTCATCTTCATAGAGGGGCTCCAAAAGATCTAGGATCGGCGAAATCGGGGAGAACTGAGCTCCGTCCGCAACGTCCACGAAGTCGCCCTTGGGGGTCATAAGGGCTATCTTAGCGCCGAGGATGGGTCCAGTAGTTTTAGAGACAGGTCCTCCGCAGAGGGGACACAAACTCATGTCGATGCTCCAAAGGGGGCGACCGTCCTTATCAAACCACTCAGACCTTTCCACCACACCCTCTCTGGCAAGCTTCCTCATCCAAAAGACATCGAACCTTGTCCCGCACCTCTCGCACACGGGTCGGAACGCCACGCGGCTTATCCTGAAGGCTATGATCGCCGCATCCAGGGTGTCCCTGAACTTGACCTTGTATTCTTCACCGCTATTGGCGTGCAATACTAAGCCCTCGAACCCTCTTTCGCCGATGAACTCATTCCAGAAGCCTTGGATTTCAGCGTAAGAATCCTCAAAACTTCCTTCAACCTTCAGACAGTCGGGCAGATGAACCAAATTGCTGTCGCAACCCACTGGAAACGTGAAATCATGTTGTAGATCCTTGAACCGGTCGACGTATCTAGGCGCCGGTCTGTCAAACCCTCCCTCTCCCCTTATTTTGGCGTAGTCGAAGACGGCCAGCTGAATTCTATTCACATCCTCCATCGATTTGGGATTCTTGATGATGCTCATGGACTTGTTGAACTCCGTCATGTAGCTTTTTCCGCTAACCTTTCGCACTACATAAGTTTCGCCCACGAAAGCGAGATTCCTGAATTCACTCAAGCGTTCGTTGAAGTACTCGGTCACAGGGTGCCTTCTTTCGTCACGTAGCGAATAGTAGCATCTTCCCCTGGGGCTCCAAGCAATGAAACCGCCCCTCTGATCGTCCCACATAACGATCGACAGCATTCCATTGTACTTCACTTGTACAAGCCCACCTGCATCCGATGGGAGTTGCGGCAAACAATCTTTTACGGAGAATCCATACTGTGACATGGCCGGCTTCAACACGCTTAGGCTGGAACAAAAATTCCTCCCTGCCATACCCCTTTCAAAATGTTCCTGACCAAAGAACCTCTGATTGCACTGCATCGCCTTACCTTTTCCCCTCTTATGTTCATTCGAAGTTTGATTAAGTGTGGGCTTCTTGTAGGGCTTTGAAGCAGCTATCAACTAGGGTAGCATATTCCATCTTAAATTTCCTCCTCACCTTCCCCCACTCCTCCTGGGCTTCTAGGGTGTTCCCCTTGCTCAGGTTTTCACACACGCGGGTCAGGTGATTGAGGAGAACTGTGACGCGCCCCTCCAGGCAGGCAATTTCGGCGCTTCCAGCCAGTTTCTGGGCCTCATTAAACCTTCGCATGGAGATGAGGAGGAAACCGGCTAGGTTGTAGTGCCAAGCTGCTTCAAAGTACCTCTCCCCTTTAAAATAACTGTCGGCTGCCTTCTCATAGGCTTTTGCCGCCCCCTCAGGGTCGTTTAGGAGTCGGTGGCACTCCCCCGCGTCTCGGTATAGACCTGCCGCAACCGCCAGTTTTCCCTCCTTAATTGCCCTCTCCGCCGCCTCCCGGTAGCATTTTGCCGCCCTTTCCTGTTTCCCCTCAGCCTCAAAGTGGTCGCCCATGCGCCTCAGGTCCTTAACTCCTCCTAGAAAACTGGAGAAGCCTTCCCTGACTATTGTCTCATAACATTCGCTAACCCGTTGATCACAGCTTTCTGCCTTTGTTTTATCTCCAATCTCTCGGAAGCCGCCAGCCGCCATCCCATAGAAGGAGGAAGCCCTAAGATGATCCCCCCTGTTCCACATGCCCTCTGCCGCCCTTAGGTGGCACTCACAGGCCCTTCTGGCAAAGGCCTCGAACTCTCCCTTATCTCTGATCAACCAGAAATAGTTGGCGACGCGGCGAAAATAATGGGCCGCAACTCCGTAGTCGCCCTCCTTAAGGGCCTCTTCAGCTACTCTAATCCAAGAAAGGTACTCCCTGTTTCTCCGCTCCAAAATCCTTCCACCATGTTCCTCCATTTTCTAGGATCAGGTGAGCGTTTCTAGAGCTGGTGCCTAACGACTATGACCCTAACCTGATCGCAGGTGTCTTCACACCAGTCGGATACCATCTCAATGGCATCCAGAAGCTGGCTCATTAAGATGGCAGCTCCAGCACTCATGGTCGTGTCCCTGCCCAGAAGGACCCTGGCACCCTCATAGAGATCGTCCACCCGTTCTTCCAGCCTCTCCACTTCATCCGCCGCCTTCAAGGCTTCATCCGGTTTTTCAGCCAATTGATTAACGCATTTTCGAAGGGCGAAGGCGCACTCCTTAACCCCAGCCACCATTTCAAGGGAAGCCTTCTTTAGGGCATTGGACACCTTTCCCCTAGGAATGGCGTTAAGAATGCGCGTAGACTCCCTGCTCCAGTCGGCCACCATGTCCACCCTCTTCACGAGGTGCATAAGGTCTTCCCTATCTGTGGGCGGCAGCTCTCCGCGGGATAATTCCTGCATAACTTCCCGCCTCAAACCGTCCGCTTCCCTTTCAGCGTTGGTCACCCTGCTAATGCAGAGTCTCATTTCTTCCTCCCTGTTTTCGGTTGCCGCCTTTATGGCCCTCTCCAAATCCTCTACGATATTCATGGTCAGGGCTAGGTGCCGCTGTATCATTTCCAAAGCCTTCATTTCCCTTCTCTTCCCGAACCACTTAAACAGCTCACTCAAGGGCCAACTCCCACTCCAATATT
>Ga0315312_1001921_pt1 | contig 15211 bp, 17 predicted proteins | sample TDP7_MG_FD_203629 | JGI IMG/M metagenome (GOLD analysis project Ga0315312, IMG submission 203629) | Freshwater sediment microbial communities from Lake Towuti, South Sulawesi, Indonesia - TDP7 | ecosystem: Environmental > Aquatic > Freshwater > Lake > Sediment | place: Indonesia: South Sulawesi... | reverse complement strand
GTCGTTCCAAGGAAGCCTAACCCGGTCAAATATTCTACGTTTGAGTGCGGTATGGAAACTATCGGCAAGTCCTGGGTTCAATTCAATTTCCGCTATTATTTCTATGCCCTCATTTTTTTAGCCCTTGACGTGCTGGTGGTCTTCCTTTATCCCTGGGCAGTCGGCTTCCGCAAACTGGGTGTCTATGGCTTTGTGGTTGCACTGGTACTGATTACGGTCATCTTTCTCGGCTACATTTATGCCTGGCGGAAGAGAGTACTGGAATGGAAGTAGGCAGCGTCAGACAGCGTGTCTATTCCGATAAAGAACTTGACCAGGCTGAGGGGGCGGCAATTGAAGCCCTGAAAGCAGGCAGTCAGCAACCAATTCCTGACCCTGACCAGTGGCTGGAGGAAGAGTTAAAGCGAAATATCCTTTTGACCACAGTGGACGCCATGATTAACTGGGCCCGGCGCAACTCGCTCTGGCCGGTGGTCTGCTTCCCCGCCTGCTGTGCCTTTGAGTTCATCACCACCGCCGCCTCGCGCTTTGACATATCCCGCTTCGGGATGGAGATTATTCGTGCTTCACCCCGCCAAGCTGACCTGATGATTACGGCTGGCACTCTCACTTGGAAGATGGCACCGAATGTCCGGCGCATCTATGACCAGATGCCCGAGCCCAAATGGGTGATTGCAATGGGCGCCTGCGGCATCAGCGGTGGGATATTTGCTTCAGCGTCTTACGCTGTTGTCCCCGGATATAACCGCATTGTACCCGTTGATGTTTATGTGCCCGGGTGCCCGCCCCGCCCCGAAGCCCTGCTCTACGGCATCCGACAACTCCAGAAGAAGATTGCCAGGGAGTCACTGGCTAAAAGGAAAGCGTAATGACCATCGCTCTCCCCGGTAAAGAAATAGCGGACAAGTTAGCCGGGAAATTCCCCGGCACTATTATTGACTCTAACCAGAACTACTGTCTGGTCAAGAGTGAGGCTTTACTGCGAATTGGCACCTTCCTCAAAGACAATCCGGAGCTTGATTTCAAATACCTGAATTACATTACCGCTGTTGACTACTATGAATATTTTGACGTCATCTACCAGCTGACCTCCTTACAGTACAACCACAGCATCATACTTAAGACCCGCTGCCCAAGAGACAGCGCCGTCCTACCCTCAGTGGTGGGGCTATGGCGGACTGCCGATTTCCAGGAGCGGGAGATTTACGACCTTATGGGGATTAGATTTGAAGGTCACCCCAATATGAAGCGAATTGTTTTGTGGGAAGGTTTCGCGGGACACCCCTTGCGAAAGGACTTTAATGGCACTTAAGACCGAACCTTTTGCCCTCAATATCGGGCCGGCACACCCGAGCACCCACGGGGTGTTCCGCATGAGAGCCACTCTTGATGGGGAAGTTATTGTGGATTTGGAACCGGTCTTTGGTTATCTCCATCGCGGCGTGGAGAAACTGGCGGAGCAGCGGACTTATACTGGCTTCATTCCGCTGACCGACCGCCTGGACTATCTGGCGTCAATGAGCAATAACATGGCTTACTGCCTGGCAGTGGAAAAGCTGGCGGGAATAAAGGTCCCGGAGAGAGCTCAGTACCTGCGCGCGATTCTAGCCGAACTACAGCGCATCGCCAGCCACTTAATCGCCATCGGTGCTTTTCTTAACGACTGTGGTGCTTTTATGACCCCTATTCTCTACATGCTCAGAGAAAGAGAGAAAATCCTGGACCTGTTTGAAATGGCTTCCGGACAGCGGCTGACCTATAACTTTATGCGAATTGGCGGCGTCAGTCAAGACGTCCCTGAGGAATTCCTGCCGGCACTCCACAGATTTATGGTGCAGATGCCCCGCTTTATTGACGAGTATGAACAGCTCCTTAAAGAGAATGAAATCCTGATAGCGCGTTCTAAAGGCGTGGGTATTCTACCCAAAGACTTAGCCATAAACAGCGGCGCCAGCGGTCCGGTGCTGAGGGGGAGTGGGGTCAAGTGGGATATTCGCAAAGCTGATCCGTATGCCATATACGACCGTTTTGGGTTTGATATACCGACGGGAATTATGGGCGATAGCTATGACCGGTATCGCGTCAGGGTGGAAGAGATGCGGCAAAGTTTGCGCATTATCAAACAGGCGATGGAACAAATCCCCGCCGGACCAGTCAGGGCTGAGGTGCCTCACCTGGTTCACCCCCCCATCGGGGAAGTCTATGCTCGTATAGAGGCGCCCAAGGGTGAGCTTGGCTTCTACATTGTCTCCGATAATTCCATTGCTCCCTATCGCCTCCACATCCGCGCCCCCAGTCTGATTAATTTGACCGCTCTCCGCGAGATGATAATCGGCTGGAAGATTGCCGACGCTATAATTATCTTTGGTAGCATTGACATCTGTATGGCCGAGGTTGACCGCTAGTGGCAGAAGCTAACTTCAACGTTATCAGCCAGATTAGCCCGGTAACTCTGCCGCCAGACTGGCCCGGTGGCTTCTGGTGGCACTTCCTCGTCTTTACTATTATCATCATCGCCTTCGTCATGAGTATGGTGATTGGCTTTATGTACTTTGAGCGCCGAGCCATGGCAAGGATGCAAGCCCGACTTGGTCCCAATCGGGTTGGTCCATTTGGCACCCTCCAGCCAATTGCTGACGCCATTAAAGTACTGCTTAAAGAAGACATTATTCCGACTAAAGCGGACAAGATCGTCTACTGGCTGGCACCGGTGGTCGCTTTCGCTCCGGTACTGATGATTTTCGCCGTAATTCCCTTCCAGAACGGGGCATTGCTGGCTGACCTGAACATCGGCATTCTGTATGTCGCGGCAGTGGCGTCTCTAACCACCGTGGGGATTTTTATGGCAGGCTGGAGCTCAAGCAACAAGTACTCCATCCTCGGCGCGATGCGAGACATTGCTGCCGTGGTCAGCTATGAGATGCCACTGGTGCTGGCAATTGCCGGCGTCGTGCTGATTTCCGGTTCACTCTCCCTGAACCAGATTGTTCTGACTCAAGACATTCCCTTTATCCTGCTCCAGCCCCTCGGTTTCTTCCTCTTTTTCTTTGCCGCGTGTGCCGAAATTAACCGCAGTCCCTTTGACCTGCTGGAAGCTGATTCGGAAATTGTGGCTGGCTTTCATACCGAGTACTCTGGAATGAAATTTGCCATGTTCTATCTAGTGGAATATGCCGAAGCGGTGGCGATGTCCGCCATAATCACCACTCTATTTCTGGGGGGCTGGCGAGGACCCTGGCTACCACCGTGGCTCTGGTTTATCGTCAAGACCGGGGCGGTCTTCTTTGTCATGGTCTGGGTACGCACCACCCTACCCCGCGCCCGCATTGACCAGCTCATGGCGATTGCCTGGAAGTTCTTCTTCCCGTTAGCCGTAATCAACCTGGTTATCACCGGCGTGGAAATTCTGTTTTTCCCGGTAGCTTTACCGTGGGTGATGGTGTTAATCAATATCGGTATAGCGGGAGTTCTGATACTATTGTGGTCAAGATTTTTCCAGATAGGATGGGGCAGAGTTGAAGTTTGAGAAATTTGGCACGGGCATAGCTAAAGGAATGGTGGTGACCTTAAAGCACCTCCTGCGCCACCCGGTGACCAACCAGTATCCTGAGCAGAGGTTGAATCCGTCGCGCCGGATACGTGGCAACGAGCTGGTGTGGAGCCAGAAGCGGTGCACTGGCTGCGGTACCTGCGCCAAGACCTGTCATCAGGGGGCAATTAGAATTGTTACTTCGCCCAATATGGTGAGCAACCGCTATGAGGTGGTGGAGTACGAAATAGACACCGGCTACTGCATCCAGTGCGGGCTTTGTGTTGAAGCCTGCCCTTATTCTGCCCTGTACCTCGGGCGCACCTTTGAAAAGGCGAAATACCGTCGCGGGGAACTGGTGCAGAGCAAAGAAATTATGCTGGAGAGACCAGACCGACCGGTTAGTGGCTATTTCTATCCGCAGTTTGCCGAAAAATTACCCCGGCAGACACTGCTTGTGGAGAGGATTACCGAGAAAAAGTAATGGGACTGGTGATTTCTTTCTGGATATTCGGGGTGGCTGCCATACTGGCGGCGTTAGGCGTGGTTTTTCTGAAGAACGTTTTTCGCGCCGCGCTATCGCTAATACTGTGCTTCCTGGCAGTCGCCGCCCTTTATGTCACCCTCAGCGCCGACTTCCTGGCGGCGGTCCAGGTGCTGATATACGTCGGTGCCATATCTGTTTTAATCATTTTGGCGATTATGATGACGCGTGAAATCCAGCAGGGTAGCCCGGGCAATAAACTGCAGATTCCGGCTTTTATTGTTGCCGTACTGTTCCTGGGGGTGCTCATTTACGCCCTGACAACTACTGGCTGGAACATCTCCACAACTCCCCCCGTGGCACCAACCAGCGTTGCTCTCGCCCTCAAGCTGTTAGGCAAGGGTGGATTTGTCCTGCCAGCGGAAATTGCCGCCGTCTTATTGCTTTCGGCGATTTTAGGCGCCATTGTCATCGCGAGGGAAAAGTGAAATGACTTTAGGTCTGGAGCATTATCTAGTGCTGTCCGCCGTCCTGTTTACCATCGGACTGTATGGGGCGCTGTCCAAGCGCAATGCGATAATTATTCTGATGTGCATTGAACTAATGCTCAACGCGGTGAACATCACTATGGTCGCCTTCTCCCGTTACATCGTGCCAACGATGCTCACCGGACAGGTCTTTGCTATTTTCATTATTGTGGTGGCGGCGGCTGAGGTTGCCGTTGGCGTTGCCATCGTCCTAGCGATTTACCGTGGTATCACAGACATTGATATTACCAAGATTGACATGATGAAATGGTAGGGTGAGGAACGTCTAGAAAGTTATGGAATAAAGAAGGGAGGAGCATGAAACAAACGGGTAGTTTTGCCGGTGTCTTTTGGTTTGCTGGCTGGCTGTTCACCATCAGCTACGCCCATCTGGTTTGGTGGAAGATTATCCTGGGTATCGTGGTCTGGCCCTACTTTTTGGGCACCGCCTTTGGATAAATCAGAGGACAAAACCAAACAATACTGCTGAGGGGAGTCCGATAGGGGCGAAGCCCCCCTACCTCATTGACAGAAATCAAAAAATGTGGGTTGAAGTTAAAAAAGCGAACAACCTGATGCTTGCCGAGATGTGGAAGGAGCTCTTCGAAGGCGAGGGTGTCCCCACCCGCATCTGGCCCAGCACCGGTATGCCCATCGGGCAGGAGTTTGCCACCTATTCCGTTCAGGTACCTAAAGATAAGGTACACATCATTGAGGATGTACTGAGGAAATTGTGATGCCGCACCAGCTAATCTGGCTGATATTTTTGCTACCACTCTTCTCGTTTATCATCATCTCACTATTTGTCCGACCCTTCGTGAAGAAGGAGTCAAAAGTAGCCGGCTATATCCTGATTATGGCACTGACCGGCTCATTAGCTCTGTCTATCTGGGCGCTGGGGGCGGTAACGGGTGCTCCCGAGCACAAGCTGGAAGTCCCCGATGTGAGCTGGGTGGTGATTGAGGAGGGGGTCAATATTCACCTTGGACTGATAATGGACTCACTAACGGCAGTGATGCTTATTGTCGTGACCATTGTTAGCCTGATGGTGCAGATTTACTCGCAGGGCTACATGCACGGCGACCTTGGCTACCATCGGTACTACGCTTTTATGTCACTTTTCACCACCTCAATGATTGGCTTGGTGATGGCGGACAATCTTATCTTCCTTTTCGTCTTCTGGGAGCTCGTTGGGTTATGTTCCTATCTGCTGATTGGTTTCTGGTTCCACAGACAGTCGGCGGCAGATGCGGCGAAAAAAGCTTTTATTGTGACCCGACTCGGCGATTTTGGCTTTCTGGCGGGGATTCTGCTCCTGTTTGCCAACACGGGGACTTTTGATATTGAAAAACTGCACGGTCTGGCAATTGCCGGGACTCTGGCAGGTGCTACCCTCACCTGGGCAGCGATTGGCATCTTTGCCGGGGCAGTGGGCAAGTCAGCCCAGTTCCCACTCCACGTCTGGCTGCCCGACGCCATGGAAGGTCCCACGCCGGTCAGCGCTTTAATCCACGCCGCTACAATGGTCGCCGCCGGTGTCTTTCTAGTCGCCCGGATGTACCCGCTCTTTGAGCACTCCCAGCAAGCCCTCACTACTGTGGCTATTATCGGCGCGTTCACTGCCATCTTTGCCGCGTCAATGGGTCTGGTAATGAACGATATTAAGCGCGTCGTGGCTTACTCTACCATCAGCCAGCTCGGCTATATGATGCTGGGGCTGGCGGTGGGCGGAGTGGCACTTGGCATCTTCCACCTCTTCAATCACGCCTTCTTTAAAGCCCTTCTCTTCCTTGGCGCCGGCAGCGTCAATCATGCCACCGGTACCTTTGATATGCGCTTGATGGGTGGGCTACGCAAGGCGATGCCCTGGACATTCTGGACTTTCACCATTGCCGCGCTCAGTCTTGCCGGCATCTGGCCCCTCTCTGGCTTCTGGAGCAAGGACGAGATTTTAGCCTTTGCCTGGGACCACCAGCGCATTTTGTTCATCCTGGTGATGATAACCGTGTTTATGACCGCTTTCTACACCTTCCGCGCCCTGTTTATGACTTTTAGCGGGGAGTACCGCGGTGGCAGTCAGGAAACTCGTGGTAGCCATGGCAGCAGTCATCCTTCACAGTTGAAGGACAGCCATGGCGAAGTCCACCTCCACGAATCGCCGAAGGTAATGATTCTACCGATGACACTACTGGCAATCCTGTCTATTTTCTCCGGTCTGTGGAACGTGACGGGAGCCTTTGAGGCTTTCCTGGGTCACGGTGAGACCAAGGGCTTTACCGAAGGCTTCTTTGGCATTTTTGCCCATCCCCTCCCCTGGTTCTCCCTGCTTTTGGCGGGGCTGGGCATTTTCTTAGCCTATGCCATTTACAGCAGAAAGTGGCTTTCCGCCGAAAAAATCGGCCGGACGTTCCAACCCTTCTACATCATGTTCTCACACAAGTACTGGTTTGATGACCTGTATGAAAACATTGTCGTGCGCCGGAGTCTAGTGAACGGCTTTTTTGCCGGGTTACAGGAGTTTGATAATAAAGGGATTGATGGCGCCGTCAACGGCATTGCTAATGGTGCCATCGCTAGCGGGCGAGCTATCCGCTATGCGCAGACGGGACAGCTCCAGCTATACGGGCTGTTCATCGGCATCGGCATCCTGGCGATAATTCTGGTAATTTATTTCTTGGGCTGAGGAGATATAATTGGGCTTTAACTATTTGAGTTGGATGCTCTTTCTACCGGCAGCTGGGGCGATCATAATTGCCTTTATCCCCGGGCTAACCGAAAAGCGGATTAAGTGCCTTGCGGCGGGTCTCACTTTCATTTCGTTTGCCTTAGCCGTCTTTGTCTTTGCCACCTTTGACCGCTCCCCGTCAGCCGTCGGAGTGATTCAGTTTGAGGAAAAGGCGCTCTGGATTGCCCCGCTTAAAGCTTACTATCATCTGGGCGTGGATGGCTTGAGCCTACCGTTAGCCCTGCTCACCGCTTTCCTCGGTTTCCTCTCCGTCCTAATCTCGTGGAAGATTGAAATGAGATGGCGAGAGTACTTTGCCTGGCTCCTCCTCCTTGAAACGAGCATCCTAGGCGTTTTCCTCTCCTTAGACCTCCTGCTCTTCTTCATCTTCTGGGAAATAGAAGTCGTCCCGATGTATTTCCTCATCAGTATCTGGGGAGCAGGGCGAAGGGAATACTCAGCAATCAAATATGTTGTTTACACCCTCTTCGGTAGTGCCTTTATGCTGGCAGGTATCCTGAGTCTCTACTTTACCACCGGTAGCCTCAGTATGGTTGATATCGCCAGCCGGGGACTGGGGATGGTGCAGTCAATCATGCGCCCGACAATTATCTTTTTCCTCGTTCTGGTCGCCTTCGCCGTGAAGCTACCCGTCTTCCCGCTCCATACCTGGCTACCTGATGCCCATACTGATGCCCCCACCGCTGCCAGTGTCATTCTGGCGGGGGTGCTTATCAAAATGGGGGGCTACGGGATGATACGACTATGCGTCGCCTTCTTTCCGCAGGTTGCCCAGCAGTACGCCGTAATTCTGGTCGTTCTGGCGATAATCGGGGTTCTCTATGGTGCTGCTGTTACCATGCGACAGACGGACTTCAAACGGCTCATCGCTTACAGCAGTATCAGTCACATGGGTTACGTACTACTGGGCATCTTTGCCCTGGGCAGGGTGAGTTTGGTGGGGGCGTCTTTGCAGATGTTCAGTCATGGTCTGGTTACCGGACTGCTCTTTGCCATGGTGGGGCTGGTGATGCACAATGCGCACGAACGCGACCTGCGCCAGTTCGGTGGTCTGGCGCGCCAGGTGCCGATTATTACCGTTGTCTTCTCAATCGCCGGTCTGGCATCGCTGGGACTGCCCACCACCAGCGGCTTCGCCGCCGAGTTCATCACTTTCATCGGTAGTTACTCCTCAACTACCGTGCCCGGCATTCAGGTCTACACTATTCTGGGGGTGCTGGGGGTGGTGGTTACCGCCGGCTACATCCTGTGGATGCTACAGCGCGTCTTCTACGGACCCGTCCAAGAGAAATACAGTAGCATGGCGGATGCCGACGTACTAGAGCAGGTCTACATGTTCGCCTTTGTGGCAGTGATTATGCTCGTTGGCATTTACCCGGCAATCCTGACCGATGTTCTTAAACTCGGCATCTCGCCGGTTGTTAAATTATTGGGTGGTTAGAAGTGAATCTTGAGCTATTAATACCAGAACTGACGCTGGCAGTCTTCGCCGGACTAGTCATTATTCTTGATACGCTCATTGAACAGAAACGTCTGCTGGCACAGGTCAGCCTTTCTGCCCTGGTAATCTCGGGGGGCATCTCACTGGCGCTGTGGGGCGGCAATATCCCCGCCATCTTCAACAATATGCTCGCCGTGGACAACTTCGCCATCTTCTTCAAGCTACTTTTCCTCGGCATCGCTTTTCTGGTCATTCTCTCTTCAATAGATTATGTCAATAAGTTCGCCCACTTTCAGGGTGAGTATTACGCGCTGGTACTGCTGGCGACTCTCGGCATGATGCTGATGGCCGCCACCGCCGACCTAATCTCAATCTATGTTGCTCTGGAACTCACCAGCATTTCCATCTGCGCCCTCGTCTGCTTCCTGAAGGACGCTAAATCAACGGAAGCGTCATTAAAATACATCCTGCTGGCAGCGCTGTCTTCGGCGGTGATGCTTTATGGTATGGCACTGGTCTTTGGCTTTACCGGCAAGACCCAGCTCAGTGAGATTGCCCGAGTAATCCAAGCAACACCAATGACCACTTTGGTAACCAGCCCCGCCCTTGTTCTGGGGATTGTTTTGCTTATTGCCGGTTTTGGTTTCAAGATTGCCGCCGTCCCCTTCCAGATGTGGGTGCCTGACGTTTATGAAGGTGCCCCCACCCCAATCACCGCCTATCTATCTGTTGCCAGCAAAGCGGCAGGATTTGCTGTAATCGTGAGGGTGTTTTTCTCATCCTTCGGCAATACCTGGCTCAGTATGAACTGGGGCATTACTTTTGCCGCGCTTTCTGCAATTAGCATGACCATCGGCAACATCATCGCCATTCCTCAGTCCAATATCAAACGGCTTTTCGGTTACTCCAGCATTGCCCAAGCGGGCTACCTTATGGTCGGTCTGGCAGCCCTGGGCTTTTCCTCAGCCACCGATATCATCGGGAGAAGTAGTATTCTCTTCTTCCTGGCGAGCTACGCCTTTACCAATATGGGGGCTTTCATCGCCATTATCGCCATTTCCAATAAGCTGGACAGCGACCTTATTGATGACTATTCCGGTATGGGCAGACGGGCGCCACTGGTGGCTTTAGCCCTGACGTTCTGCCTTGTCTCCCTCGTCGGAATTCCGCCTGCCGCTGGCTTCATGGCGAAATTCTATATCTTCAGTGCTGCCGTCAAGCGAGGCTTGCTCTGGCTGGTCTTCATTGCTGTTATTAACAGCGTGATATCCGCCTATTACTACCTGCGTGTGGTCAAGGTGATGTGGCTGGGAGAGGCGGTTTCCCCAGAGAGAGTACCTTCTTCAGGAGTGCTCCGACTGGGTCTGGTGCTCGCCACTCTGGGCGTATTATTGCTTGGTATTACTCCAGGCTATGTTATGCGACTGGCTGAGTTCGCCGCCAAGATTTTCACGTTCTAACCGAATTTACTTCTCGCTTAATCAGCACAATCAGCAGGGTCACCACCAGCATTGCACCCGCACCCGATAAGAATGCCACAAAATAGCTACCGGTGGCGTCAAAAATCAGTCCGCCGATAATCGGACCGACAGCCGCGCCAGCACCAAAGCCAATATCCAGAACACCTAGTATCGTACCAATCCTGCCCAGTCCAAAGGTATCACCGATAATTGCCGTAACACCCGGAGTTATGCCCCCGTAAGCGAAGCCATAGACCAAGCCAAAGAGATAGAACGCCCACAGGTCTTTCGCCCACACAAGCCACAGAATTCCTCCCGCCTGAAGCAGGGCACAGATTACGGCGCTCAACCGCCTCCCGCCCCTATCGGAAACAACCCCCATTGAAATCCTGCCGATAATCGTCGCCACGCCGCTGAGACTGAGAACAGTTGCTCCTTCTACACCGGAAAAACCAATATCCGTGATATGCGGCACGAGGTGGGTCATGACCAAAAAGATGCTGGCGCCGAAAAGAAACCAGACTGACATAATTATCCACAGACCGCTGGTCTTGAGCGCCTGCCTCAAGGAAAGCCCGCCCAGTTGAATACCGTTGTCTTCCTTACCCACTTCAACCGAATTAGCCTTTTCGCCATCGGGGAGAGTCCCAATTTCATAGGGGTCTCTTTTCAATAGAAAGGAGACGGGAATTGCCACCGCCCAGATGGTAATTCCGGCGATCAGGCAGGCATAGCGCCAGCCGAATTGGTCAATCAAAAAGCCGACAAAGGGGGGCATAACTATTGTCCCGGTGCCCACTCCTGACCCGGCGATGCCCAGCGCCAAGCCTCGCTTTCGATCAAACCATCGCGATACAGTGGACATTGAGACGACATAAATACCGCCGCTTCCCATCGCCAGCAACAGGCTATAAGTCAGGAACAGTTGCCATAGAGAATCAGTCTGGCTGGTCAAGAGCAGACTGAACCCGGTAATCTGACACATGGCAAAACTGACAATCTTCGGTCCGAACCTATCCAGCGCCCAGCCACCAGCAATGGCAAAGGTTGACCCGAAAGCCAAAAATAGAGAAACGATTGAGGACGTTGCGGCACGGCTCAGCTCAAATTCACTTTCCAAGGACTTAAAGAAGACGCCAAAGGAAAGCCGGATTCCCCACAGTGTCGTCCCCATCACGACAAAAGCGGCAACTACCACCCAGCCGTAAAACAATTTGTCTTTCAACTTGACCATTGACAACCCTAGCTCGTTTCTCGTCGGATTAATATTATCAGCAAGCTTACCACAGTCATTGCCAGTGCACCATAAAGAAAAGCCACAAAATAGCCGTCGGTTACGTCAAAAACGTAGCCGCCGATGATTGGTCCAATTGCGGCGCCCACCCCCCACGCCGCATCCAGGACACCGAGTATGGCACCAAGCTTGCCGACCCCAAAAGTGTCGCCAATCAATGCGGCAAGAATCGGTTCGCTACCGCCAAAGGCGAAACCATAGACCAGAGCATAAAGATAGAACATCCATAAAGATTGCGACCACATCAGCCAGAGCAAAGTTCCCGCCTGAAGCAGGGTGCAGATGACCGTCGTGAACTTCCTGCCAATGCGGTCGGAGACAGTACCCATCACCACCCTTCCGGCAATATTCGTAGCACCCATCAGGCTGAGAATGCTCGCCGCTTTGACCGGGTCAATGCCTTTATCGGTGGCATGAGGCACGACGTGCGTCAGTACGAGGTAAAAACTTGAGGCGAAAAGTATGAAAAGGAACAGGACCAGCCAGAAACTTCGGGTGCGGAGTGCCTGAGGGAAAGTAAGACTGATGGTGCTGGAGGGAGCGACATCATTCGGTGAGTTCATCACGACTGCTTTGACACCATCAGGGAGCACGCCAGTTTCATGCGGGTCCCTCTTTAGCAGTTGCGACAGGGGCATAACCACCACTAGAGCCAGAATGCCAATAACTGTATAGGCAGTGCGCCAGTCAAAGTTGGCGATGAGGTAAGCTGCCAAAATCGCCATCACCATCGTTCCCAGCCCGTTCCCCGAGCTGGCAATGCCCAGCGCCAAGCCCCGCTTCTTGTCAAACCAACGGGATACTGTGGACATTACAGCAACGTAGGCAGGACCGGTGCCCAGCGCCAGTAATACGCTGTAAGTGAAGAACAATTGCCAAGGGGCAGTAGTCTGCCCGGTGAGAAAAAGACTCAAAGCAGTAAATATCGCCATCAAAAACAGGATAATCTTTGGTCCGAAGCGGTCCAAAGCCCAGCCGCCCAGAATAGCACAAGCCCCTCCTAGTGTGAGGTTGGCAGATAGAATTGCCGAAGTGAAGGTGCGCGTCAGGCTGAACTGGCTTTCAATTGACTTGAAAAAGACCCCGAAGGTAAGCCGGATACCAAAAAGAGTCGTCCCGATAAGCAGGAAAGCCACCACTACAACCCAGCCATAAAAGAACCGGTTACCTTTCAGGAATGACAATTCCTTCTCCCGACTAGATTGGCTTCTTGAACCTGACGGTATAATTCCCGAAGTTACCCCGACTGGCGTCCAGAACAAACCCCTCCCGCAGGACAGTCTTGGTGGTGGTGCGGAAGGGGTAATCGGGGTCAAGGAAACGGTAAATCATTCTAATCAGGCACATCAGTCCCAGGTATAAAAGAAGCGCGCCTAGCGTTATCAGGACAATTTTCAGCGCGGTCATCTCGTGACTAAACTAACCAATTATACGCGATATGGCTTTCATTAAGCAATGTTTAACCTAGAATGTTGTATAATAAGTCTGATTGGGGATTGAGGGGGTGAGGTCAAAGTACCCGCAACAAAGGAGGCACAATGCAACCGTTCTGGCAAATCCCCTTCTGGACTCCTATCTTTACCGTACTAATATTAATCGCCGTAGCCTGGGAGGCGGTGTGGAAAGCAATCGCCCTGTGGCGCGCCGCCAGAAATGGGCACCTTGTCTGGTTTATCTTCATCCTGATAATCAACTCGCTGGGCATTCTGCCCATAATATATATTGTCTTCTTCAGTCGGAAAAGGGGGTAGTCAATGAACCGGACCAGAGGCTTCATTAATCTGAACCGATTTAAGTCGGGCAAGATGGTGAAAAAGCTTAAGCGAGTTCCAGATAGGCACGGATTAGAAAAACGTAGCGAGCTAAGGAATAAGCTGAGCCGATAGAGCAATCTCAGCTAGGCTCAAGCATTCCTTACGCTCAGGCGTAGCCTTGTTTGAGCGTGAAGCCTATTGACAATAAGAACAAAATGGTTTATTCTAGCCTCAAATACAAAAGGAGGTAAAGGATGCAAGCCTATTGTGTAAAGTGCCGCGCCAGGAGAGAGATCAAGAATCCTCGCGCCATTACGATGAAAAATGGCAAGCCGGCAACTCAGGGCGTCTGCCCGGTATGCGGAACCAAGATGTTCCGAATCGGTAAGTAAAGCCGACATCCTACCAATAGAAACAAACGGAGAGGCTGGACGTAATGTCCAGCCTCTCCGTTTTATTTTTCTTCTCCTAGTACTAAAGTCATAGCCAATAAGTCCTTGACAACTGTCGTTAAATAAGTTATAATGTGGACTCACGGCAATATTTCACGCATTGACTGGGGAGGAGGTGACTATGACGAAAAGGATTCCTTAGCATTTTCTGGTTATTGTTCTGCTAGCCACACTATCGTTTTGGACTCGTGGCAATACTTCACACATTGACTCGCAAGAAGGAGGTTTTTGATGAAAAAGATTGTTTGGCATTTTCTGGTTACTATCTTGCTAATCACACTGGCACTTCCCGCTAATTTGACCTCGGCTCAGTCAGACATGGTAGATGTCCTGGTCACTTTCTACCAGCCACCGGGTCCCGATGAAATTGCTCTGATTGAAAGTCTTGGTGGTACGGTGAAGGTGGTCTATCACATTGTCCCCACCATCGCCGCCAAGATACCTGCCGCTAGTCTGGACGAACTCAGCGATGACCCCAGAGTAAGGCTGGTGGAACCAGATATCACTATTTCTGGCTGTTTTGCCAGCGAAGTACTGCCCTGGGGAGTAGACCGGGTGGATGCTGAACTGGTCCACCCCACCAACAAAGGCACTGGAGTCAAGGTAGCTGTCCTTGATACCGGGATTGACCTTGACCACCCTGACCTCAATGTTGTTGGCAATGTTACCTTCGTTCCCGATACCATAGATGGCGATGATGATAACGGTCATGGCACGCTGGTCGCCGGCGTTATCGCCGCGCTGGATAATGACATCGGCGTAATTGGCGTTGCCCCGGAAGCGGCTCTGTATGCGGTGAAAGTCTTGAAGAGTACCGGCAGCGGCGGGATGAGTGACATCCTCAGCGGCATCCAGTGGTCGGCGGATAATGGGATGCAGGTCATGAATATGAGTTTTGGCAGTATCATGGACTGGCCCGAGGCAATGAAGCAGGCACTGGATAACGCCTACAGCGCCGGTATGGTCATCGTGGCTGGGGCTGGCAACGGCGGTAATCCCGGTGGTGAGGGCAACAATGTCTGGGCGCCCGCCCGCCTTAAGCCGGTCATTGCCGTTGGCGCAACTGATGAACAGGACAACCGCTACTCTGCTTCCAGCACCGGTTATCAACTAGAACTGATGGCTCCCGGTGTGAATATTTACTCTACGGCGATGGGTGGTGGCTATGGTAACATTACTGGCACCTCAGCGTCCTCGCCGCATGCGGCCGGGGTAGCGGCACTGCTGATTGCCTCAGGACTGACCAATAGTGTTGCCATACGGCACCGCCTCAGGGATTCAGCGATTGACCTCGGGACGGCGGGCTGGGACACTCAGTATGGCAACGGGTTGGTCAACGCCAACCTGGCGATTAATTTCACCGAGCCGCCCGACCAGAGCGCCCCAACCACCACGGTTACCCTGAGCGGCACGATGGGGGAAAACAACTGGTATGTCTCCGATGTCACGGTAACCATCACCGCCACCGATAATCCTGGCGGTACCGGTGTTGCGGAGACAAAGTATAGCCTGGACTCTGGTGCG
>Ga0315312_1001920_pt1 | contig 15212 bp, 12 predicted proteins | sample TDP7_MG_FD_203629 | JGI IMG/M metagenome (GOLD analysis project Ga0315312, IMG submission 203629) | Freshwater sediment microbial communities from Lake Towuti, South Sulawesi, Indonesia - TDP7 | ecosystem: Environmental > Aquatic > Freshwater > Lake > Sediment | place: Indonesia: South Sulawesi... | reverse complement strand
TCGTAGACCAATTCCTTCAGAACAAAACCTACAGTAAGGCATATGAATCCGCGTTTAAGGCGTGGGCGTGGGCGCTTGTCGCGTACGGAATCCATACCATGCCGTTGATTTACGACCTCTCTGGAACCACCATCCTCTTCTTCTTCCTCCTCATACCGTTTGTCTTCTTCATTGAACGCTTGACGCTCTTTCGAGAGGGGAAGTTGAGGCTTATTTTCTCTGTCATTGTTGGAGGAGTCGCCATGGCGATTTTCTACATTGTGCATCCAGCCTTTTCCATAATGTCTAATTCAGCTCTATCTTTGGCTGGAATATTTGTAATCGTTTTGACGGGGTTCGTTCTATTCATATTCACGAGAGAGACCTCTAGAATAATCAGTGAAGAAGCTCAGAAAAGGCTCGGGATGCATAGGCTGGTAACGGGCACTCTCGCAAGCATCGAGCTCTTCTCATCAATAGGTGTGAAGACGATGCGGAGATACAAGCTGCGAACCATTTTAACTTTGATAACGCTAATTGCCAGTACAATAGGCATAGTTTCCTTCACCTCAGCTTCGACCTATTTGGGTGTTTTGGGGGGCTACAGATCCACCGACGTAGCCTACCAAGGGATTTTGATAAAGCAGTTGTATGGCGCACCGCCCCAGCAATCTTTAGACACTTACACAAAGACTTTAGTGGACAGTGTGGTCGGCAATTACGGCACGACCTCTGTAAGAGTTTCGCTCTATCCCCAATCGATCTACGGTGAGCCGACGCTTACTGCCTTTATCAAGGGAAGTAATGGCACTTACGAGGTCAACGCTATAATGGGGATAACCCAGATCGAATCTGAGAAGTTCTTCGGAGATCAGGGTGCGTTTACAGGCAGGAGCAGACCTTTCCTAGATGAAGACTACTATGCCTGTTTGTTGACTGAGACGGAAGCAAAGGTGCTCGGCGTCGATGTTGGCGATTTTGTCGAGTTGCAGGGAATCCGATTGATGGTGGTTGGCATAGTATCTCCCGAGGTGCTAAAGGATGATCTCGACGGCCGCTCAGTCGCCCCAAATAGCCCACAGACAATTGCCCAATATAACCCTCGAGTACAACTTCGCATCCCCATTCCGATCGGTTGGGACTTCGCACTCATTATTCCGAGCCGCCTCGCGCTTGATCTGGGAGGATACATCTCATCTGTCGCTGTGTATCTTAAGGAAGATGTCGACTGGGCAAGAGCCGAATCGATCGCGACAGAGCTAGCAAAGATGCTGGACGCTCAAGTTTACATCAACTGGAAAGGATCTGCCAGGAGTTACTCACGGCTAATCTTGTGGGCTCTTTTAGGATGGGAAGCCATAATATCCTTATTCGTAATCACAGCCGCTAATATAGTTGTGACGCTAATGGCGGCAAGTAAAGAACGAGGCAGAAATATAGAGATTTACAGCCTAACCGGCCTAAATCCTAGAGGCAGCATGTTCATAATCTTAGCCGAGAGCGCAATCTACGCCACGATCGCGGTGATTTTTGGCTATGTTGTTGGAATCGCACTTAACCTTACCCTTAATCAGCTGGGAATATTGCCGTCAATCTACGTCTTAAACTACTCCTCGTTCGCGGTGGCTCTAACTTTAGCCGGCATAATCCTGGTGGTCTTCACAGCCTCGATTTACCCAATCATAACAACCTCGAAAATGGTGGCGCCATCCCTCGAGAGGAGATGGGAGCCGCCAACAAAGCCAAGGGGTGACGAATGGGAAGTTCCAGTACCTTTGGCCCTCGAGTCGAGAAGGGAATCTCAGCGTGTGCTGGAGTACTTACACGAATACTTCAGTGGTGAAGGTAGGGAAACGAGATATTTCTCCGTGATCGATCTCCAGAAACCCTCATATGACGAGAAGGGTTTGGAAATCAAAGCCTCTTTGGCGCCAAGAGAATCCCACGTGACCCAGACTGTGAAGATCAGTTTGGTCGAGTCAGCTGATAAGAAGCGCTACAGCTTTTCGATCTATATCAAGCGCCTGACAGGAACATATCCAACATGGCGCACATCCAACTATTACTTCATAGACTCCGTGAGAAAACAGCTTCTGCTTTGGAGGAGCCTACCGGAGGCAAGGCGCGAACAGTACACGAAGACCATTGAGTCAGCTTGATCTTCACAAGATCAGAAGATTGTGAAAAGGATTCGTTCAAACGCTTCTTTAATGTGGGTAATGACCTTTTCTGACCTGAATCTTTCGTGTACTTTCATGATTTTTCGTAGTGCTTCCTCCCTCCGCCTGTAAATATACATCCTAAGTAGAAAAGATGCCTTCAGAATATCGCAAAGATTGAAATGTGTTGTTTCATGAGTTATTAGTTCGGGATACCAGGCGAGATTTCTCAACGGTGTCGTCGAGAACGCAAAATAGTCTTCAAAGCTCCGCATACGCAACCTCAAACCGTACTGGTCTGCTCTTTCATATATTTCTGTTCCGGGCTCGACTATTAATGGGGTCACCCAGAAGGGCAAACCTCCCAGCTCTATTATATCTTTAATAAGTCCGGCCGTTTCCCTTACATCTTCCCACGTCTCTCCAGGAAATCCTACCATCCACCACGTTTGAGGGATTATCCCCTCGCTCGCAGTGGCTTTAACCGACTTCCTCATCTGTTGAGGCGTGACTTCTCTTTTCACGATGTTCAGAATCTTCCGAGAACCAGTTTCCATTCCATAGTCAATAGTGTCGACGCCCGCTCGGGAGAGTTTCCTAATAGTTCCGCGTTTAAGAAACCCGGGAGCAGCAACCAGATTAAGGTGCTCTATTTCTTCGTTCAACCCCTCTTTTACCATGGCCTCCGCGATTGATTCTACTGTCTTTCTGCTGCTAAGATATGTCCAATCTTGAATGTACAATTCCGTATACCCATCTTCAATTAGGAGCCTCATCTGATCTACCACCCATCTTGGCGAATGAGTGGTGTACTCTTTCCGACCCGAGAATTCAGAGATCCTTGGACCGATGCAGTAGATGCACTGCCTTGGGCATGGTCCCCGGCATATGTTGATGGCTGGAGTGTACCTCTCAGGATCTGGGAAACCCAGTATCCCCGGTTTGGTTCCTGTCGCTCTCTTCAGAGAGTAAGGTGGAACATCGTCAATATCATCAATAATCCTTCTTACGGGATTGGCGATGAGTCTCTCCCCTCGTTTCATGGTAATTCCGCTAACATCTTGGAGAGACTTCCCTTCTTCGATTCTTTGCACACAATCAAGCAGTGAAACTTCAGCCTCACCTCTGAGGACGCCGTCTACGTAGTGAGAGTATCTTGTTACAATGTCTTCGGCCAGCATGGTTGCATGCGTGCCGCCGATTATGACCTGAGTGTCAGGGATCGTCTTCTTGACCAATTTGGCGATTTCTATAGATCCGCAGCTCTGGTGCATCCAATTCAGTTCTATGCCTACTACCTTCGGCGTGCAGTTCCTTAGGCAAGTCTCCAAGTATTTCTCCGAATAGCCCTGCCGATAAAGCTCTGGAACATTCCATATCTGGACATTGTATCCGTTTTTGGAGAGGAAACTGGCGATGTGTAGCATGCCGTATCCTATCTTATCCATCGCATGAAAAGTGCGTTCATAGATCTTCGGCCTAATGACTGTTGGGGAGTGAATTAGGACGACATCCACCAACTCTTTCACCATGGAATATGCTTCTTCTTTATCGCCCCTATCTTCATAGCTGCCTCAAACGTTTCTGTCATTTTTCTCGAAATCTCTTCATGACTTACACCTTTATCAGCAAATCTCTGGTGGACAGCATCAACTATTTGTTTGAATCTTCTTTCACCATCGATTAGACTTAAAGCGTAGGCTCCTACCTTGTCCGTTTCCACAAACTTTCTGTTATCTTGATTGAAAATGTAGTATTCACCGTCGAAACCCTCCATGACCACACACGATTTTGACGTTTCGAACCTTTCTGCTCCCTTCATAAGAGACCTTGCGCTCCCCCTAGACTTGTGGACTTAGGTCTTTAATCTTTCTACGGCTCACTTCCGCAAATCTTTTAAATTAGAGGGAATAAAATAATTCCGGAGGAAATTCTATGACAGAGGAAGTAGAACTGAAGCGAGGAATTACGCCTAGAGTCGTGGTTCTAACAGTGATACTCACGCCTCTCATCGCCTTTCTGACGCTATACCCATGGGAACTTTCGTCGAGACCCTACACCTTTAGCGGCCAGTTCATCTCATACTTCTGGATAATCCTCTTCTTTGAGGTTCTGGGTCGGATAAACCCGCGTTTGAGACTATCGAAGCAAGAGATGGTTATACTAATGGTACTGTTTTGGCTGACAGCGGGGATAAGCTTCATTGAAAAGGGAACGCCCAACGAAGGACTAGTTAAGCAATGGGCCAACGGTCAAGGCTTGTTGCCAATGGTGAACGCTATGAACAATGATCCATACATGACCAATTGGAAAGGATTCTTCCCAGACTTCTGGACCCCGCAAGATCCTGAGGTCGTAGCTAGGGCTTGGACTGGAGGACCACTCGAATGGGGACCTTGGATAGCCCCCATCATTTATTGGTCACTGGTCTGGTTAGCTTGGGTTGTACCTGCATTGTGCTGGGGTTTCATGTTTAAAAGGCCACTGGTAGAGGTCGAGCGGCTTCCGTTCGTTGCAGGAATCCCGCTCGCGCACTTTTCAGACAGGGCGCTCGATGTTGACCCATCGACAAATAAATCTAGGATATTCGACCTAAGTGATCCCGGGAACAAGCTCATCTGGATAGGCGTCTTCATAGGCATGATCGGTGGAGTGGTTCCGCTTCTAACCGAGATCTTTCCAGCTTTGCCTATCGGCGCATGGTGGGGCGAAATCCCCATCAACTTGACCCAATACATCGAACCGTCCCTGCCAGGCTTCGATGCAGGTATGGTCTTGCACACGACCCAGATTCCTTTGTGGCTCTTCGTACCCACAGACGTATTACTGACCAGCATTGCTTCGTGGCTAGTGTTCAACGTGATTTACAACATAGTGGTTCTTCGTATGGGACTTGTGCCGTTTGAACCTGGCATCAGCCACAACTCCTCTTGGAGCTTTGGATGGCAACCCCCATTCCACTATGCCTGGTTCGCCTTCACTGGTATCTTGGTAGGCGTCGGACTCTGGACCTTCTGGGGAGCGAGGGACCACCTTAAAAGGGTATTCTCAACGCTCACTGGCCCAGACTTCTCCGAAGGCGGTCAATCCATGAGGCAAGTAGTGCTATTGAACGTAGTCTTCACGATATTCTTCATTGGCTTGTGGGCTGCTGGAGGGATCCCGCTGCACCTGATGATAATCTTCGTAGTACTCTGGGTTATATGGCAAGTTGGATCCACTAGGATGGTGGGTGAGGTTTGGTATCACATGCCAACTGCCCAATTCCTCGAGTGGCCTTACATGTGGAACATAGGCGTAGCAACGGGACAATGGGGAGACGTAACGCCGACCACCAGTGCGGCAGCTGTGAAAACGATGTTCATGACAAGCAATATGACATCATGGACACCTAGGTTTGCATCCAACTCCATGTTCATGAGCAGCATAGGCTACAGGGTCGCCGACATCACCAAAACACGAGCGGGTGAGATGTTCCGTTGGCTTCTCGTGGTCTCGGTCTTGGGCATATTCACCTTGGTTCCAGCTGGCGTCTGGTTTACCCACCAATATGGAGGGTTGTCATCTTTTACAGGAAGCAACTGGGAGGCCGGAGGCACCGTCTGGGAAACTGGCAATTTCAATACGATAGCGCCTGAGTGGGTTCCATCTGGCTACACAATCCTGACGCATGTGACATATACCGTTGCGGGTGCTATAGCAGCTATACTGATGTACGTGGCGAGGGCGCGTTTTCCATGGTTCTTCCTGAATCCTTCAGCGCTAGCTATTAGCATGTGGCTTAACGAGTACATGTGGTTCAACGCGATAGCCGCCCTCATATTGAAGATGCTTGTCTTAAGGGTTGGCGGTGTAACAGTGCTTGAAAGGAGGGTCTTACCGTTCATCGTCGGATTCGCAACGGGATACGGTTCGTTACTGTTGATATCAGCTTTTAGAGTCATCAGCTTGGAAGTCATTCCGCTAGCAACTTGAACCTAGAAGCGTGCACCATTCTCCCTTTTTTTAGTAAACGTGCATTCCGTATGCTAAGAAGCCCTCATTGAAGCCTTAACTTCATCGGTCTTTCTCTTTACTAATTCAGCCACAGCGTCCAAAAGATTGTACGAGTCCTTTATAAGGTTCCCAATCCATGGGTTCGGGAAGTTTGCTCGCGTTACCGCAATAAGCCACATCACTCGACGAGGATTTTCGTAATATTTCCTGATCAAATCAAGTGGCCTAACCTCATCGGTATACGAAGGTTCGATGTCCCCTAAATGAATCGACTCTAGCCTTATTCTTAGTAAGTCGGGCCTAACCTCGTGGACAAGCTTTAGGATTCCGTCATTTGAGTTCAACGTCTGAGCAAGCTCTCTGCTAGGTCTTAAACCCTTGATGTGTAAAGCGAGATCCCTAAGATCAGAAGACACTTCGAAAAGGGGCTTCTTTATTAAGAGACCTACCCATCTGAGATCGGTTTCCAGATTCTTCAATGTTTTGTAGAGTTCAAAGGATTTCTCGTCCATTTCCTCTCTTGGTACTACATTTATGAAACCGGTAAATTGCCACTTGAACTCGCCGAAACCCCACTGTAAGGGTATCCTCCTCACGTGGAGCTCATCGAAGCTAGCGTCTTTAGGTATCATAACGACGGAGTCTCCTGAAACTCCCCAACTCTTGACTTTATCCTTGAGATAATGCACTGGCAAAGGATCTCTGAGGCCCTTGTCAGAAGTCAAATAGTACACACTCAATGAATGATACAGAGAATTTAGATAATATTTTTTCTAGAAGAGCCGACGAGGGCAAAAAAGGAGCAAGATTGAGGTATGCCCTTGAAAGGACTTCACTGAGTTAGACGTTGGCAATGCCCCTACACCATTTCAGATAGATGCTATTAATTATATCAAAGCAGGGCTAATTCTTCAAGAAGTGTGCCTAGTCTCTTCAGCTTTACCTTTGTTGGAGTTTACTGTTTTCACTTTCATCCTTCTTTTTCATCCATCTATCTGAAATCAGTCCTGTTCTCCCATAGGTCTACTTGGGTCTCAGGCCTGTAAGGCTTGCCCACTATAGACAATCTTCCCGTTTTTCCGCTGTCTGCTACTTTTGCCTCGTGAGTTGGGTTGCCTGAATCTATAAGGTGCTCAGTGAAGAAGCCATCGCCATCATTAAGGTAGATTAGCAGTTTCGGGTCGGGGTGTCTACCCAGCCCCATCTCTCCCACAAATATGTCCATATGCCGATCTTTATCGAAGTCCGCCGCCACAAAACTGTGCGGATTGAAGAGGCCTTCGTTAAGTATATGCATCTTCCACTCTGGGGCTTCAAACCATGCTAGTCTACCATCGTCACTTTCAGCTTCACTCATCACCAAGTCGAGAAGGCCATCTTCATTCAAGTCGGCTACTTGCACACGAGTTTCAGAGAATACAAACCCTCCGTACGTCCTCGCGTGAAACTCCTTGAGGATTTTCCGGTGCCATTTCTCATCAGGATCAGAAGTAGGTTTGAAGACGTTTGGGCCAGCTACAACCTCGTTTATGCCATCGCTGTCAAGGTCGACGATTGCAGGGCCCTCGATGCTTATATCATCGCAGATGAGGTGACGGCATTTCTTCGGCCACGGGGAAACCGTCGGGTCGGGTGGAATATCATAGTAGACCAGAACTCGTCTCCCTTGTGACGGAACCAGAATCTCGTCTTCACCGTCGTTGTCTACATCTCCAACTGCTTGGTCATGGTATTTCTGGAAGCTGTTGTCTATTACGTGCTTAGTCCACGTTTGGGTTGGATCAAGAGGGTTTTCAAACCATGTCCAAAATATGGTTCACCAGCTACGATGTCTAGGCGTCCATCACCGTTTATGTCGGCCACAGCACCTCCCGCTTCCAGATTTGCTCTGGCGATAATGTGCCTCTTCCATTTGGGGTATTCATACCAGACTAAGTAACCTTCTTCGGAGGGACTCACATAGTTGCCGATGATTACATCGACGAAGCCGTCGCCGTTAACATCAGCCACGAGGCAGACAGAGTTACCGCTCCCGATCGTTTGTGGGTCAATGATTACATGTTGAAATTTGAGACGACTCTCATCAGGCATTTCTGATCAACCTTTTTACCGAACTGCAATCTAATTCCGTGAATATATCGTCAGTTCTCATTTCCACTCTGCATACTTCAAGAGTTCGTTCCTCAAAAACGCGGCGAGCCGCGGTAGCAAGCTGGAATGTTCTCTTGACCAATGGGTAACCTTACGTTCCCAAGGATCTAGCGGATATGCCGCCATCTGAATCTTTCGGGGTTCCTCACCTTTCATCAACACAATTGTGACTTTGTAGTAGAGGCTTCTCTCTACAGCATAATTTACCTCAATTGTGTAGGTTAACTCTCTTTCTCCGTCTTCCTTCTTGATATCCAACACGCTCAGTCCATCGAATCCGTACCTTACCGGAGGAAAACGTTCGACAAAATTCGCGAGAAAATTGTCAAAGGCGACGAGTTCATCCTTGTGAATCCGTATCGGTATGTCGATCAAAGCCTTTTCATCCCTTACGAAGAATATGTCAGTATTTCTCTGCAGCATCCTCTGACTAGGAACGACTGTCAATATCGCTTTCTTAGATGGCGATAAAGAACCCAGAACTGAAGAAACGACACTCGTCAAGATAGAGATGATGAAAGGTGTGCTGGCTGAGAGATCTAGCTGAATCGCTCCCCCTGCTACCAAGCTCGATGTTCTCGCAAACAGGTAGCCCACTACGTAACCATAGATGCCTCCCATCAAACCTAGTACCAACGCCTCAGCAATGAAGACCAAACGTATTCTGAGAGGACTGGCTCCCACTACGTGCATCGCTAGGATATCACCTTTGCGTTCATTGATCGACGCAAAGACATTGATGAAGATCATCATGGCGGATAAAGCTATGACCACCGTATGTGCATACCAGGGGCCGACTAATGCGAATCTACTACCACCATAATAGGCGGACGTTACGGCTCCCTTCTTAACCAGATCGACAAAATACGTCCGTGTAATATCATACAATGGGGTAACCTCATGTGAGTACCCCTGTTGCAGAAGGTTCTCAGCAAAGTCATCCAATTCGCCAACATCGCTAAATATCAGTGAGACCTTGTAGATCCCGAGCGCGTCGAGTTGAAAATCCCTTATGGAACCTATCAGAAAGGATTCCCCAGATATAGTTCCAGCCAATGGGTCATAAACCATGAAGAAAAAGTTGCGGCCATCGATTTCTTTCCATTCATTAACCACTTGGGTTTCATTGAATATGCCCTTCACCTTGAAGGTCCGGTCTTCGATGAGTATTTCGTCACCTATTCGAAATCCGTATGCCTCAGCAATTCTCGAACCTATTAAGACTGTATTATCATCGTAGTCGTCCAGCGAAGCATCCTCCGATGGGATCAGCGCGCAGAAATCGTTGACGAAGGAGGGTTTCACTGCCACAAAGTAAAAGATGGAGAAATCAGAGAGACTTTGCCCTGTACTGTTAGAGATTCTAACCTGCCTCAATCCATATATGTTCGATCGAGCCACGTTTGGATGGTTCACCATCCATGCCGCCTCGTATGCGGGGATAGTCAAAGGATAGGAATCGCTTCTAGCTGCTTTCTCCCCTCCCACTGGTCGGGGGATTAGGACTTCATATCGGGATACGACCAATCCATTTTGAACCATGGGTTTTAGTCCTGAAAGGGGAATCCTATTTGAGGGCACGTAAGGAGTGATGGACAACAGATACATAGCGGAGGTCGACACCACAATTATCGTGGAAAGCGTCAATAAAGTCCTCAGCCTCCTCCTACGCATATTTTTGATCGTGACGCCGAAACTCTCCCAGAGGAGATCTCGGAACTTGGGATACGCAAACAATAGGGCTACAATGATGATCCAAGGTAACATCTGAACTAGGCTAATAAGAAGATATATGTCCAGTTTTTCCACGGCGCCCATGAAGGCTATCAGAAAAAGCCTGAAAAACGGCTGAGAATAGGCGAAAACTGACATGAAGCCTAAAAAGACAGTCAGCGTGAACAGATTCCTCACGTGCTTGCCTTCACATACAAGGTAAGCCACAGTCACCGATAAGAAGGCTAATATGAGCGTGACACTGACTGTCCAAGGAAGTGTGTTGGCATATATTTCACGGATGTGAAAATAGACCTCTGTGTAGAATCCCCATGCCTTCTGTACAAGCTCCAAACCTTGGCCGTAATCACCTAGCTCCATGGCTAAGGCTGCTTTTTCATAGCTCGCTTGGATCTTACTTACTTTCTCAGACTGCTCGGTTGTATCGAATCCATTGGCCGCTAGGGTATCCAAAGCCTTAGATAGTTGTTGAATTTGAGCGCTGTACAGCGCTCTCACAATTGGTGCACTTAGGTCTACGAAATTTCGGTCGTTCATCTCTACCTCAATTTTCAGTTTCCAGCTGAAGTCGAGTATCTTTGCGAGCAATGAGAATCTTAGCGGTTGGTCTACCGGAGCCACAACTGAGGCCGATTCCTCAGCGGGAACGAAGTTTGCATCTTCTACGTTGAAATCCACATATTCTCCAGCGCCCCACCAGGAGCGTCCAGTAAGTAACGAGATTTCTGCCTCCTCACTTAGAAAGTCGTAGACCGAAACGAGTCTCGCAGGCAAAACATCCAGTTTGAGCGACAGGTAAACTCGGTTATCGACTTCGGATTGTTGAAGCCGGACTTCCCTGAAAGTGTAATTTGAGTATCCGTTCAAGAAAGCTTGTGGGTCGGCTAGGTACCATCTCCTCTCTGGCAAACGGTACGTTCGATCGCCGGTTACAGTTTGGATCATCCATGTACCAGATAGGGCAACTCTTCTTAGGAGTATCGGCGTGTCAAACGACATTGGCATTTCTATACTTACTGAACCATTGCTTTCGGATACCCGGTCAATATTCAACTCGTCGCCGTCTGTTGTTGATAGTTCCAATGTGATGTTTGTGTTGGCTACCGGTTCACTCTCTTGCAGAATGGTGCAGATGACTGTTGTAGATTTAGGAGAAGAAACTACGGTTCTGGGTCGCCAAACGACAGCGTAGAAATAGATAGCAGAAAGAAAGGCGGTTGTTAGCAACAAAAGAACCGTAAACTTCCGCCTAGAGTTCTTTCTTGTCATGCCTTTCACTTTAAGACTTGAGCTGGCGTTCTTAAAATCTTTGCGATCATACTCATTCGATTATGTTTCTCGGCATGAACTTCAATAATCACCTTTATCATCAATTAACGGAGAAGAATTGAGGTTTCAACCCGAGCTGAACAAGCTGTTAGCAGTCCACAATCCGCGTCCTCTTTCTCTCGCTCAGTTAGCAACAGAAACGAGTTTCCCTCCTCAAATGGTTATGTATCTGGAGTTTCCAGAATCCGTGAATTCGTTAACCTTGCGACACGAATCTCTTAGCATCTCATTCAGTCGCAATTCAAAAATATGGAAGATACTAATCTATAAGTCAGGTGAAGGTGTGCTTATGAAGATTGCTATATGCAACGAGCTATTCAAAGGATGGAACTTGCGAGACGTCTTTAGGTACGTCTCCGGGCTGGGATACGAGGGCATTGAGATAGCTCCTTTCACAATTTCAGACGATGTTAGGAAGATAGGCAGCAACGAACGAAGAGAAATAAAGGAGTCAGCGTCATCGTACGGGCTTAAGGTTGTTGGCACTCACTGGCTGTTGGTAACTCCAAAAGGGCTCCACTTGACTCATCCCGATGAAAATGTCAGGTGGTTGACCGAGCAATATCTTTTCGAGCTTGTGAAGTTTACCGATGACATAGGCGGAAGAATTCTGGTTTTCGGATCACCCAACCAGAGAAAAGTCCTAACAGGAGTATCATATCAGCAGGCTTGGAACTATGCCAAAGAGATTTTCTACGAATGCAGCCAATTTGCAAAAGATTTCGGAGCCACATTTGCATTTGAGCCATTGGCTAAGCACTTAACAAACTTCATAAATACAGCTGAAGAAGCCATCCAACTCATAAAAGAGGTTTCCCATCCAAACTTCAAGCTTCATCTCGACATCTTCAGCATGCTGGATGAAGGGAGACCTCTGCCAGACACTATAAAAAGAAGCAGCGAATACCTGGTTCATCTTCATATCAATGATGACAATGGGCTAGGCCCAGGTTTCGGAAACGTAGATTATCGGCCGATGATCAAGGCGTTAGAGGAGATAAACTATGGAGGTTTCCTATCTGTCGAAGTCTTCGACTTCTCGCCAGGCCCAGAAAGGATAGCCACGGTAAGCCTTGAAAACCTCAAGAAATTGCTGCAGAGTAAATGAGCAATACTGAGCGATTTTTGTGAAATGACCGTTCCGTTAGGGTAGGATAGCTGAACCGTGACGGGCGGTGCCTTCCCAAGTCTAACCCAAGCTCACTACCTTTCCCGTCTTAGAGGATTTGTAGATGGCATCAATGATGGCGACAGACTTTCGTCCTTCGTTCCCGTCAACCATCACAGGTGTGCCCTTATTGATAGCTGAAACGATATCCTCGATTATTTTCTTCGGACGATCTGGATCGGGTTGGAATTCGTCTAAAGACGGCTCCGGATCATCTTTGCGCTCGTACAGCGTCCTCTTGAAGGTCGCAAACGATGACCAGACTGGCATCCTTGGTCTTCGGAATCAGTTGAGCTCTATCGGCACCCATTCCAAGACCCAGAATCCCAAATCTAACAGAGTCACTCATAGTGCTGAGTCATCTCCATTTCCACCATGTTTTCTGTGGCAGAACATCATAATTGGGTTACTTGAACGATAGATAAAGCTTATAGTTTCAAAACCGTAACTAGCGACTCGACACACTGAATATTCTGAAGTCTGGCGAAGAAGAATGGAAGATCTGAAGCTTATCTTAAGGGCGGGCAATCACACTAGGAAGTATTGCCCCGTGAGTGCCGAGGTTCAGCCTCCAAAAAAGGATCAGCAATATATATGTTTAATCGATATAGAAAGCGGAGAACACGTTCCAAACCAATGCGATCTTCTGCAAGAGCTCGGCCGCATTAGGGTTCACTGGACCCTAGAGAACTTAGGTAAGGGCGAGGAGAAGGAATATGCCCTAAGGTTTGGAGGAAAACCATTAGAACCCTCTGAGCGTCCGAGCGTCATTGTTGAGGAGAACGCTGAAGGCAGACTGAATGCGTATGTTAGAGGAGAACTCTTCGTTGCATACAACTTTGGGGAAGATGTGACACGGCCCTTCGTATACCCTGTCTATGGACCGAATGGAAGACCTGTAACCAGGAGTTTTCCAATGGTGCCCGATGTACCGGGCGAAACCAAGGATCATCCTCATCATCGATCGCTGTGGACTGCCCATGGCGATGTGAACGGCGTAGATGACTGGAGCGAGTCAGCTAACTGCGGTAAGATAATTCATCGATCTTTCAAGAAGGTTGCGACCGGACCCGTTTACGGAGAGATCGAGACCGAAAACGACTGGGTATCCCATCAAGGTGAGAAAGTTTTGGAGGAGGAACGGAGACTGATCGTGTACAACACTCCTGAAGACATCAGACTCATGGATCTAGAGGTTAACTTCAAGGCGAAGGAGAAAGATGTCAAGTTCGGAGACACCAAAGAGGGAGGGATCATCTCTGTCAGAGTTGCGTCCTCGATGGATGTTGTCAATGGAGGCCAGATAGAGAACGCTTACGGGGGCGTGGACGAGGAGGAAACGTGGGGGAAAAGGGCTCACTGGTGTGATTATTCCGGCCCTGTTGGGGATTCATGGATTGGAATAGCCATATTCGACCACCCCAGCAACTTTCGGCATCCGACATACTGGCACGTAAGAGACTACGGTTTGATGACTGCGAACCCGTTCGGGATCTCATACTTCACCGGAGAACCGAAAAAGGACGGGAGCTTCACACTCAAAGGGCAGGAATCTCTTAGATTCCGCTATAGAGTCTTCATTCATTCTGGCAATGCTGAAAGTGAACATGTAAAGGAAAGGTATCATGACTTTGTGAATCCTCCGAAGGTGACCGTCTCCTAAGTTCCCCAAATGGGGCTGACAAGTCCGGGTTATCCGACATCGGCAAAGACATTACTTTGTCAAGATAACGGCGTCAGCAAGAAGTGCGAAATGCTGTCAAACAATTAACCAAGGAAGCGATGGCTGACAAAGTATTTGAAGTGACTGGGAACCCGCATGTTATCCATGAGGCTGTAAGTCTCGCAATATTATTTTTCTTATTTTCTACAGGAAGCAGAAGCCCGTCGAGGTGAAGCTAAGAAAATGATCCTTGAGCTCTTAGAGAAGGGAAGAGTCTGCTGGACTGATTTAAAAAAGAAGGTTTTAGGCTCATGCCGACCATTCGCAACTGACAGCAGCTTCTCGCATGAGATGAGTTACCTTACTTCAGTGGGCTACATCAGAAAAATGGGTCCTAAGGGTAAGAGAGTTCCTTACGAGATAACTGAGTATGGAAAGGCTCAGCTGAACCTCCTAAGAAACCGTAGGTCTGAAAAATAACACTTAAAATTGAATCCCTAAAAAACAATCGTGAATCTGGACTGATAATGCATTCTGGCTATACTCGATAGACATGTTGATTGCTGAATTGTAAGTCAGCAACATAATACATCCCCTTAATTATCAATGATTATTCTCTTTTTTAACACTTAACAGTTGTTGTCTTCGTGTGAGCATCTATTTCTCCAGAATGCTTTTCAACTTCTCTAACGATTTCTGTCCCTTCAAAAGTCTCCCTCTATTATCATTTATCTGAGAAAAGCAAAGTTTTAAGTAGAGTCAAAATCATTTATACTATTGTAGAGGGAATGTATTATGTCATTAGAGAAGAATAAGGCTATTGTCCGCCGTTTTGTGGAAGAATTCAATAAGCGAAACTTAGCCATAATAGACGAGTTAGTATCACCCGATTATGTTGACCATACTAGAAAAGTTCTAGGTAGGGAAACTGACTTCAACCACGGCAAACAAGCCTTGGCTAAGTTACTAAAGGATTATCCCGATTTGCATACGACTATCGAGGACATTATCGCTGAAGGGGACAAGGTTTGGT